>Ga0182030_10015519_pt1 | contig 14916 bp, 8 predicted proteins | sample 812S3MmetaG_FD_121299 | JGI IMG/M metagenome (GOLD analysis project Ga0182030, IMG submission 121299) | Permafrost microbial communities from Stordalen Mire, Sweden - 812S3M metaG (Illumina Assembly) | ecosystem: Environmental > Terrestrial > Soil > Wetlands > Permafrost | place: Sweden... | reverse complement strand
TTAAATCGCCCCGACAAGTCTGCGCACTTGCGATGCCATTCTGAGCAGTGTCCGATCTTTCTGGACCCGTGCGGAAAAGGCAGAGTGCATGGCAGCGATTAAACTACCGATTTATAGTGAGTTATGGCGGGCGATGGGCCTGTCGCATTGGCGCATTGAAGACTAGACGCGTGCGAAATGGGAGCGCCACGAGATGCTCAGATATCTGCATATATTGGACGATGGCCTGATCGACCGCGTTTTCCAACCGGCTTCCGACTGGGTTCATGATTGGACTGGAACGGACTCGATAGATCAGGTGCAATGGTCGTATCGCCTGAGCGGATTCGCATGGGCCGGCAGTTGCGGTTGGAGCATGGCTCACGGCGAGACTTGGGCAATAGATGCGTTCCTGGCCTTTGCCTCCATCAGCATTTCCCTTTACCATTCAGCTGAAGAGCGGTCTATCCGGCATTATGCCCAGAGTGGCTTGCGCAATTCCCGCCGATTGCGCCCAGCAACTTTTTTGGCAAGGATTGCGTTCTTATTCGTCTTCCTGCTTAACGCCGCGATCGATCATCGATTCTCGTGGTTGAATGCGGTCCTGGCAACAATTGTTCTTCGTGACTATCTCTATTGCTGCGATTCGCAGGGTCCCGGTAAAGCGAAGTTTCGGGAATGGATCGGCAAATTGAGCGTCATCAATAAAACCGTCGTCCCTGAAACTGGGAAGCTAGCTGAGGGCCACACAGGCAACACCTCCTGGAGACGGCTGCCGACGCAGAGAGTGTTCGCCACTCCCACCTAAACGGGTCCAGTCGAACCGAGCTGGTCGCCTTTTCAATCAAGGTGGTTTTGAAGTGGGCATATCGGTACGTGACTCTGGCCGCCGGGGCGGGCGCTTGGGGGGCCGTCGAGGTTGTTACCGAAATCGCCGTTTAGAAGGTCGTATTCGGGACTACGGCCCGATTCGGACAGGGCAACAACGCGACCCGGGAGGTGAGTTCTCGGGCCACAGTGGCAGGTGCTCCCCGTCCGCCTATTTTAATCCGATGTTCGAGGATTTTTCTCTGCGATGAACGGACAGGAGAGCCTTCAGGGCCGCGAAGAGGGTTGCTCTTTAGATCGGCTCTAATCGAGCATCACGAAATTCCGTTAGAAATCTGCAAGGATTTGCCGGCTGCAGCGACTATCTTACTGTTGGGACAATCGGGGACCGAAGGTGGACCGAAGGTGGACCGAACGGAAACCCAGGACGAGTTCTACCGAAAAGTCGCGGAAGAGTATGGCGCAGCGCTTGACCGGATGGCTTACGGATACGAAGCCGAACCGGACCTGCGGCGAGACCTCTCGCAGGAGATCCACCTGGCGCTGTGGCGCAGCTTCGGGAAGTTCAACGGGCGGTGCTCGCTTCGTACCTGGGTCTACCGCGTCGCGCATAATGTGGCGACGTCGCACGTGATCCGGCAAGCCAAGAGCAAAAGGAATGCACCTGTCTTTCAAAGCTTGGAGGAGGCCGAGGCACAGGCCGGCGGCGAAAGCGTGGAAATCTCGGCGGATCGCACCCAGGCCCTCGCACGACTGTTCGCGCTGATCCAGTTGCTCGATCCTCTCGACCGCCAAGTGATTCTGGCGTATCTGGAAGATCTGGACGCGGAGTCGATTGCGGAGATCACGGGGCTCTCCGCGGCAAATGTCTGGAGTAAGATTCATCGTATTAAGAGCGTGTTGGTCCGACGGTTTCATCGAGGAGGGCGCGATGGGCTGTGACGAATTGCCAGACGATCTGAAGATTCTCTGGAAGGAGACCGGTAGGGATCGACCTGTGTTTTCACCGGATCAACTCCGTCAGCAGACTGAACAAATGCGGGCAAAGCGGCGCAAGAGCGACATGATAGGGGCGGCCGTGATGGTGATATTCGTGGCGAGCTACACCATAATCTTCTTCTTCACTCCCAACAATGCCTTGACGATGGCCGGTTCCATCCTGTCGGTTCTGGTTTGTAGCGCGTGGCTCATTGACATCCTGGCGAAGCGCAGGCGTGTGGCGCCCGATCCTGCCGAGATCGACAGCGCTCGCTTCTACCGCGCCGAACTGGAGCGCGCGCGCGACAATCATCGCACCCTGGTGTGGCGGCTTGCGCTGCTTGCCCCCCCGTTTATTCTGTGGGACATCGGTTTCGCGCGTATCTTCGCTAAGGCCGCGTGGTTCATTGAGCCCTTGATGTGGTTCGATTGCGTGTTCCTGCTGGCAGTGTTTGCCGTTTTCGGGCCCTTAAAGCACCTCAAATCGATGCGCAAATATCAAGACCGGATCGCCGCGCTGGATAGCGCTTCAAGGAGTAATGTACAATGACTTTTCGTTGGATATCTTTGCTTATGTATATTGGGGCAGCGATGGCGCAGACGCCGAAAATCGGCGGCGACTATTCGGGCATGCTGGGCCCGCTGCACCTGAAGCTGCACCTGAAGATGGCTGCAAGCGGAGCGGCGGAGGGGACCCTGGACAGCCTGGACCAGGGCGCAAACGGCCTGCCATGTGCCAGCTTCCACCTCGACGAGAAAACCTTGTCTTTCGACGTTCCGAGCGTGGGCGGCAAGTGGCACGGCACGGTATCGGCTGATGGCGCGACGCTCGAAGGAAGCTGGTCGCAGGGCCAGGAAATGCCGCTGGTGTTTCGTCGCGATGTGCCGTTCGTGCCGGCTGAAAAGCCGTCGCGCGTGGATGGCGTCTGGCTGGGTACGCTCGATGCGGGTGGCACCAAGCTGCGCATTCAGGTCCAGGTCAAAAGCGACCGCGCCGGCAAGGAGCATTGCTCATTTGACAGCCTGGATCAAGGCGCGGCGGGGATGCCTTGCGACAATGTGCAGTTCAAGGAAGATCGGTTTTCGTTTGAGATTACGTCGGCAGGTGGACGCTGGTCGGGGACGCTTTCAGAAAGCGGAAACGAACTGGATGGGACGTGGTCGCAAGGGCAGGACCTGCCGTTGCGGTTGACACGCCAGGCGGCTGCGATTGCAGGGAAGGCGATCGAGCCGCCCAAGTTTGACGAGGCTCTCGCTCCCGTACTCGCAGGTGACTTGAAGGCGGTGATCGATCGGGACCTGGCGGTGGCCCTGAAGGATGGCGCATTGGCGCCCGCGACAAGCGGCGGCGTGGTGATCGGAGTGGAGCAGCGCGGCACGCGGCGCATGCTTACCTACGGCCCCGTCAAAGAGGATTCCATCTTCGAGATCGGCTCAATCTCCAAGACCTTCACGGCGCTCATGCTGGCGAAGATGGTGCAGCAGCACAAGGTGAAGCTGGACGATCCGGTGCGCGAGTTGCTGCCGCCAGGCACCGTGGCGAAGCCCGAGGGAACGGAGATCACCTTGTTCGATCTAGCCACACAACACTCGGGATTGCCCCGCATGCCCGACAATTTCAGCCCCGCCGACCTGCAGGATCCTTATGCGGACTATCGTCCAGCCAACCTGTACGCTTATCTCGCCAAACACGGCGTCGCCAAGCCGTCGGATGCGCAGTTCAACTACAGCAATCTCGGGCTCGGCCTGCTGGGCCAGGCACTGGCGAATCGCGCGGGGATGAGCTACCCGGAATTGCTTAAGGCATTGGTCACCGGACCGCTGGGCCTCAACGACACCGTTGTGAAGCTTTCGCCGGAGCAGGAAAAGCGGCTTGCGCAAGGCCACAGTCCCGCGCATCAGCCGGCGAAACCCTGGAGTTTGGACGCGCTGGCCGGCGCGGGTGCGATTCGATCGACCGCCAGCGATATGCTGACATACCTGGAGGCGCAATTGCACCCGGATAAGGCCAAGGGCGATCTCGCGAGTGCGATTGAAATGTGCCACGAACTGCACGGGGAGTCGCTGCCCGGAATGAAGATCGGGTTGGCATGGCTCTACCAAACGGGTACAGGCTCGTTCTGGCACAACGGAGGAACGGGTGGATTCAGTAGCTACGCGCTTTTCAACCCGAACGAGGATTTCGTTGTGGTGGTGCTTTACAATACGACGCTGGGCGCCAATGGCAGCTTTGCGGACAGCCTGGGAGAGCACGTCGCGGCTCGCCTTAGCGGCAAACCCGCCATTTCGCTTCAATAATAGTCTGTTCGCTTAATTAGTTACGCTAACGGCTATTGGGGTCCACCTCACCGACTGGATCGTAACCAAAGCTCACCGAGTTCAGCCACGATGCCGGCGCGGAGCTGACCCTCCGAGTCCTCTGTGACGTGCCCCGTCAGCGCTGCGCGATCAGCTCCGCGCGGACCGGCGCACCCCCGGTGTGCCGCACCCGCAGCAGCAACTCGAAGGGCCGTTCTCCGCTTCCCGCTTTCACCCCAGCCTTGGCGAATGCCGCGTTCAGGTCGTCGACGTTGGTGACAAACTCCCCTGCGGCCTCGGTAGCCTGCGAGTTCGTCCCGGTCACAAAAAGGATGTCTCCACCCCGATAGAGCGCCGGTATGAATGCCACGTGCCCGTACGATTCGGACATGCCCCCCGGCGAGCCTCCGGGAGGAGTGTAGACTGCCGGCTCCCCCGCCTTGGGCGCCCGATTCACAAACCACGGCTCGCGGGAGGCATCCTCGAATTGCAGTACAAAATTGAGCTGCCCTTCGAACAACTGCGCCCATGGATTGGCCCGCGAGGTCCCGATCACCACAAAATTGCCGCCGCCCTGAAAGGTCCGCAACGACAGATCGCGCGCGTAGGAAACCGTCGCCGAGGCCCCGTAGGACTGCGCGAATTGCGCAATCCGCGCGGCGGTAATGGCATACGAAGCGCTAGTGAACTGGTTGCTCATCATGTAGCGGTAGAAGTGCAGGTCTTCCGCCGGCAGCTTATCTTCATTCGGAATGTATTTGCGATCGAGGTAGTCGGAAAGCGAGAGGCGGCTTCGCATCATGTTCTGCACGCCACCCACGCTGGTGTCGGCTAGGACGATGTGAAACTCGCGGTTGCCGCGCATCAGCGCCGACCAGGGCAGCACGGAAGGTGGAGACTGCTTCCGGACATCCAGCGAGCGGAGACTGCGATTCTGAATGAGCAATAGGGCGCAACAGAGAGCCAGGATCGCCACTGCGGCCCAGAGAATCCGGACCTCCGGACGCCGCACCGGAACTGCCGGCGGAGCCAGCGGCACTTCCGGGCTGGCGACCTCCACGTGCCGTACCAGCGGAACGTACGCACCCGAGGGAAGCTCGATGCGGATTGTGGAACTCCGGCCCTCCTCCTGGTAAAACTGCTGCAAACGCCGGCGGGTCTCGTTAGCCACCACCCGGACAATCGAATCGGCGCCCGTGTCGTAATCGGCCGGCCGCCCGAACAGTGCCGATCCGATCAGGCGTTCCTTGAGCCTGTCGGTCTGGCTTTCCACCGCCCGAGAGACCGTGAATTCCAGAAACTCCTGGCTGCGCCGGCTGGAGCGGAAGGGGCCGCTCGACAAGATCCGGTCCAGCTCCGCACGCACTGCCGCCGGTTCGTCGGCCAGACTTCGCAGGCCACTTTCGGTGGCGGCCCGCGCGGCCTCTGCCCTCGTCATGGAGTAACCCCTTTTCCAGAGTCTAGCACGCGGCAGCAATTGTGCGAATCTAACCGTTTGCCTGGAAGTAACGTCAATCATTCAATGTTATCAATCACATGCGCGAGCGTTAGACACGTCCGTAGCGTTGTTACAATCGGCTTGCGATGACATACTGAAGCCGTCCCAAAACCCTGAAGTACGAAAGGCGAACCATGTCGATCGATTTCCGCCGCTTCCGCTCGATCCTGCCCTGTCTGGCCATGCTATCGGCGTACTCTGTCTCCGCCCAGACCAATTTCGGGCGCATCTCCGGAACCATCACCGATGTCAGCGGTGCCGTCGTTCCGGAGGTCCAGGTCCATGTCATTAATGAAGCGACTGGCGCCGACCGGGTCGCACCCACCAATGAAACCGGAACCTTTGTCGCCACCAGCCTCCCCGTCGGCAGCTACCGCGTCAAGATCGACCAGCCCGGCTTCCAAGGCGAAGAACGGACCGGCCTCACGCTGGCGGCCGATGGAAAGATTACCGTCGACGTGGTTCTACGGCCGGCAGGTTCCACCCAGACCGTCGACGTGGTCGCGGCCGTGGCCGAAGCCGTGAACCTGGTTTCCGGGGAACTGGCCCGCCAGGTGAACTCCGAACAGGTGCAGAACCTCGCCCTGAACGGACGGAACTACCTGCAGTTGTCCACCCTGATTCCCGGATCGGCCGTGCTGGATGAAGACCAGATGGCCACCACGACCAGCCTCAACACCGCCACCCAGGCGATTAACGGGAACCGCAGCATTTCCAATACACTGCTGGTGGATGGATCGATGAATCTCGATTCCGGCTCGAACTCCAGCCAGTTGAACAATGTGGGAGTCGATTTCATTCGCGAGGTCGACATCAAGACGTCCAACTTCTCGGCCGAGTATGGTCATAACGCAGGCGCGGCCATCAATGTCATCACCAAGTCGGGGGCCAACAACTTTCACGGTGGGGCGTTCGAGTTCCTCCGCAACGAAGATTTCGATGCGCGCAATTTCTTCTCGCCTACTAAAGGCGAACTGCGGTTCAACGATTTTGGATGGGACGCGGGCGGTCCTATTCGGAAGAATAAGCTCTTCTTCTTCGGCGGCGAGGAATGGAAGCGCATTCGCCAGGACGAATCGCCCCTGCTGGCCACCCTGCCGACTACCGCCGAGCGGAATGGCGATTTCAGCGCCGTGTCCGGCAACCTATACTATCCCGGCACCACTACGCCTATTCCCAATCGCAACATCTCCAGCATGATCGTGCCCGACGGCAAGGCGCTCGGCAACCTCTACACCAAAATGCAGCAGTTAGCGTCATCCTATACCGATACTCCAACCGGCAACAACACCGTCTACCAGTTCCCCAACCCGTTCAACTGGCGCGAGGACCTGGTGCGCTTGGATTACGTGATCAACGACAAGAATACGCTCACCGGCCGCTTCCTGCACGATGGCTACAACCTGATCGACCCGCACCCGCTGAGTGGGCTGCCGACCGTGCCGATCAATCGCGTCCGCCCGACGCCCAGTTACCAGATCGCCGACACCTGGACCGTCTCCCCGACGCTCATTAACGAAGCCCGCGTAACCGCCGTCTGGAGCGAGCAGCGCAGGCAACTCACCAGCGACACCTGGGAGCGCGCCACCTACGGATTTCAATATCCGCAGATTTTTGGCACTGGACCGCTTGCCAACGGTATCCCCTCGATCTCGGTCGACGGAATCACCAGTACGCCGGCGCCCACTTTCGTGAAGCTGTCTCCCACCACCGACATCTCCTTGAGCGACAACGTCACCTGGGTACGCGGGAGCCACACCCTGAAGTTCGGCGCACTAGTGGAGCGGAATCGCAAGAATCAGAACGGTTCGGCCGCCAATACCGGTGCCGTGGTATTTTCCACCTCAGGCAACACCATGACGACGGGCAACGCCGTCGCCGACGCGCTGCTGGGCGACTATAGGACCTACAGCGAAGCCAATAACGATCCCGTAGGATTCTTCCGTTTCACGCAGCTGGACGGATTCGCGCAGGACGACTGGAAAGTGTCGCGCAATTTCAGCATCGAGCTGGGCGTCCGCTTCCAGCACGGCACGCCCATTTACACCGTGGCAAACAACATGGCGAATTTCGTGCCAAGCCTGTACGATCCGTCGCAAGCCGTCTCGCTGACTCCCGGCGGTCTGATCGTGGCGAATTCCGGCAACCGTTTCAACGGCCTCGAGCGGGTCGGGTCGGGCGTGCCTGCCGACGAAGTGGGACGCGTGCCCAGCGCCACCAGCGCTGATGTGCTGGCCGTGCCAACCGGCGCACCGCGCGGCTTCTACCCAGTCGAAAATCTGTTTGCCCCGCGCATCGGCTTCGCCTGGTCGCCCTTCCACGACGACAAGACGTCGGTCCGCGGCGGCATGGGCATCTTCTACGACCGGCCGGACGGCAACATCATCTTCGGCATGCTCGACAATCCGCCCTTCATCAAGACCGTGCAATATCAAAACGGCAACCTGGCGAATCCCTCGGGCGGAGTGGCTGCATCGCTGGCGCCGTTCGGCTCCCTAACGGCCGTAAATCCCAACCTCACTCTGCCCTATTCGGAGAATTTCAGCTTCAGCGTGCAGCGCGAAATGCCGCGCGGCTTCCTGGTGGAAGCGGCTTACGTAGGCAACCTGAGCCGGCACCTGTTGCGGTCTCCCGATATCAACCAGCCAAGCTTCGACACACTGCTGGCCAATAGTCTGCTGCCCACCAGCCAGCAGCTTTCCACCAATTCCCTGCGGCCTTACAAGGGATACTCGTCGATCTACCAGCGAATGTCCGACTCGACTTCGAATTATGACGCCCTGCAGCTGTATACCACCAAGCGAACGGGCAAACTTACCTTGACCGGGAGTTACACCTTCTCGAAAGTGCTTTCCGATTCCAGCGCCGAGGGAGACAACCCCGAGGATCCGCAGAATCGCCACTTCAACTACGGGCCTACCAGTTACGACCGCCGCCAAATGTTCGTGGCGACCTACTCCTATGACCTTCCCACTGGGAAGGATTGGAACCAGGTGGCGAAATTCGCCATGGGCGGATGGCAACTGAGCGGCATTAACCGCTACCAGACCGGCCCCTACTACACCATCACGGGCAACACCTCGATCGGAGTCCGTCGCGCCGATTATCTGGGTGGCGATGTGCTGGCGCCATCGAACGTGCGAACGGTCAGCCAATATCTGAACTCCGCCGCGTTCGCTTCGGCGCCCAACACACGGTTCGGAGATAGTGGAGAAGGAATCGTGGAAGGTCCGGGCCTGCTGCTGTGGGACGTCTCCATGCGGAAGGAGTTCGTACCTTCGGAGCGGTTCCGCTTCCGATTCCAGGGCGACGTTTTCAATCTGTTGAACCATGCTAACTTCCGCTCCCTGGATACGGTCATCACGGATAAGGCCTTCGGCTCTATTTCTTCCGCCGGTCCGTCGCGGAATATTCAGATTGGCTTGAAGGTGCAGTTCTAATTGGTGGGGCAGGCTTCAGCCTGCGGCGGACTTCAGTCCGCCTGCCGCGGCTTCTAATTGCTCGTGGAGGCGGGCTGAAGCCCGCCGCAGACTGAAGTCTGCCCCACATTGCAGTTAGACCTGTAAGCGTAAACTAAACTATGCGCACCTTATTAATTTGGGCGGCATCGGCGGCGTCGGCCGTCGGTTATCTGTGTCTGGCGGCGCCGGACGATGTAAGCGCGGTGCATACTACCGCCTATCATCTGACGGCGCGCCCCTGGAAGCCGCTCGCCATTCCGCTCGACCGGTATCTCGACGCCATCGAGGGAGAGTGCCGCTTCACGGTGCGCCACCAGGACGCCGCCGGCGCCATCATCGATCCGGTCCTCCATCGCGAACATCAGTACGCTACACCGTACTTCGCGTACGCGGTGGGCACGCTGGTGGAAGCGGGACGCGCTCCCGAGCTGCTGGCCAACGGCGTGAAAGCCATGGAGCACTCCACCCAGGATGTGGGCGCGGCGACCGTCCCGGATAACCACGGCGAGTTTTTCATTCCTGTGCTCACCGAAGCCCTCGAGTTGTATGCCAAACACGTACCCGCCGACACGCTGGCGCGCTGGCGGGAGCGCATGAAAAAGCCGCTGAAATCGGTACTTCGCGGGTCCTTCGGCAACTGGGAGACCTACGCCATGAAGGGCGAGTGGCTGCGCTCTCGTTCCGGGCTGGCGACCCACCAGGGGGCGGTCGACTTCATCGAAGAGGCATGGCGGACGCACCAGCGCGGGCGCATCGCTCCGCTCCCCTGGAACCTGTACCACGACCGCAGTAGCGATCCCGATACGCTCAGCGTGGAGGCCGTCGGACGCGGCAATCTTCTGGCGCTTACAGAAGCCGGCTATGACGGGCCGAGCGCCGCGGAGATCCGCCAGGCTGCCGAGAACGGTACGCAATTCGCGCTGCTGCTGCAGGACCCCAGCGGCCAGGTGCCTGCCAACGGCCGCACCGACGACCATGTATGGGTCGACATCGGCTATCAGCTCGGGTTTGAGGTCATGGCGGCGAGGCTGGCGGAGTCCGATCCATGGCGTGCCGGACAATTCCGCCATGCCGCCATGCTCGCGTTTCAGAGCGCGGATCGCTGGCGCCGCACGGACGCCCCCTGGGACGGGTCGTATTTCGTTACCAAGAATCGCTTCGATCCCGCATTGCGCGTGGGCTATCAGCTCGCCAGCCAGTACAGCAATTACAACGGCTCCCTCATGTTTCATTTGTCGGAAGCGTATTGGGCCGCGGCGCGCAAGGTTGCCGAGCATCCCGCCCCGTCGGAGATCGGCGGCAGCGCCTTCTCCACCGACGGGGAGTTTTCAAGCGTCTTCGCCAATGCCGGCGGCATGCAGATTCAGGCCAACCTGCGGGGCCAACTGAAGGAGTCCGACGGCAATTTGTGGACGCCTCTCGGCCTGGTGCGATTCGCGCGCGCCGGGTGGGACACGCGGCTCGGCCCATCGGACGGAGCTCTGACGGCGGAGGGCGGCGTTAGTTTCGCGCCCACATTTAAAGAAAACGGAAAATGGGTCCGCATTGCGGACGCCTCGTCGCGCTATGAGGGAGTGTGGAGCGTGGAGTTCGTCCATCCGCTGCTGGTCCGCTGCGCGCTTGAGTACCGGCCGCGGCAGGGACAATCGGGACCGTCCTTCCGCGACGCGCTGGTAGTGACGCCAGACGGCGTGTACTCGGAGATGACCAAGACTTCGGCCGAACCCGTGGAATGGGGCGTCACATGGCCGCTGCTCGTCAACGATGGCCACAAGCTTACAGCGTCCGGCACTCCCTTTGTGCGCAGCGTCCAGTACCCCGGCAGTGAAGACCAGCAGAATTTCATTGCGCTCGACGCATCGCCCACGATGACGGATGAGCCCCTGCTGCGCGGTAGCTACGGCGACCTGCTTCCTGTGCGAGTGGTCACACACGGCGACGTCAACCGGACCTTCATTTACCCGCGTTCCGGAGGACAGCCCGATGCCGAGACGGTGCGGCGGAGCTTCCGGATCGGCGCGCACGGTTTCAGCTCTCCGCTGGCGATTGTCGAGGGAAAGCTGTATTCCGGCCCGAACGTGGAAGGTGGATTCGGAGCATCCATCGCCTTCGGCGCGGCGGGGAGTCAGGCGGTTAAATTCAGCCAGCCGTGCGGATTCCTGATCCAACTGCGCAATGGACGGGCGGTCGCCATCGAGACCGATCGCGCAGTGAAGGCCCACGGGCTGGGACGCACGCTGGAGCTCAGTTCGTATGTGCCGATCGATCTGGACGTCGAGGGTTCGCAGGTGGGCCGCTGACAGAAGCTTCGCAGTGGGGCGAAACCGCTCAATTATCCATGACGTGTGGGGCGAACCCTATATGCATTGGGGCGCCTTGTCATTCGCTGGCTTTCGCACAGAGACGTGGCGCAGACACTCGTGTCTGCCGGCGCCGAGACTCTTCTCGGCGCTCTTCGTGCTTGATGAAGAGGCCCGGCAAGAGCGCCGGGCCCGGCAGGCTGAAGCCTGCGCTACGTCGGGTCGCCGCCAGGCAGCAGCAAAGTTAACGCCTCCTGGGCGGACCCACTGGTCCCCGCGGACGCCCCAACAGGCGGCAGGCACGGCAAGCCAGCGTTACTTGGCGTCGCGCCAGTTGTCGCCCACACCCACATCCACCAGCAGCGGAACTTTGAGGTCGCAGACGCCTTCCATCTCCCGCTTCACCAGTGCCGGGACGCTCTCCCATTCCTCCGGTGGGCACTCGAAGACCAACTCGTCGTGCACCTGTAACAGCATGGCGCTCCGATAGCCACCAGCGGTGAGCAGACCGTCGATGCGGACCATCGCCAGCTTGATCAGATCGGCGGCGGTACCTTGCAGAGGCGAGTTGACGGCGGTGCGCTCGGCGAATCCACGGGCGTTGGCGTTGCGGCTGTTGATGTCGGGGATGGGCCGCTCGCGGCCGAACATGGTGTGGGTCACACCTGACTGGCGCACTTCCGCGATGGTACGGTCGATGAAGGTGCGTACCCCGGCGTAGCGCGCGAAATAATTCTTGATGTACTTTTCCGCTTCGCCGCGTGGGATGCCCAACTGCTGCGCCAGGCCGAAGCCGCTGATGCCGTAGACGATGCCGAAATTCACCGCCTTCGCCTCACGGCGCGCATCCGGTGTCACCAGCATGGGCGGCACGCCGAGCACTTCCGACGCGGTGCGCGTGTGGATATCCTCGCCATTGCGGAACGCTTCCACCAGCAGCGGATCGTCTGAGAAATGGGCCAGCAGGCGCAGCTCGATCTGCGAATAATCGGCCACCAGGAGTTTCCACCCTTCGCGCGGAATGAAAGCCGCGCGGATCTCACGGCCGAGCGCGGTCCGCATGGGAATATTTTGCAGGTTCGGGTTGGACGACGACAGCCGTCCGGTGGCCGCGCCCGCCTGATTGAAACTGGTGTGCAGGCGGCCGGTGGTAGCGTCGATCTGCGCCGGCAGCGCGTCGACATAGGTGCCCTTGAGCTTGGTGAGCTGGCGGTACTCGAGCACCTGGCGCACGATCTCGTGCTCCGGCGCGAGAGCTTCCAGGATGTCGGCCGCGGTGGAGCGCGTCTTGCCCTTGCCGTATTTCACCGGCGCCGGCAGTTTCAGATCGTCGAACAGCACATCGCCGAGCTGTTGCGGGGAGCTGATATTGAACGGGCGGCCGGCCAGACGGTGGATGTCGGCGGTGAGGCGCGCGATGTCCGTCTCCATCAGGGTGGAGAGGCGCTGCAATTCCTGGCGATCGATGCGCACGCCAGTGCGCTCCATGCGCGACAGCACGCCGGCGAGCGGGAGTTCGATATCGGCATACAACTTGCGGAGCCCACCGCGCCCATCCACTGCCGGTGCGAGCACGTTGTAGAGCTCGAGCACGATGTCGGCATGCTGTTCGGGCGATGCTCCCAGTTTCAGATCGAGGCGGCGGCTGGCCTGCTCTCCGAGCGAGACACCGCCCGGGTCGGCATCGAGCAGGAAGGCGTACAGCATAATGTCGTGCACCAAGCCACGGCCCTCGATGCCCAAACGCGCCAGATCGAGCAGCGCGGACTTCACATCGCAAACTATTTTCGGGACTGCGGCACACTCCAGGTACGGCTTGAGGTACTTCAGGTTTTCGCCGGTAACGGCGCGCGCTTCGCCGGACTTCCACGCCAGCCCGACGGTGTCCATGGCAAAGTCGCCTTCGGCCGACTTCAAGATCGCCACGGCGATCGGCGTGCCATCGGGAATCGCGGCCATCCACGCTTTGAGGTCGTCCTCACTTTCGATGACCCGGTAATCGCGGGAGCGCGTGTCTTCGCCGGGACCGAGTTCCTTGAGCAGCGAATAGAACTCCATGTCCTTATAGATGGACTTTAAGAGCGCCTCGTCGGGATCGAGCGTGCGGAGGGCGTCGATGTCGAACGGCACCGGCACATCGGTCGAAATGGTCGCCAGGCGCTTGCTCAATCGGATCTGCTCGACGTGATTCTGCAGGCTCTCGCGATACGCCTTGCGTTCCACTTCGGCGGCATGCTCCATGGCGCTTTCCACCGAGCCGAAGCGCTCGATCAGCGCCTGCGCGCCCTTGTCGCCGATGCCGGGCGCGCCGGGGATATTGTCGACGGCGTCGCCGCGGAGGGCCAGCAGGTCGGCCACCTGGCCGGGACGCACACCCATGAAGGCCTTCACCTTCTCGGGGTCGTACCACTCATCGTCCTTGGCGGGATTCAGCATGGAGACCTTGTCGGTCACCAGTTGCAGCATGTCCTTATCGCTGGAGACAATGACGACCTCGCAACCGGCCGCCTCGGCGCGGCGGGCCAGGGTGCCGATGACATCGTCGGCCTCGAAGCCCGGGTAGTCGAGCACGGGAATCCGCATGGCGTCGAGCAGGCGGCGGACGTAGGGAATCTGCTCCAGCAGGTCGGGGGGCGTCTCCACGCGGTTGGCCTTGTAGTCGGCAAATTCCACCGAGCGGTGGGTGGGCTCGGAGCTCTCATAGATGGCCGCCATGTAGGCCGGCTTGTGCACCTTGGCGAGCTTGCGCAGCATGTTGGTGAAGATGAAGACCGCTTCGGTGGAGATGCCCGTAGAGGTGCGCATGGGCGGCGCGTTGCTGCGGGCGCGGGCGTGATAGGCCCGGAAGATGAAGCCGAAGGAGTCGATCAGAAAGAGTCGGGGACAGGCCACGAGGTCATGATACCGCCCTGCGATGAGCCAATATTTGGCGAAACTGCGTTAATAAGACCACAGAAAAGGCTGCAAGGTGTTGCGTAATAGCCACACTGCGACCTAATCAACTCCTTTCGCATCAAATAGTTGAACTTCTAGGTGCTACGTGCTGAAGTAACCAATTAAGATGTTTGACCTAGATGCAAATCCGGATGCAAATCTGCCTGTACTACTGGAGCAAACTCTTGCGCTTTGAAACAACTCTGCAGCGGCCGGTGACGGCCTCGGGAATCGGCCTTCACCACGGCGTTCCCGTGAACATTCGGATCCTGCCGGCTCCGGCGGCTACCGGCATCGTTTTCGTGCGCACCGATCTGGACAATTTTCAGATTCCCGCCAGTTGGCGGCACGTGGCGCGCGTCAGTTATGCCACCAGCCTGATGCGCCAGGGCGTTCTGATTTCCACCACCGAGCATTTGCTGAGCGTGCTGTACTCCATGGGGATCGACAACGCCTATATCGAGATCGACAATCTCGAGGTGCCGATTCTGGACGGCAGCGGGCTGCCCTTCGTGCGCCTGATCGAACAGGCCGGCGTGAAGCAACTTCGGCGCAAGCGTCGCTACCTGCTGATCCGGCGGCCGGTGACGGTGGAAGACAAGCAGAAGCGCATCAGCATCCTGCCCGACGAGACTTTCCG
>Ga0182030_10015518_pt1 | contig 14916 bp, 13 predicted proteins | sample 812S3MmetaG_FD_121299 | JGI IMG/M metagenome (GOLD analysis project Ga0182030, IMG submission 121299) | Permafrost microbial communities from Stordalen Mire, Sweden - 812S3M metaG (Illumina Assembly) | ecosystem: Environmental > Terrestrial > Soil > Wetlands > Permafrost | place: Sweden... | reverse complement strand
GTTTCAGCAAGGCAAGAACAATGTCAGCGACATCAACTACAACCAGCACAACTACTCAACCGTGCTCAACGCAATGATTAATCCCAACAAGTATTGGGGACTGGACGTAGCCTATAACTTCGATGCTATTCAGCAGAACATGTTCCTTTGCTTTGCGGGAACGGTGACCCCGGCGGGCACCACAACCTGTTCCGAAGACCCCACTCTACTGCAGACTTATGGCTTCTACCATACCCACACTCAGTTCGGTTACTTCGCCTTGATGCTCACTCCAATCCAGCGAGTTACCATGCGTTTGGGTTATACCATCGTGGACAACCAGGGCAATACTACGTCGCTGAACACTCTGCAGCCGTTGGGGCCGCTCTCATCGACGTATCAGTCGCCGCTGGCGGGCGTAGAAGTCGGCGTGCATAAGAACGTGGCCTTCAAGGCTGCCTGGAACTATTACCAGTATGGCGAGGGCTCCTTCGTGGGACCGACGCTGCCCCGCTACTTCCATGCCAACAACACAACTTTGGCGCTAAAGTACGCTTTCTGACCCACACCAAGGTTATGGCCCCCGCATTCGATAGCGCGAGAAGCACACGCGGCCCTTTCCGCAACAATCGTTCTACTTTACATTCCGCAAGGCTTCGTAACGAGGTCTGAGTTTTCAGTTATCGTCTTGTTGAAGCTATTCCAATGCAGGTAGACAATACCCTTGAGCCACGTCGGATAGTACGTGTAGATCGGCCCGCTGGTGACGCACGTCGTGCTGGGAAGTTGATAGCCGGCCCGATTGGTTCCGATCACCGTCGGCTGCAGGTCGTAGATCGCGGACGGGTTGGTCAGCGTCCGCGTGTTCGCGTTCCAGCCCATGCAGGCCGTGGTGTTGGTGAATCCGCTGCAATTTGGCGTCCCGCTCCGGTCGCTGATCAAGTCGCTCGTATTCCGAAAACCTGGACTGACGTAGTAATTGGTTCCAAGGTTCGATACCGTGCCAAACGATTCGGCGGCGTAGGGTGCGCTGGTCGGCAAACATGCCGGGCCATTACATTCGGTTGCCAATCCATATAAATAGTTCTGGCTGCCGCTTCCGCCGACGGTCACATTGCTATAGGGACCGCCAATCAGAAATGCAAACTCTGGGTAGCCCTGGTTGTCGCCTCCTTGCCAGGCCTGATTTTCCTCAACCAGGTTGTTCTGAATGGTTACTCCTCCCCACATCGAACTTCCGTTTGGATTGGAGTTCTGGATGTTGATATCGCCCTCGGCCCAGCCAAAGCAGCAAGGGTCATTCAACTGGCCGCCTCCAAATAGCGTGTTGTTGAGGATGTAGACTTTCGCGCTGCTGGGCTCGATTTCCTGGTCGAACACCTGGAACCCGAAGCGGCCCGCAAGCCACCCCATGTTGTTCTGGGCGACCCCCTGACCTGAGTAGCCATACGCGTCCCATGTATCGAACATATAGTTTTCAACGTCGGTGGCGCAGGGAGTCATGTTGTTATACGAAAAATTCCCGTAGATATAAATGTGCGTTCCTGGCTTGGTGTCGTAATTGACGGGCGCGACGATATCGATGGCTGCCACGCAGTAATCGAAGCCAGGATTGCCCTGTGCGGAATTCTGCGCGATATCTCCTACCACCGCCATGTAGTCCATGCCGGACACACCCGCGGCATCATTGCCCGCCGGACCGAATCCGTCGGAAGAGTTATAGGCAATATCGTTGATGAACGCGATGTGATGATAGATGTCCCCCGCGGCGCAGTCTCCGACTTGCACCGCGCAATCGCCATCAAATGCCGGGACCACCTGATTCGAGGTATCGGCGCCGTCCGTGGTGGCCATGAACCCCTCGACGGCCCAATTGCTTCGCTGTTGAATGTCGACCGCAGATGCATTACCGCCCGAATTTACGCTGCATGTCCCCAGAGTTCCGGCGCAAAGAACAGTCGCGAAATAAATGCCTCCGTCGCCGTCGATTCCTCCGCTGGTTGACGGGCAATTGGAAACGGATCCCCATATGCTCGGCTGATTAAACTGGTTCGTGTAATTGCCCGTCTCGGCAATGATCACATCCCCGCAATCGACCGCGTGATTCGGTGTTGCCCACGCCTCGTTTGGGGATGTGCCGGAATTCTGATCATTTCCGGAGGGCGACAAATAGTAGAGATGGAGAGGCTTGAATATTGTTGTCTGGGCGCTAACGGTACTCGCCAGCACAAGCCCGGCCAACACAGCCAATGCGGATACCCTCCGATTCATAGGTCCCCTCAAGAAGAAGATCAGGCCATCAGTTTATTCCAACACTTACTTGGAAGCGTGGGGAAATGTTTGAATTATGCGCGAACCACTTGTCGAAATTAAAATGCGGCCGATTGACAGCGTTTCCGAGACAAAAGTGACAGGGAGATCGTCATCTTCACCGTTGCGGACCTCCGCCGCTCCGTGATCGGATCAGGCAAGTCGCCAGATCGTCTCGTTGCTTAAGTCGAGATCTCCGACGGTGAAACCAGTTTTCCTTTGATTTATGAACGCTGGAAGACTATCTTCTACCCGGTAACCGAGGAGAGCGCTTTGAGTAAACCCGCAGATCTGGTACAGGGCACCCTTGATCTTCTGCTGTTAAAGATCGTAGCTCTGGAACCGCTTAATGGATTCGCAATCAGCCGTCGTTTGAAGCAGGTGTCGGGTCAAGTTTTGCAAGTCAGCGACGGCTCTCTGTATCCCGCCCTCCATAAGCTGCAAGAAGCAGGATTGATCACTTCAGAATGGATGCTGAGCGAGAATAATCGCCGCGCCAAGTTTTATTCGCTGACCCGCCTTGGCCGCAAACAGTTGGAGACGGAAGCAAAAAACTGGGGACGACTCTCCAGCGCGATTTCGCGCGTCGTGAAGCTCAAAGAGGCGTAAGTACCCGCAGTGCTCGAGAGCCGGTCCATTCCGCCGGAACGCTGGGTGTATACGGTTCCGCTGCGCCTGCGCGCATTGTTTCGCCGACGGCAGCTCGATCAGGACCTGGACGAAGAGCTGCAATCCCACCTGGAAGAGAAGACCCGCGAGTTCATGGAGAACGGACTGAGCGCAGAAGAGGCGCACTATGCCGCGTTGCGCGACTTCGGCAGTCTCGAACTCTCAAAACAGAATTGCCGTGACGCTCGCAAAGTCCTCTGGGTTCAGAACCTCATCGAAGATCTCCGCTTTGGCTTGCGGACGCTGCGCAAGACTCCTGGCTTCACCGCGATTGCCGTCCTGACGCTGGCGCTGGGCATCGGAGCGAACACGGTTGTATTTTCCGTCCTCCATGCGGTTCTTCTGCGGCCACTGCCGTATGCCCACCCCGACCGCCTGGTATTTCTATCCGAGTCGACAGCCGACCTTCCCAATATGTTCATCTCGCTGGCGAACTTTGCCGACTGGCAGTCGATGAATACTATGTTCGAGAACATGGGAGCCTTCCGCAGGGACGGCGCAACCATGATCGGCCGAGGCGAGCCGCGGCATGTACTGGTTGGCGAAGTAACGGCCGGGCTCTTCCCGACGCTGGGAATTGATCCGGTTCTAGGGAAGAACCTCAGCGCTGAGCAGGACAAGCCGGCCGCCGCTCCCGTTGTTCTGCTGAGCGACGCGTTGTGGGAGAGCGAATTCGCCCGTGATCCAAATGTCATTGGTAAGCAGCTTAGACTCGACGGCACCTCCTTCACCGTCACAGGCGTTATGCCCAACAGCCGTCTTCCTTTGTACTGGCGGCGGATCGATGCTTTCACTTCGTTGGGGCGGCTGGAACCGTCCATAGGTGGCGAGTCCCGCCGCTCCTATCATTTTGGCGTGTACGCGTACGCCCGGCTGAAGCCGGCGGTCACGATACAGCAGGCTCGCACTCAGATGTTGAACATTGCGCGAATCCTGGAGCAGCGACATCCGCAGACCAATGCCGGTCAAGGCGTAGTGGTGCAAGCGTTGCGTGAGAGAGAAATCGGAAACGTGCGCCGGCCTCTGGAACTGCTGATGGGCTCCGTCGTTCTGGTGCTCCTGATCGCATGTTCCAATGTCGCCAGTCTGTTGACGTCGCGTGCCATCGTGCGGCGCCGGGAGATTGCGATTCGCGGCGCTTTGGGCGCCGGAGCAGCACGCCTGACCCTACAGCTCCTGTGCGAAACTGGTCCGCTTGCGCTAATTGGCGGAGCTTTGGGGCTCGGCTTGGCTTGTTCTGTAATGCCCGCGCTGGCGCGCCATGTTATGTCCACCGTGCCCCGCGCCGAGGACATGGGCATCGACGGTTCGGTCCTGGCGTTCACCGTATTTGTGTCGGTAACCACCGGTATCGTCTTTGGTGTGGTACCGGCGCTGGCGGCGTATCGGAGTAATCCGATGGATGCGTTCACGGAGGGTGACCGCAGTCCGCAGGTTCGCGGCCTGCGTGTCGGTCTCCGTAGCGTGCTTGCTGCGGCCGAACTGGCGATGGCATTGGTCCTGCTGATTGGCGCGGGGCTGACCATAAAGAGTCTCTTTCGCGTTCTCCAAACCGACTCCGGCATGCGGAGCAAGGGCGTGCTGACCGGAGTGCTAAGTCTGCCGCCGACGAAGTACACGAGTGCGGCGCAACTGGACTCCTTCCTGCAACGATTGTTGCGCAATATTGATGCACTGCCGGAAGTGACTACCGCAGGATTCGAGACGCCGCAGCTGGTTGGCGGTTCGCAGGGCAGCTTTCGCGTGGAAGGACGGCCCAATCTGCCCCAGGGCGAGGAAAGTTACGCCGAGTTCTCCAGCCTGACTCCGGGTGCTCTCGAGGCGCTGGGCGTCAGACTGCTGGCGGGACGTTTCTTCACCTGGAGTGACGATGCAGCAGGGCAGCGCGTTTGCATCATCGATGACAACCTGGCTGAGCAGTATTGGCCGCGAGAAAATCCCATCGGCAAACGCCTTGCAACCGAAGTACCAGTCAACCCGACGTGGTGGACTGTCGCCGGCGTGGTGCATCACTTGACCACGGATGGGGCCGATCCGCAGCAGTTGGTAGAGATATTCACTCCCTACTCGCAAGATCCGGCCAGGCGCGGGCGACTCATTGTGCGCGCGCGGGAAGGTCACATGCCGTCGTTGCCAGGCATCAAGCAGGCGATCCACTCGCTCGATACCGACGTGCCACTTTACGGCGTGCTTAGCCTTCCCGATATGTTGCAGGAGCGAGTTGCCGAGCGTCGGCTCATTGTCGTTCTGCTTTGCGTGTTTGCAGCGATTGCCGTGGTGCTGGCGGCACTCGGGGTCTACGGCGTTACGGCGTACATGGTGACTGGGCGCACGAGAGAAATTGGCTTGCGCCTGGCCTTGGGAGCCAAACGTCGCGACATCGTGCGGCTGATTCTTGCACAGGCGACGCCGGTGATTGGGACCGGGGCAGTGCTTGGCATTCTTGCGTGTCTCGCGCTGAGCCAATCGCTCAGCACTTTGCTGTTTCAGGTCAGCGCCACCGACCCGTGGACGATTGCCAGTGGGGTTGCACTTCTGATCGCTGTGGCATTGGCAGCTTGCGGTATTCCGCTACGAAAGGCAATCGCGATTGACCCGGTCAGGGTCTTGCACCGCGAGTAAGCCGTCGTTCAGCGTCTGCGTAGTTTTCCTGCCTTCCTGAGAAGCCGACAAATCTTATTTTCCACTTGTTTACCGAGGGGAATCTGTTTTATATTACCTCGGTAACCGAGTGGAGGCCCGCATTGCAGGTTCGATAGGCGGGAGCTGGGTAATGGATTACTTCGAATTTCACCTGGCAGGAAGGCTTACCATGAAACTGCGTATCGCTTCGATATCACTTCTCGCACTGGGTTTGACCGTGGCGGCTCTTCCAGCCGCGGCTCAAACTGTCTACAGCAACGGTCCGATCAACGGCAACGTCGACGCCTGGACCATCAACTTCGGGTTTATCGTCAGCGACACCTTCAACGTAGCCAACAGCGGCACCACCATCACGGGCGCAAATTTCGGCATCTATCTTTTTCCCGGCGACACACTGACTTCCGCCGAGCTGTCCATCACCTCCGGCGAACATGGCGGCACCGGCTACTTCGATCAGACCGTGAACTTCACCACGGTCAGCTGCCAGACGAATCAGTTTGGATACGTCGTCTGCAACGAGAACACCGCCTTCAACGGCCCGACTCTTAACAGCGGCACCTATTGGCTGAACCTGCAGAATGCCAGCGTACCCAGTGGCGACCCAGTGTACTGGGACCAGAACTCTGGCCCGTCCTCGGCCTCGGAGAACGAAGTGGGCACGATTCCTTCGGAATCGTTCACCGTTCTGGGCACCAGCGCCAGCACCACGACGGGTACCAGCACAACGACCACCGGCACGGTTCCGGAACCCAGCAGCATCATGCTGCTCGGCTCCGGCATTGTTGGCTTAGTTGGCATGCTGCGGCGGAAGCTGTTCTGACTTCACTGACGGGAGGATCTATCATGAAACTGCGTATCGCTTCGCTATCCCTTCTCGCATTGGGTTTGACCGTTGCGGCTATTCCAGCCGTGGCTCAAACCGTCTACAGCAACGGTCCGATCAACGGCAACGTCGACGCCTGGACCATCAACTTCGGTTTTATCGTCAGCGACACCTTCAACGTGGCTAACAGCGACACCACCATAACTGGCGCAAACTTTGGCATCCGTCTCTTCCCGGGCGATACGCTGAGCTCAGCAGAACTGTCTATTACCTCCGGCGAAAACGGTGGGACGAGTTACTTTGATCAGACCGTAAACTTCACCACGGTCAGCTGCCAGGCGAATGAGTTTGGATACAACGTCTGCAACGAGAACACAGGCTTCAATGGTTCGACTCTTAACAGCGGCACCTACTGGCTGAACCTGCAGAATGCCACCACTACCTACGGCGGGCCAGCCTGGTGGGACGAGAACTCCGGTCCGTCTTCGGCTTCGGAGAACTCCGTTGGCACGATTCCCTCCGAGGCCTTCACGGTTCTCGGCACCAGTAGCAGCACCTCCACCAGCACCAGCACAACGACCACCGGAACGGTTCCTGAACCTGGCAGCGTCGTGCTGTTCGGTTCCGGCATCCTCGGTCTGGCGGGTCTAGTACGCGGGCGGCTGTGGAATTGAGGTCGCGTCCCAAAGGAGTAGGGCGCCACACTTCAGTGAGTTGTCAATTGCTATCAGATGCTAAGGAGTCTTGTTATGAAGACCAAGAGTCAGAGTCCGAGATCAGCAGAAGCGATTAATTTCTTAGACACCGTTACGTTTGGGGCCGCCTGGTTATGGACAGCCATGGCAATCTTTATGGCACCACCGTGGAAGGGGGGATTGGCAATTGCCCGGGGCTCTGCGGCACCGTTTGGGAGATTACGCGTTGAGGAGCTGTACCAAGCGAGGCCGTTTATGGTTCGCAGATGACACCCGGCTCGTGTGCGGTCGAGTCATTCAGGATGAAGTATCGAAGAACACTGGGCGGATTCCGGATCAAGACGAAGCCGGCCGCGACATCCCACAATGTCAGGTAGCTGAAGTTTTGTGGAGAGACTCAGGCACGCGCTGCGTCTCACGTTTCCTCGTCGCCGTCGTGGCCTGCCTGCCAGCACTTGGATTCAGACGCCAGGTGAGATCACAGATGGCCACGACCAGCCGAGACTATTCTCAGCAATGGAACTGATTGCGGCGCCGGTAGGTGAGTACCGTGATTCCGATCGACATGAGCATGGGAGGAATCATCAAAATCAGGATGCCGCTGCGCAGGGCCTGAAGGAAACGCGCGGTCGAGGCAGCAGCTTGCGTGTAGCAGAGCGAACAGCTCTGAGCCAGAAGCGTATGCGAGCCGAAGAGCAATGCCAGTCCAATTATGCCGGGAAGGCAACGTCGCAGCAGCACCGGGATATAATACGTGATCTTCATTGCGACGGCCCCGCCTGAGTGCTTGGGGCACGATAGCTCGGCGGCGCATCTTTCTCCATGCGAAAGCTGTCCGTCCAGCTGTATTGCATGGCTGCGAGGACAAACAGCGTCACGACAGCGACCCAGGTGACGAAGGTCCGGTTCTCCGACCCCAGATGCATGAAGAATACCACCGCCAGACCGGCTTCGATAAACGCGACTACCAGCATTCGGAAAAGCGTCGCCCGCACATCGGCGTGTTGATAAGCAATGACGAACTGAAGGCCTGCCAGCACCAATATACCGACATAAACCAGCAGATATTTCCCGAGACTTGCCGCATACGGTGTAGCCCCGCCATCCTGTTGTTGTGCAAGTGCCATGTTGTCCACCCTTCGCGCCCGGTTACTTCGATATATTCAGCAGGTAAACTAACGGGACAACAAACATCCATACCAGATCGACAAAGTGCCAGTAGAGTCCCGTGATTTCCATATCATCAGCGTCGGACCGACCGTTCTTGTGGCGCAGCCCAACCACAATCAGGACGACGATTCCCACCGTGACGTGGGTCAGGTGCAATCCAGTAATCGAAAAAAATGAGGCGCCGAACAACCCGCTGCCCCATGGGTTGCGAAACAGCCGGACTCCCTCATCGATCAATCCCATCCACTCGCGAATGTGCAACAGCGCGAAAATCGCCCCACCGGCAGCCGTCAGCATGGTCCATCGAAAAGCCGCGTCCCGATCGCCCAGCTTGGCGGATCGAACTCCCAGGAACATGGTCAGGCTGCTGGTAACGAGGATAAAGGTCATTACCATGGCATTCACCACGGTAGGAAAAAACTTGAACGGCGTGGGCCAGTTGATGGAGCCATTGCGCAAGAATCCGTAGGCCACGAGGCAGGCGGCGAAGGTTGCAGCGTCGGCGATAAGGAAGAGCCACATCGCCAGTTTCTTGGTGGGAATGGCAAACGGCGACGATCTCTCCAGCACTATGGGATGCGATCCCATCGTCAGGTCCGATTGGCTCACAGCGCCTCCTCCAAATGCCTTCTTATATTCGCGCCCACAGCAATAACAACAGATAAACCCACAGGACATCCATGAAATGCCAATAGTACGAGACGGTACTCAAAGTACTCAGTTGTAGAGTCGGTACATGCTTACTGAAACGCCAAATTACCAGGATGAGTCCCGCCAGCCCGCCCAGCACATGAAGAGCATGGATGGCGGTAAACAGGTAGAAGAATGAGCTGCTCGGGTTGGTTGCCAGATACAGGCCTTCCGACTTCAGTTGGAGCCAGGCGGCGTACTGGCCGGCGACAAACAATAAACCAAGTCCCAGGGTGAGATAGAGCCAGAGCAGGGGAATCCGACGCTGGGTCTGCAATCCCCGTGTCCAGAGTCGAACCCGGGAGCGGGCAAACTCCAGGGTGACGCTGCTGGCCAGCAATACGGCGGTGTTGAAATAAAGCACGGACGGCAGCACAAAGTGCCGCCAGTCCATGGACGAACCCTGGCGAACCACCATGGCGCTGGTGAAAGCGGCGAAGGTCATGGTAATCGCCGCCATTCCGACCCATACACCCGTTCTCGAAGCAGGAGAGCTGTCATCGACAGCCCGTAAGCTGCCGCTGGCCGGTATTAAATTGCCGTTTCCACCGGAGCTATCAGCCCCGCGCCGCGTGGAGCCTATCTTCGGTGGTTCGTGAACTGTGGTCGCCATAAGAAACTACGCACCCTTTTGTTTTCGGCCCAGGACTTTCTACAACGCCTACTTCTCGTCGTTGACAGAGTTAATCACTTCCGGAGAATCCTGCATAACAAAGTCGTTGGCCGCGCCTTCCACGCCGTATTGGTACGGGTCGTGGTAGACAACGGGAATTTTGCCGCCAAAATTGTCGAACGGCGGCGGTGACGGGATGGACCACTCCAATGACGTGCCCTCCCATGGATTCGCCGGAGCTGGCTTGCCGCGGAAGCGGCTGTAGAACAAGTTGAACAGAAAGAGTAACTGCGCGGCTCCCGTGATCAGGGCGGCGATGGTGATGAATTTGTGCACCGGCATCAGGGGCCCCATAAAGTCATCGACGAACGCCTGATAGCGGCGGACGTTTCCTGCCATTCCCAGATAGTGAAACGGCATAAAGATGCAATACGCGCCGACGAAAGTGAACCAGAAGTGAATTCTTCCCCAAGCCTCATTCATCATCCTTCCCGTTACCTTGGGAAACCAGAAGTAGGTGCCGGCAAAGATTCCGAAGAGGGCAGCGACCGCCATCACCAGGTGGAAGTGGCCAACCACGAAGTAGGTTGCATGCAGCATGATGTCAATCGAGGGCTGCGCTAGAAAGAAGCCGCTCACTCCACCGCTGACGAACATGGAGATGAAGCCCAGGGCAAACAGCGAAGCCGTATTAATTCGTAGCCTCGAACCGTAGAGACTGCCGATCCAGATGAGAACGATGATGGTAGCCGGAACGGTGATTGCCAGGGTAGGGAAGGAAAATGCAATCGACGAGTAAGGGTTCATCCCGCTTACGAACATGTGATGTCCGTAAACCATGTAACTGAGAAATGCCAGGGCAAGCATCGAGTAGATGACTACCCGGTGGCTCAGCAGGGGCCGGCGCATGTTGGTGATCAGGACATGGGACACGACGCCCATTCCAGGTACGATCGCGATATAGACTTCGGGGTGTCCGAAAAACCAGAACAGGTGCTGCCACAACAGAGTGGAACCGCCGGAATGCGGCTGCAACTGGTCATTGACAACCAGGTTGGAGGGTACGAAGAAGCTGGTTCCCGCGACATGGTCCAGGATGAGCAGAATGCACGCCGGCATGAGCACCGCGAATGCGGTCAGACCGATGCAGGAAGTAATGAACCATGACCAGGCGCTCAGCGGCAGGCGCATCAGGCTCATGCCTCGACAACGCATATCAAGGGTGGTGGAGATGAAATTCAAGGACCCAAGCAACTGTCCCACGCAGAAGATGGCGATGGAAACGGCCCACAGGACCTGACCTGTCCCTTCTCCTGGACCGGCAGCCTGGCCGAGGGCACTCAGCGGAGCATAAGCCGTCCATCCCGACAGAGGCGGGCCCTGGGGAACGAAGAAGGCGGCCACGGCAACCAAAAAGGCGACAAAGGTGACCCAGAAGGACATCATGTTGATGTGCGGGAACGGCATGTCCTCAGCGCCTACCTGGATGGGCAGAAAGTAGTTACCAAAGCCCGCGAACGGAGCTGTGGTGAGGACGAAGAAGACCATGATGGTGCCGTGCATGGTCATGAGCTGCAGATAATATTCCGGGGTAAGCAGACCGCCGGGCGCGCCTGTCTTTGAGAGGAATCGCACCCCGGGGATGGCATAGTTAGGCCAGGCCAGGTGGATCCTCATGATCCAGGACAACACCAGCCCTATATAAACCGCTACCAAAGCGAGCGCGTAATATTGCTCGCCGATGACCTTGTGATCGACGCTGAAGACGTACTTCCGGAGGAACCCGGTGGGTGGACTGTGGTGATGGACCGCCTGTCCGGACATATCGTGCATGGAATGATCCTCTCAGTACTCCCGCCTGCGCGGAGGGGCTAGACGACCTATTGCAAGGCTGCTTGTTGCTTCAACCACGCGTCGAAGTCCTCCTGCGACTTGACTTCGAGATACGCCTTCATGTTGTAGTGCCCCAGCCCGCACAGCTGCGTGCACAGAATTTCGTAGCGGCCGATCTTGGTGGGGGTGAAATGTACCGACAGATCCAGACCGGGCACGAAATCCTGCTGAATACGCAGTTCCCGCACGAAGAACGAGTGGCCAACATCCTTGGAGTGCATCAGGAGATGGATTTCGCGGTTGACAGGTACTGCGAGTTCGGCGGTCACAATGTCGTCCTTGGAGTCAGCATCGTGGGTGGTGTCCAGGCCGAAGAAGTTTTCCGTCGATTCGTTGATCTGGTCGGGATGGATGGGGCCGAAGGTCCCGTCAGGTCCGGGGTAACGAAAATAGAATGCGAACTGGCCAGCCTGGGCCTGGATGGGTAGGGCGTTCGCGGATGCCGGCGTGAAGTAGATGTCGGCCCACGCCTTGGTTCCAAAAACTCCCAGGGCCATCACCTCGAGTCCCACGATGACCACAGCAGCGGCGACCAGCCCCCGGGCCCCGCCGGGAAAGTTTCTGATCTTTTCAGTCTTAGGGCGGTTGGAGAATCTCCAGATGAAAAAACCCAGGAGCAACTGCGCAGCCAGAAATGCAATTCCGGCCTCCACCATGGTCTCTGACATCTGCTCGTCAATCAGATGGCCGTGCGTCGAGATATCAGCGGGAGGTTCCCATGTGTGCAGCAGAATGGGAAGCGCAGAGGCAATGGCAATTACCACGATCGTCACGGCAAAGAATTTCGCCATACGCGTCTCACCTGACCAACGAAAATTCGTTTCTGCGGTGCAGCCACTGATTGCCCTTATGCGCCGACGCTGTAGACCGCTATTTCGCTTTGTAGGTAAAGTTTGCGCTCGCCGATTGGCCGGCGGCCACCGTCACCTTCTGGGTCTGGGTTCCGTAGGTTTCCTGCCACGAAGTGACGGTATAGCTGCCAGGAGGCACATTTTCGATGGTGAACGAACCGCTGTCGTCCGTCACCGCATAAGGGCCTTTCACGACGACGTGGTAGCCGTGCATCCAGGGATGAATATTGCACTTCACGGGAATGGCGACTTCTGGGGCTTTCCAATTCAGCACGATCGGCTGGGCCCCCGGCGGCTGCGACCGGTTCCACGGAATGTTGCCGGTGGTTGGGTCCGGCTCGGGATGGATGTTGTGTGCGGTCTGATCACTGGTGGTCACTTTGTAATCCTGGCCAACGTCCATCGCTATAACGTGTGGAGTGTACATACAACCCTTTTGGTCGAAGACTGGGACGGTGGACGGCTTCTGGGCGGCTGCTTCCGCCGGCAAACCCTGCGAAATATAGAGAACGACATTTTCCAGACCACTGTTCTTGCCGACGACAACCAACTCTAACTGGGCGGGACTGTTGGCGTGATACTTCGCACAGTACGGGTCCTTCGACATGTCGATACCCTTCATGTGAGGAGGAGTACCGTCGAGCTTCACGGTTCCGGTAATCTTACCGTTCGCCGACGCCGTCACCTTAGGGGCATGGGTCAGGGCTACGGTCGCAACCAGCAACAATGTAACCAGCATTGCCGCAATTTTGAGCTGAGCTTTCATGAACGGGTCTCCTTAGTGCACCTTGATCGTTAGTATCCAGAATTGTTGGACTTCGTCGGACTTGCCGGATTCGCAGATGGCTGCTGCGCAGGCGCGCTGGGCGCTGGACTATTGTCCGGCAGCGGCTCATTGGGATCGATAGGCGTCAGCCCAAGCTGCTTGGCGATTTGTTTCTCCAGAGTATTGTCGGGCTGCAAGGTGCGCAGATACATCACCAGTTCCCACGCCTCGTCGGGCTTCACGTTATCGGCGAACGACGGCATGGGCGAGCCATCCAGACCTGTCATGAAGTCCTTATACATGGCCGCGTCGGTGGAGCCGCACTTGAAGCGCTGGGAATCGTGGAAATTAAAGGGCAGGATCGGGCGGTTTTCGTCGTCCGTCAGAGTGGGCGCCGAGGGCCCGTTGCCCCGTCCCGTGACCCCGTGGCATTTCCAGCACTCCAGCTTCTGGAAAAGCACCCGGCCCGCTTTGATGCGGTCTGCGGTGACGGGTGGCTCCGGCGGAATGACGATGGGGGTGCCGGGTTTTTCCGTGACCCACCGAGGCGAGAAGTGTTTCACATAAGCGACCAAGTCGACGCGGTCCTGGTCCTGCAGTGGACGCCACGGGGGCATGTTGGAGTTGAGCATTCCCCGGCCAACCGTGTCGTACAAATCAGTATCGGTTGGGAGGGTCCCGGTCGGGGTTGAGCGGCAGCGAAAGATTGCAATGGTGAAATTCCGTGGCTTAGGGTCGATCCATTGGGCATTCTCGCCCGCGCCGTCGCCAAGCTCTCCGTGGCAACCAATGCAGAAGCGCTTGTAAATCGGCGCGCCCGTGGTGGCATGCCCGGTCATGTTGCCGACATGGCTCTCCATATTGAGTCGATGTTGTTCGCTATACTCCGTTTGCTGTGCCCGGCTGGCGATTCCCAGGACCAGAACCGCCACGACACTCAAGATCAACCGGTATTGAATCATTCTTGTGCGCATCGGGTGTCCCTCAGAAGTCAAAGTCGAATCCCAGGAAAACGCTGCTGTTGCTGAGTTGTGTAAAGGTTATTGGCGCCGCGCCCTTCTCTTGCACAATTGCGTATTCGGCATGATAGGCGAAGCCCGCCCGGCTAAACATAAATGGGTAATAGCGGAAGGCAAAAGTGTATGCGTTGATGTTGCCGAAGTTGCCTGGAGTTGTAGGCAGCGCTTCCTGCGACATGCGCACGAATTCGTCGCGTTGAATGAAAATCAACTGCGGATTGACCACGTAATGGGCTTCGACGAACCCTCCATTCCAGGAAGGAGCGGTCGCTCCGGTGGGCAGAGCAGCATTCGATGGGGTACTGGTTCCGAAGTATGCGCTGTCCCAGCCGTGCTGATAGAACAGCGAAAAATCCAGCTTCTTGATGTACACCAGGGCAAAAATCCCTTCGCGATTGAAAGGTTTGTTTCCGATTGCCGTCACCGGCACTCCGCTGGAATTGAGAGTGTAGGTCGGAGCGTTTCCGATGAATGCATACGCGCCCACCCGGTCTACTCCACCCTGGTAACCAGCGTCGAAAGCCTGGCTCACTGCCATGAAGGTAGCGTACGAATCCTTGTTTGGCAGGTTGACGTTGCCATCGTTGGAGCTGACGAGCGCCACCGAGTAGCGGGTTCGATCGTCAAGGGAGTGACCCATCAACTCGATACCTAACTGGTTGTCTCCCATTTGGCCAAACACGTTGCTGTCGCCCAGGGGAATGTAGTGGTAGAGCTGGTAATACCCGCCGTTATTGGAGAGGGTAAGGATCCGCTTTTCAGAAATGATGTTGTCCAGCTCGAACTTGCCCAGCT
>Ga0182030_10015517_pt1 | contig 14917 bp, 18 predicted proteins | sample 812S3MmetaG_FD_121299 | JGI IMG/M metagenome (GOLD analysis project Ga0182030, IMG submission 121299) | Permafrost microbial communities from Stordalen Mire, Sweden - 812S3M metaG (Illumina Assembly) | ecosystem: Environmental > Terrestrial > Soil > Wetlands > Permafrost | place: Sweden... | reverse complement strand
TCCACGAGATTGTAGTGCTGGAAGATCATGCCGATCTGGCTGCGTACCTTCTTTAGATCCTTCTTCTTGAGCTCGCCGACGGAGATCCCTTCAAAGTGTACCTCGCCGCTCGTGACCTCAATCATCCGGTTGATGCAGCGGAGCAGCGTTGACTTGCCAGCGCCGGAAGGACCGATCACGGAAATGAATTCGCCCTTCTTTACCGAAAAGCTCACGTCGTTCAGTGCTGGGGGCGCCCCGTTATAGGACTTCTTGACGCGCTTGATTTCCAGCAGGATCGGGTCAAGTGGAGGTGATCTAAGTATCATTTTTCAGTCCTCGAAATGATCGGAAAATGGGGATCCCCCTCCAAGATTTGCATGCAGCCAAACCTCGGAGGGGAAGGCGAAATCGATTAATTGAAGCCAAGGACCTTGCGCATCGGGTCATACCAGGCGTCGGTGACCTTCAAGAAGCGAGCGGGCTGGTGGAACTCCGAAACCTTGCCGCCAACGGGAGTGAAGATGTTAGGGTTATTGGCCACCTCGTCTGAGCTCAGAACATTGGCAATTTCATCCATGGTCTTCTTGCTGAGAAACTTGCTGTTGACTTCGACCGGTGGATTCAACACCGGAATCGACTTGATGATGACGAATTCTTTGCCGCCCAATGCTGTAAACGGCGCATCGGTGCCTTGCTTGACCTTGTACACGGCGCCCTCGGTATTGTCGGTGCCTGACTCAAGCGTCACATAATCATTCACGAGAAAATCGCACACAGCAGATACATCGGACCGACCAGTCAGTACGTTAACCAGGGATAACTGATGGGAGCCGGCAAACATCACCTGACTGAAGAACTTCCCAGAACCGCCCTGAGTCAAATCTTCTTTGGTCAAATCCTTCCACTTGGCCTCTTTGCCGAATTTACCAAGGATGGCGGCAGCCGGCATGTTGAAGCCGGAAGTTGAGCTGGGGGAGACGAAGGAAATGCGCTTGCCGTCAAGGTTGTCGATGCTGTAGTCGCCGCCGGACTTGTATTGATTCTCCTGGCCCTTCTTGACCAGGAAACGGCTGTAGTATAGGGAATCCTTCAGGGTTCCGGAGGGTCCGGAATTGACCACCAGCGGAATGAGCTCAGGGTGTCTAGCATGGGTACTCAGGTACTCGAAGGCTCCGGTCCAGCCGATCTGGGCCTGGCCGTTTTCCAGGGCAGCGAGCGCAATCGTGTAATCGGTGGTGAGCTTGTTTTCCACCTTCTTGCCGGTGGCCTCGGAAATGACCTTGGCGATTTCATCGCGCATTCCAGCTTGTACATCCGATGAATCATTCGGCAACCAGACGATGGTGAGAATGTCGGGTTCCTTGAACGTTTCCGCATTGGCGATAGATGCGGCCGGCAAGCCGACAAACAAGGTAAGGGCGAGCGCCATGGCGCGTGTTGAAAGAATATGTTTCAGGTTCATTGCAGATGCTCCTGTTTTAAAGTTGGTTGATTGGACGGGCAGGGATAATGCGCAATTGGATCCGGTCAGCGCGGAACCGGGTAATCGCGTACTTGACCGGAGTGCCGTTCCGATCCAATACGCTCAAACTCTTGACCCGACATGCCGGGCGACTTTGGGTGATAGCCTGCAACTTGGCGCTTCGGCCTACGGGAGCAATGCGGTGAGCAAGTTTTCCGTAGGCGCAAAGCACTAAAGCTTTTTTCAGTAATTCGTGCAGGGAACGGTCTTCATACCCAATCTGTATAGCGTCGCAGGACGTAACCGGCTCATTGGAGGAAAGTCTCAGGTTGTGCGCCACACCGGCAGATGCGGGCGCAATCATTTTCCTGACCACCTTGGTATCGTTGGTGACATCAATATCGGCGAGCGTCTGTGTACAACGCGCGCCACTACCAACGCGATAGTCCAGCAGGCGATACGTAATGAATACCCCCTCATGCTGCCGTTCCAGCAAGCATTCCGCGATCAATTCGTCTATCGCGCAGGGCAACTCCGGTGTCGCGGTCGATTGCGTACAAGCTCATGGCAGCACATGTCTAGATAAGTTATGACACGCACTATGAATACGAGCTATTTCAGCGTAATGAATGTTTTATTTCAGATTTATGTATTTCTTGAATTGTTGCGAGATCAGGCCGACCTATCCCTTTATGTTGCAAGGGGATTGTCTACTTCGACGCCATTTATAGCGTAATCGAATATTTGATGGCTTTTTATAATCTCGTTCGCAGAACGCTGACGATAAGGCGCAGTAAGTGGATAATTCAGGATAAATGGAACTTGGGCTTCCGACACCCCGCCGTGGCTTCGAAGACGTGCATCCGTCAGGTTAGACAAATCGTGTTCTGCCTCAGAAGCACCGATAACAACATTGGCTGCGCCAATTACCGCTACGTCCCCCTCGCGTTCGGGTGGCAAATCAAAACGTCGACAGACTGTCTCCTTGTCAAGCACCTCCTCAATGCCTGGCAAAACTTTGAGCATATTGATGATCGCCTGCGGCGTTGCCTTGCCACCAAGGCACCAGACACGCACGAAACTACCGAGTGCCCCATGATGCTTCACAAAGGAATCTGTGATGGGGCAGATCACTCGCGTATCGCCCTTTCCAAATTCCTGATCTAGGATGTCCTGCAAGAAAATTACGTTTGGCCTGCCTGCAGGTGTTGACTTGTCGTTCATACCATGGTCGGCAGTCAGCGCGATGATTGCTCCCAGTTCCGCCAGTTGCCCAAATTTTTCGTCGATCCTGCGATAGAACTCGTTGGCCACTGCGTCACCTGGCGCATGCTTGTGCTGAATGTAATCAGTTAAGGAGAGGAACAACAGATCCGGACGGTCACGCTCCAACAAACAGACACCAGCTTCGAGCACAAACAGCGACAAATCCATCGAATACATTTCTGGCAGCGGCTTACCGACAAGATCAAGAACATTCTCGATACCGTTTTCTTCAAGTGTGCAGCAATCAGCTTTTTCAGAGGAAAAACAGATGTTGCCGCGACTTAGGTCGAGATCTTTGCCAAGTTGCCGGCGCAATTTATCTTTAGCCGTGATCGAAACGACCTTCGCGCCAGCATCTGCAAACTCAGCGATGATGGTACGGCTGCATAGTAGTTCCGGCCCGGTCATCACAACTGCTTCGCCGGTAGTGACATCCAAATAGAAGTTTCCAGAAATACCATGCACCGAAGGTGGTGCGCCAGTGATTATCGACATATTATTCGGACAGGTAAAACTTGGCACTGTGCCCTCGGCGATGGCGTTGAAGCCTTCTCGTATAAAGCGGGCTATATTGGGGATAATGCCGTTGCGCAATCCATAATCAATGTAGGCTGGATCACCGCCATCGATGCAGATTACGACTACAGGATGCTTTGGCCAGCGATAGCTGACACCATTAAGCTGGATGCCACGAGTATTCATGAACTGCCTCATGTTGAAAGTAATTGTCTAGCTTTAAATATTGGGAATTGACTGAGTTAGTTGAGCATCTGTAGTGTGAAATTGTCATTTACTACTCATAGATATTATTGGCTTCCATTAAATGGCAGCCGCGTTGGAGTTAACTGGAGGACTGCACTCCGCCAACTTTGACACCAGCGATATTTTCCATTTCATGGATTACGGCAGCCATGTGCTCGCCGCCATGTCCTAGACTAGATGCTTCCTGAAAGATCTGCCGCGCCAATGCAGGTAAAAGCAGACGCACGCCATTCTCGCCAGCCATCCGCAGAGCGAAGTCAAGATCTTTGATGATGCCATCGACGGTGAATGCAGCCGAAAAATCGCGTTTTAGTATCACTTCGGGGACTGCGCGATCCAGTGCGCGGCACTGACCAGAACTGGCTTGCAAGACTTGAAACAGCGTTTGTGGATCAAGACCGAGGCTGGTACCCAAGACCATAGCTTCCGCTACCAGCACATGGGCAGATCCGGTGAGGATCTGGTTGCACAATTTTGTTGCATTACCGGCTCCCACCGGTCCCATGTGATAAATGTTGTGTCCGAAGACTTGCAGCACCGGACGAACTTTTTCAAGCACATCCTTATCACCACCGACCATCACTGCTAGCGTTCCTGCTTCCGCGCCGCTCGGCCCTCCACTAACTGGTGCATCAAGGAAGGCCACGTCTTTCACCGACAGGGCAGCCGAAACCTTTTGACTAACTGTTGGATGAGTTGTGCTGGCATCGATGAATATTTGGTTTGCTCGAGCGCCAGCCAGCGCGCCATCGGGACCGAGATAGACTTGCTCGATTTCATTTGGAGACATCACGCAGGAAACCAAAATATCCACAGCTTGTGCGGTTTCTGCTGGAGTATTAGCCGCTGTTGCACCGAGCGTGACCAAGCGGTCGACGGCACCCTTGCTTCTATTGTGTGCAATCACCGTGTATCCAGCCTTGAGCAGGTTATGTGCCATAGGGAACCCCATTCGACCCAATCCAATGAATCCAATTCTCATATTTTGCATATCTTGTTTCCTAACGTAATAAATTAATGATGCATCCTTAGCACATTTACGAAACCATTACCTGCGAACGCTAGATTGCCGTTGTTGGTGATTTCCATGGAAGACAATCCTTCCTGCGCTATCGATTGATTGGCCATACAGGCGACAATGGTTGTCACCGCCCTCAGTTTCCGGAAAGGTGATATGGCGGCGAACAGGGCGAAATTCAGAGTTAGCTGCTTGGCATGATCGGGCATAGGCCGGGAAGCTGTCTTGGTCCACCCTGGAGGGACCAACCACAAAAACCAAGCCCCCCATCATTCGCCAACATCTTCCGCAAAAGGGAAACGACGTACGAGTTGTAATGCGGCATCTGGAAAGGGTTCGACGTAGAGCGCCAATCCGTCAACACGACATGGGTGCGCTAGAGCGGTTGCAAAATAGTCGGCTAACCAGGGTAGCAGTCGAACCCGTTGATCCGGCGTTGTTGACTGTGTCAGTGTGATGTGAAACCGGAAATCCTCAAATACATGTGGATATCCCCAACGTGCAAGGTTAGCGCGTCCACTGTCGCTTAGAGTTTCTGGTTTACGTCTTGCCAGTTCGGTTTCATCGGGCGGAGATCGGAAGTTGTCAAACTCTGCAACGCAGGCGTCAGCGAGTTCATTAATTTTATGGTTGGGTTGTATCAGTTTCAACGCAATGAAATCATCCAACGTTGCCACTTCCAAGTGGGGAAGTTCGAATGACTGCCTGATGGCACAAAATTTTTTGAGACGAACTTTTAATTCTGCCTCATCGTGTCCGCGAGCAAGCTGGAAAGGTGGTTTGATCGTAGCATGCAACCCATAGCGACGCGGCGCAATGGTAACGGCCTTGATCTCATCGGGGCTGCAACCAGCGACACACGGCTGTATAAAAATCCCACCAGTCTCAGGGTTGCGACCCAACCATAGGTTGCCTAACTCCCATAATGAATGGTTGACAGCGGGGACGAAATAAATGGCGTATCGCAATTTTTTTTAATTATTCATGGAATATTGCATTTTGTTTATTTTAAGTCACGCAGGTGACAGTTATATGAAGGAACCATGAACCAACGATATCTATCATTCATGGAACTGTCACATAAATGGCTTAATCTCCCATTATCAAAAGTATTTAAAATGCATATTTCAGAGATATAGCCATGACGTACATTCACATTGCAGCTCACAACCTTCCACCTGACGTCCGCTTGGGGGAATCCCCCGCAATCTCCTCTTCCGCCGTTGTTCGCGATTGCCGTTTCGGTCGTTATACGCAAGTAGGGGAGCAGTCACGCATGGAAGACTGTTTGCTGGATGACTATTCATACCTCCAACATTACTGCGACTTGATGTCCACTGATGTAGGTAAGTTTTCCAACATTGCCTCTATGGTTCGTGTCAATCCAGGATTCCACCCGATTGAACGACCAACCTTGCACCATTTTACTTATCGCCGTGCGATGTTTGATATGGGGGACGTAGACGATGCTAACTTTTTCCTGCACCGTCGGCGGCAGCGCGTGACAATTGGCCATGACACATGGATTGGCCATGGCGTGGTTATCATGCCCGGCATACGTATTGGTAACGGTGCGGTGGTGGGAAGCAATGCAGTTGTGACAAAGGATGTACCAGCCTATGCGATTGTTGCAGGAGCGCCAGCCTCCATAATCCGCTATCGTTTTCCCCGCGCGATCTTCACAGCGATCGAATCGACGGCGTGGTGGGACTGGAATCACGAGACGCTGACTGAGCGCATGGAGGACTTTGGTGACCTCCGAACTTTCCTCGCTAAGTATGCACCCTGATCACCAATCGGCTTAGTCGTTGTTGACTACCAACTCCACGGTGTCACCTGCAAAGCGCGTCATGGAATACAAGACCAGTTTCCCCTCTTGATCCACATTCAAACCGTTAACCTGCAGCACTGGCTGGGTGCGCGATTGTTTCAGCAAACTTGCCGTTGCCTCATCAGGGAGTCGCGCCGTTATGCAACTTTCAGTTCGTTCGTAGTTATTGACGCCATTATGGCGCAAAGCTTTAGTGATGGATCCAGTCTTTATGATTTCGTCAGCAATACCAGGAAATCGCTTTGCAGGAAAATAATGGCTGCTGAAATTGATCGGTAAGCCGTCCGCTTCACCCACTGTATCCACCCTCAGCAGGGCAGTCCCAACATGGACCCCCATGGCTTTTGCGATGCTGCCAACCGCGAGCAGTTCTTCACTGCCAATTACCCGCATACTGCCTTTAATTCGCTGGTTGCTCAGGTTTTCGGAAAAGCGAGTGCGCTTTCCCAAGCTATAGCGCACGGCACACTCCTGCAGAAAGATACCCCGTCCTCGCTCAACGCGCACTAGACCAATTTTTTCCAATTCCGATATGGCGCGACGAATGGTGTGACGGTTAACAGAAAAACGTTCGGCAAGTTTTCCCTCACTGGGCAACTTAGCGCCAGGTTTGTAGACGTGTTCAGTAATGTCTTTTTCCAAGCTCTGAACAATCTGCAACCAGAGGGGGAGGCCGGAACCGCGCTGAATCATGTTGAACAACCTTTCGTTGGATGGATGTAATAAATATTTCATCAATTGCTGATTGACTGATGACATCCTAACTGGATAAACTCCGATTGCTAACTTGTATAGACAACTTTATTAAAATGCACATCAACGATACTCAAGAAGAGCATGCGGCGCGGCAACGCTGGCTATCAGTACTTGCTCTAGCGCCTTGCGAGGCATTGGAACACGCCTTGTCTGACTGTGAAATCCCCTCGCTGACTTGGCTGCGGCGGCCTCAAACTGGACTTTTCATGGTCCGCGCAAGGGCCGGAGGCACGGGCGCTCAGTTCAATCTTGGCGAGGCGAGTGTTACCCGCTGCGCAGTTCAGGACGAGGCGGGACGAATCGGCGTTGGCTACGTCCGCGGGAGCAACGAACGCCATGCTGAGCTGGTGGCAATATTTGATTTGCTGCTGCAAAACGATGAACTCCGTTTAGAGCTGCTTGCTACTGTCATTGATCCGCTGACCAAACTTCAGCAAACTGTCCGTGAAACAGCAAGCCGAAAAGCGGCCAGCACTCGTGTCAACTTTTACACTTTGGCGCGAGAATAACGATGAATGCTCACCATACCCCAGTAGTTCCATTGTTGTCAGGCTTAGTTGATCCAGTAGAAGATGCACAATGCATTTTTCGCGTTTTGCTGACTGCCTTATCCCAGCCAGGAACTGCACAAGTGCTTCCCGTCCTTCCGGTGGCCCCATTTCCACTATATCCCGCTACGAGCGCGATACTACAAACTCTGCTCGACTTCGAGACAACTCTTTGGCTACAAACACCGACGAAAGAATTGTCTGCTTGGTTGCGATTCCATTGCAGCGTGCCCCTGGTCGCTACGCCCGAGAGTGCTGCTTTCGCCGTGATCGATCGGCCGCTTGAGATGCCTCCGCTATCTGCCTTTTCCAAAGGTCTTCCAGAGTATCCAGATCGTTCGGCGATGATAATTTTGCAGGTGAATAGTTTCGAGCCGGACGGCTTACGCCTCAGCGGACCCGGCATTGAAAATGAACATTGCATTGGAATTGAGGGACTGCCGAACGGATTTTGGCGCTCTTGGAGGGACAGCCAAGCTCAGGCGCCGTTGGGCGTTGATTTGCTATTCGTTACTAGTGATTGCGTTCTTGGTCTGCCGCGAAGTACTAACGTCGAAACCACTACCTAGGATCAGAGCCATGTATGTTGCAGTCAAAGGAGGCGAAAATGCCATACTCAATTCTCACAAATTGCTTGCCGCCGCTCGTCGTGGCGACGAAAGTGTTCCCGAAATAACACCTTCACAAATTCGTGAACAGTTGCGTCTGTCAGTAGCGCGGGTAATGGGTGAAGGTTCACTATACGACGAAGATCTTGCCGCCCTAGCGCTGAAGCAGGCGGCAGGAGACCAAGTTGAGGCTGTCTTTCTTCTCCGTGCGTATCGCACCACGCTGCCGCGCTTTGGCTATAGCTTACCGGTGGACACATCGCGCATGGCGCTGCGCCGCCGTATTTCGGCGGCCTTCAAGGACTTGCCGGGCGGCCAGGTTTTAGGTCCCACCTACGACTATACCCAGCGCCTGCTTGATTTCGCGATGGTTGATAGCCAACCAGCACCGGCTGCGCCGCAAGATGCCGAGCCGTTGCCCGATGCCATGCCGCGCGTCACCGACCTGCTTGGCAACGAAGGATTGATGGAGGCGGAACACCCTCTTGCCGGCGATCCAGCGCCTCTAGACTTGTCGCGCGAGCCATTGAGCTTCCCGGCGAACCGATCCACCCGGCTGCAAAACCTAGCGCGCGGCGATGAAGGTTTCCTGCTCGCCATGGGCTATTCGACCCAGCGCGGCTATGCGAACTCCCATCCCTTCGCCGGAGAAATACGCATGGGCGAGGTGTCCTTGGAAATCATTCCAGAGGAGTTGGGTTTTGTCATCTCCATCGGCGAAATTACGCTGACCGAATGCCAGATGATCAACCAGTTCGCTGGCTCGCGCGAGGTACCCCCGCAATTCACCCGAGGTTATGGCCTGGCGTTCGGCGAGGCGGAACGCAAGACCTTGGGCATGGCTCTGGTTGATCGTGCGCTGCGTGCCGCGGAGTTGGGCGAGGAGGTGAAGTCGCCTGCACAGCAGCCGGAGTTCGTACTGTCCCATTCCGACAACGTCGAGGCCAGCGGCTTCGTCCAACACCTCAAGCTGCCGCACTACGTGGATTTCCAGTCCGAACTTGAACTGCTGCGCAAAATGCGGGCAAGGCGCGAAAAAGTCGGTGCCGGCGACATGACAGCCGACAACGACGAGTGCAGAGCATTGGAGGGGGACGCATGAACGCGAGAACTGGTTACAACTTTGCCTACCTTGACGAGCAGACCAAGCGCATGATCCGCCGCGCCCTGCTCAAGGCCATCGCCATTCCAGGCTACCAAGTACCCTTCGGCAGCCGCGAAATGCCGCTGCCTTACGGTTGGGGCACTGGCGGCATTCAGGTCACCGCGTCTATTCTTGGCCGCAGTGATGTGTTGAAGGTGATCGACCAAGGCTCGGACGACACGACCAACGCGGTCAACATCCGGAGCTTTTTCCAGCGCACCGCCGGCGTGGAGACCACCGAGCGTACCGAGGATGCGCCGATCATCCAGACGCGCCACCGTATTCCGGAAAAACCACTCAGCAAGAATCAGATTTTAGTCTTCCAGGTACCCATTCCGGAGCCAATGAGCCGACTGGAGCCACAGGAAGTCGTGACGCGAAAGTTGCACGCGTTGGCCGACTACGGGCTGATGCATGTCAAGCTTTACGAAGATATTGCCCGCTATGGCCATATCGCTAGCTCCTACGACTATCCTGTACTCGTCAATGGCCGCTACCTGATGGCGCCGTCGCCAATTCCGAAGTTCGACAACCCCAAGCTGCATATGAGTCCCGCCTTGCAGCTTTTCGGCGCCGGCCGCGAAAAGCGCGTATACGCCATCCCGCCTTTCACACGCGTCGAAAGTCTCGACTTCGAGGATCACCCCTTCAGCATCCAGCACTGGGATGAGCCTTGCGCGCTCTGTGGCGCCGCCGACAGCTTTCTCGACGAAGTGGTGCTCGACGATATCGGCGGCCGCATGTTCGTCTGTTCCGACTCTGACTACTGCAAGACACGACAGGCGAGCGGCCACATCGGGCCGCAAAGCTCATTGGTAGGGGGGCAGGCATGATGCCGTTGTTGCGTGTCAAGGGAATTTCAAAGCGCTATGGTGAGCACGTCGGCTGCGCCGATGTCAACTTTGACCTACATGCCGGCGAAGTGTTGGCGGTGGTCGGCGAATCTGGTTCGGGAAAGTCGACCTTGCTTCAATTGCTGTCGACACGACTTGCTGCCGATGCCGGCAGCATCGAGTACCAAGTTACCGGGCGCGGCCTCGTCGATTTAGCTAGCTTGTCTGAGGCCGAGCGCCTATGGCTGCTGCGCACAGACTGGGGATATGTCGAGCAGAACCCGCGCGATGGTCTGCGCATGAACGTCAGCGCCGGAGCCAATGTCGGCGAGCGCCTGATGGCCGTCGGTGCCCGCCATTACGGCGAGATTCGCCGCACTGCCAGCGACTGGCTGCAGAGAGTGGAACTCGACCCGGCGCGGCTCGACGAACTGCCGACGAGATTTTCCGGCGGCATGCAGCAGCGCCTGCAAATCGCACGTAACCTTGTCACTAGGCCGCGTCTTATTTTCATGGATGAACCCACCGCGGGGCTTGATGTGTCGGTGCAGGCCAGACTGCTCGACTTGCTGCGCGAACTTGTAACCGACCTTGGGCTGGCCGTGGTCATTGTCACTCACGATCTAGCGGTGGCACGCCTGTTGGCACATCGATTGCTGGTGATGCGTCAAGGCCGCGTGGTGGAAACCGGATTGACCGATCAGGTGCTGGACGATCCACAGCACCCGTATACCCAGTTGCTAGTAGCATCAGTGCTGCAGGTCTAGGAGAATATTTATGGAAACCCTAATTGACGTGCGTGAACTTACAAAGGTCTTCGTTCTGCATAACCGCAACGCGGCGCGCCTTAGTGTACTTGAAGATGTAAGCCTCAGCGTTACAGGTGGCGAATGCGTTGCGCTAGTCGGCCCATCTGGCGCCGGGAAGAGCACACTTCTGCGATGCCTCTATGGTAACTATTTAGCCAGCACCGGTGCAGTTCGCATCTGCCACGAAGGTGCCTGGGTAGACCTTGCCCGCGCCGATCCGCGCGAGATTCTTGCGGTGCGCCGAAGCAGCCTTGGCTACGTGAGTCAGTTTCTGCGGGTGATTCCCCGCGTCGCCACGCTGGACGTCGTGGCTGAGCCACTGCGCGAGTTGGGCGTCGACGCCAACACCGCGCGCGGCCGCGCGGCCGCCCTCTTGGCGCGTTTGCACCTGCCCGAGCGGCTGTGGCATTTGCCGCCGGCCACCTTCTCCGGCGGCGAGCAGCAACGGGTGAACATCGCGCGCGGATTGATCGCTGAAAAACCTGTCCTGCTGCTCGACGAGCCCACAGCTTCGCTTGACACCGCCAACGCCGGCCGTGTCGCCGAACTCATCGACGAAGCGCGCTGCCGCGGTACCGCCATCGTCGGCATTTTCCACGATCCGGTGATCCGTGATCGACTCGCTACCCGCCTGCACGCGGTAAGCACTCAACCCCAGGAGATTCCAGCATGACCCTCGTCTTGACCAACGCGATGATCGTCACCGCCGACGAGGTATTCTCCGGCACCTTGCACGTCGTCGACGGCCTTATCGCCGATGTCGCCCGTGGCGGCACGGCACTGCCTGCTGCCGTCGATCTGGAGGGTGATTACCTGATTCCCGGTCTTGTCGAACTGCATACCGACAACCTGGAACGTCACCTTGCGCCCCGGCCGAAGGTTAGCTGGGACCCAATGTCAGCGCTGGTGGCGCATGACAACGAGATCGCCGGTGCCGGAATCACCACGGTGCTGGACGCACTTGGTGTAGGTGAAGCCGATCCGGAAAGCCTGCGCGGCAGCACTTGGGAAGTAATGCTGCGCTGCCTTGACGATGGCATCGCACATGACGCCCTGCGCGCCGATCACTTGCTGCATGTGCGCGCCGAACTTCCTGCGCCCAACACCGTTTCCCTGTTCGCTCCTTTCCACGAGCATCCGCGCCTGCATCTAATTTCGCTGATGGACCATACACCGGGGCAGCGGCAATGGGAGAACATCGAGCAGGCCCGCGTTTATTTCATCGGTAAGAAGGGGTGGAGTAATGGCAAGTTCGAGGCCAAGGTGGAAGAATCAGCCGAATTGCAGATCCGCTACGCCGAGCCACACCGCGCCCATTTCGTCGAATACTGCAGCGCGCATAACATCAGCTTGGCCAGCCATGACGACACTACCATCGCACATGTCGAGCAGGCCCATGCGGAAGGCGCCAGCTTGTCGGAGTTTCCCACCACAGTCGCCGCTGCTGACGCCGCGCGCCGGTTGGGACTCTTCACTGTAATGGGTGGGCCCAATGTGGTGCGCGGGGCGTCGCACTCGGGCAATGTCGCCGCCGGCGAACTGGTGCGCTTGGGCCTGCTCGACATCCTATCTTCTGATTATGTTCCAGGCAGCTTGCTGAGCGGTGCGTTCATATTACACCACGCGCATGGAATCACGTTGCCGCATGCAATAGCGATGGTTTCGCAACACCCGGCGCAGGCGATCGGTCTGCATGATCGGGGCCGGATCGCGCCGAGCTTGCGCGCTGATCTCGTGCAGGTACGCCCCATTGCCCTATCCGATGGCACAACCCGGCCGGTGGTACGCACCGTGTGGCGCGAAGGACGGCGCGTGACGTGAATGGCGCCGGTCTAGCGATGACGGCACCGCTACGCGCGGTGAATCGAGCGGCCACCCACGGCGAAGAATGACCAATCATGGCTGATATCCATGCTGTCGCGTTAAATAGTTTTTCTACCGCTGCGCAGACCTATGCGCGAGGACGACCGGAGTACCCAGTCGATATCCTCGCCTGGCTAACAGGCGCCTTAGGCGTGACGACGGACAAAGTCGTCGTCGACCTTGGTGCGGGAACCGGCAAGTTTACGAAATTGTTGGTTCAGACCACCGCAAATGTGATCGCAGTGGAACCCGTCGCAGCGATGCGAGCGCAATTGGCCGAACGCTTGGCTGGAGCGCAGGCCATTGCCGGAACTGCCGAAACCATCCCCTTGAAAACGGCCTCGGCCGACGTACTGGTTTGCGCGCAGGCGTTTCATTGGTTCGCCACCGAATTGGCGATCCGCGAGATACATCGCGTTCTCAGACCCGGAGGCAGACTCGGTCTGGTTTGGAACGTCCGCGACGAATCGGTCGATTGGGTGGAAGCGATCACCAAGATCATCGAGCCGTACGAGGGCGATGCGCCACGTTTACACAAAGGCGACTGGCGCAAGACATTCTCCGGCAGGTATTTCAACCCGCTGCAAGAAACTTCTTTCGCATATCACCATGTCGGACCTGCGCAGGAGGTCATTCTCGACCGCTTCCTGTCCGTCAGCTTCATTTCCGCGTTGCCGGCGCATGAAAAGGCCAAGGTCGCCGAGCAGTTGCGCATCTTGATCGAATCGCATCCGGCATTGCATGGGAAGAACTTGATCGACTTCCCCTACCGGACAAAAGCCTACTGGTGTGCCCGTTTGGATGAAGATGCGGTACCACGCTAACGCTCGGCGATTCGCCTGGGTGGCGGAAATTGCTGGCGAACAGCGAAGCGAAACGATCCGGGACCATGCTGGCTTCAAGCATGGCCAGCCACGTTCAAGCCCGCCATGACTGCGGTCCGGCTCCGACTGGTAACTATCAACTCGTGGAAATGCGACGGCGACTACCACCGCCGTATGGATGCGCTTGAACGCCAACTTGCAATGCTGGAACCCGACCTCGTGGCGATTCAGGAGTCTTTCGCCACGATCGACGGTGCCACCGCGACCGCGGCGCGACTGGGCCGACATCTGGGGCTGTCAACGGCATTCGTCCCGGCGCGGCGCAAGCTGCGGATGTTCGACGGGAGACCGGTGGACAGCCACTCTGGACTGGCACTGCTGTCGCGCTGGAACATTGCCCGGCATGGCGCCTTGGCTTTGCCGTCGTCGCCGCAGGACGGCGGCCGCTGCGCCCAACTGGCCGTATTGGCAGTCGGCGAGCGGAGGGTGGCGGTAACCAACGTACACCTCTCGCATTTGCCGGATGGTGCCGACTTGCGCCGCCGCCAGATGGAGGCGCTGCTGCGCCAGTCCTGTCGCGGCGACAACTTCGACGCTGCGGTGCTGCTCGGCGATTTCAACGCAGAACTGGCTGCCCCGGAGCTGCGCCGCTTTTTTCGGCCGCCATGGGGTCTCGTAGACGGCTACGCCGCGGGCGGGGGCGGCGCGAAAATCACTTGCCGCCAAAGCGACGGCCGCGGCAGCGATATCGATCACATCCTGTCGATCCAGAAGCGGCACGGCGAGTTGCCGACATTCTGCGATTCCGGACTGGTGCTCGACGTGCCCGACCCAACGAGCGGAATCCAGCCCAGCGACCACGTCGGCGTAACGACGACGCTGGTCTTGCGGCGGTAATTTCAACGACCACCGCTGTCCCGTCGTCGCCAATAGCGCTCGGGAAATCATCATGATGAATGAAACAATATCTTCATTTAACTTATCTGGACTTCTCGACAATCAAAAACGGATTGAAGTTGAATTACCAGTCACACTGAAGGCGCCCCCGAATACACCCACAGCTATTTCAGGCAGTCGCCAGCGTCCGGCCGAGAAACGTGCTTCCATTGAATTTCTCTTGGTGGTCTGTTTCGGGTCGAGAAGAGAAGGCCAGCCTTGAAAATAGACTGCCCGGAAGCGGACGCTCGTCACTGACGGCAATGGGTTAATTT
>Ga0182030_10015516_pt1 | contig 14918 bp, 23 predicted proteins | sample 812S3MmetaG_FD_121299 | JGI IMG/M metagenome (GOLD analysis project Ga0182030, IMG submission 121299) | Permafrost microbial communities from Stordalen Mire, Sweden - 812S3M metaG (Illumina Assembly) | ecosystem: Environmental > Terrestrial > Soil > Wetlands > Permafrost | place: Sweden... | reverse complement strand
CGTCCCATACTAGATCATGACAGGTTACGTTTTCAATTGCAATGAGTCCGTGATTAGTGAGAACACGTTGTCCTTTGGCAATACACCTCTTAGCGGCCATGCGGTGCTTGATCTTGTCCGGCTTAACGTCCGGCGCGAGGTTGAACACAGCGCGAGAGGTGTTGTCGTGAATGTCGCCGCCATCCAGGTAAATCTGGATCATAGATAGGCAGTTGGCGAGGTGGGCCAAGTCTCGCAGCTCGATCTGCGACAAATCTCTGATGATAAGCTTGTGCCCCTGCTCCGCGCAGAATCCTGCCTGCACCTCCTGCCCGTCGTCCGTGCGGGTTGGCACGTTCCCGAGGTTCGGATCGCGATGATTTATGCGACCAGTGTCAGCACGAGTCGTCCCCATCGTGCCGTGAACGCGCCAGTGGTCCGTGTTGTGACGCAATCCGCAGAGAGGGCAGTCGCCGCCGCGACGGTGCAGCCTCGCTTGCTTCGGCAGCTTGTCGGTGTAGGTCGTCTTGAGCTTCTTCAGTTCCCGGTGGCGAAGGACGAGAGGGATAATCGGATGCTCCAGCTTCCTCAGCACCTCCATCTGTTTCTTCCCGGTCGTGAGCCGATCCCCCGTCTTCGTCGTCGCGAGCTTGAGCCCTGCCCGATCAGCCAGAGCCTTGAAGTCCAGCATGTCGAATAGCAGCTTGCCGATCTGCTCTGCCGAGGCAGCGTTGAAGCTAATCGCTCCCTCCTCCTCTTCGATTTCGCCGGCCCGGTCGGAGAACTCGTTGAGGCGGTCGGCAGGGATATAGCTGGCGATATCGCGCTCCAGCTCGCCGATCTCGCGCCCGAACTTGAGCGACAGATCCCACATGTACTCGCGGTCTATGCCCAAGCCGAGACGGTGACAGCGGCGGATAAGCGGGATGGCGAGGCGGTCGAGGCGAGCGACGTTCTCTAAATCAGGACAGCCCGGTAACTCGACTCCCCCAAACAGCGACATGCGCTACGACCGATCCCTCGACCCAACCAGATCCCACTCTACCGACCGGCACCTCGGGATGTGAGCTGTATAATCCGCCGTCTCGACGCCGCAGCACACGCACTCCGCCGAGAGCACGTTCCAGGGCTGGCGTCCAGGGCGAGTAGCAATTGAGGCAGTCCCACCATGCCGCAAAAACTGGACAATCAACGACGAATCGTAGGGCGCGATGCCGCAGGTGACGATCTTCACCGCCTCTCCCTCGCCTGCTGCCGCTCGAACGGGCTCGCCTGCTTGTAGTACTTGTCCCAGCACTCGTCGCAGCACACAAACGCCGCGTCCAGCTCTGACAACGGCTTGCCGCAGTCGGCACACGAATACCCAACCCGCACCGACTCTTCGCTCAGCACAGCGGCTGTCGGCTCGGTCGGGCGGTTGGCAGGAACGTCACCCGCCGTCTTCACTGCTTGAGCCAGCAGCCGTCCCTTGTGCCCGCACATACACGTACACGCCCGATCTCCGCACTCTCTATGCCGACCCGTGATACACGGTGTCGAATGATACGCCATCACTGCCTCCTGTCCTTCCGACTCTGCTATCAGCAGTCTCGCCCGGTCGTGCCGCCGCTCTGCCGTCTCGCGTTGGACCTGCCGCCAGTGGTCGCGAGCGGTCACAGCGCACTGTCCATTCGCCGCTTCGCCAGCATGTCTATCAGCTTCTCGATAGCGCTATTGCTCAACGGCTCCTCTCCTTGCTGCAACATCCGCCTGAAATCCGCCAGGGCTCTGAAGTAACCAGCCGTGATGAAGGCGTCGTCATAGCGTCCTCGTGATCCTGTCGCCATATCGAGCTTACGGGCGACCTTGTTGTACTGGCGGTCGAATTTATTCATAGCCTCCTCCCGAATCGCAGCGCCTTCCACAAGTGATAGAGTAGCCCCAGCAGCGGGTGGTCGCGGAACCACGAGCCCAGCCAGAAGGGATTGGTGAGAGGGTTGCCATGCTTCATGACTGATAGTCCTCCATCCCGCCGTCAATCCCACCGCGACGGTCAGCGCCTGTGCACTCATCTACCGACTTTGTTCCGCTCGCCAGTTGCTTTGTGAATGCCGCCCGCTCGGTGCATTTGCCTGGATGGCGCTTGGCAAACCGATTCCTGTCCCTGCTGGTATTGAGTGCCGTCGCCCCGCACACCGAGCACCTGACCTGCCGTCCGGCGCAGATCACTTCCACACCCACGTCCGGCAGATCGGGAAGTTGGGAAATCTGGATGCTCATGCGAATCACCGCTCCTTTATATGAACCGATTTTACGCTTGCTACTGAGGGATTGTCAATAGCAATAGGCACAGTGGGACAACTTTCCAGATAAATGTCCGGGCGCTGTAATGCCAGCCCGCACTTAGAACACATTGGCAGGTAATAATCCCGCTCAGAGTCTGAAGCCCATAGCTCGCTGATGACCTCACCGCCGCAATCTTTATGTCTCCACATCGCGCCTCCTATTGGTCCCTGTCGCTAGGATCTATCACATACCGCCTGTCGCCGCGCCTCTCTCGCAGTACTCTCGCCACCTGAAGCGTCATATCGGCGTCCCCTACGCTATACTGAAGCGCCTGCTCCATCGAACAATTCCCAATTCCTAGGATCGGCATCGGCCCCAGTTCCTGCTCCAACCACTCGAATTCCCAAGACTCCGGCACCCTGCCTCGCAGCCCTTCCGCCCGCATCTCCCTCAGCTTCTTCCACGGCTCATACGGCTCGTCGCCCGTCTGCTTCGCCGTCGTGTGGTGGAGCACGTGCCGCAGCACCGCCTCCGTCGCCCCGGCTCGATGCTCGTGCTTCAGATTGCTCGTCCGCCCCGTCGTGACGCAGAGGCACTTGCCACCACCTGCCTTCGACCCACAGACCAGCTTGTCGTCATGCTGCTTGTGCCCGCAGTCGAGACAGCGCCAAGTCGCTAGTTCGGTCGTCTTGACCTCCGCCAGTTGTGCAGCCAGGTCCGCCGCGTTCATGAGCCAAGTCACCATCGCCTCGGTGGACGCTGGCAGTACCGTGTCCTCCCAGCTCGTCATCTCGACTCCCAGCAGGCGGTAAGCGAGGGGCTTGAGGCCCTGAGGTAGGCCGCCAGCTTGAAATGCCTCTTGTAGAGTATCGCGGAACCTGCCGACCTTGACTCCCATTCGCGCCAGATCATCGAGGTCGTGAATGGAATGGTGCATCACGACTTCTAAATCCATATCGGATATCCAGTAGGCAAGACGCTCGATGGCCGCTTTGTCTTTCGCTAAGATCATCCGGCCAGTATGAGGCTCAGTTGATATCTGAAGCGAAAACTCTTTCGTACCATGACTCTCAGTATCGATAGCAATTTCATCTGAGTCCCCGCAGCATATCGAACCGCATACGTATTTGTCTACGCTTTCTGGCAGTGCGATCAACTGGTAGTCCTTCTCCTGTACCTCTGGCTGCGGCGGCTCCCACTCCCCACGCATCCACTCGCCCAGTCGCCTGAAATCCTCCAGCAGCGGCGTCATCTTCGTTGTATCGTGCATCCCCAGCGCCGGATGGTAGCTCGGCCAGATCCAGCCCGACCAACTGCCATCAAGTAATGAGCCTTGCATCGGCCGCCCGTGCGCGTAATCGATCCGCACCCTCCCCTGCGCTTCCGTCCGGTCGATCAGGCGACAGGCCGACCCTCCGAGCAGCACGACAATCTCTGGGCGACAGGCATCCAGCTCTCGCGGTAGGAAGCAGCGCCCGCAGCCTAAGACCTCTCGCTCGCTTGGCGTGCGGTTGCCGAGAGCCCAGCATTTTACCGAGTTGGTGACATACACGTCCTCACGATGGAGCCCAGCGAGCGGCAGGTAGGTCCGGTCTAGCTCCTCGCCTGTTTTACCGACGAAGACGCGGTGCTTCAGATTCTCGGTAGCACCTGGTCTTTCTCCGATAAATGCCACGCGACAAGGCTTGGGTCCTGAGCCTGAGATCGGAGAGAAGTCGCCAGGACAGATGTCACATCGCACCGTCAATCACCCGCACCAACTCCTCCCGCTGCTCCCACACCTCGACCTTCGCTGCCGCCAGCTCGCCCGTCAGCACGCTCACCGCCCACGCCTCGACTCTCGCCATATCCCGCTCCAGCACCTGCAACGTCCGTGTAGGCTTCTCCGGCGACTGCTCCGGCCCTCCAACCACGACCGCGCGATACCTGAATCCGCCGCTCATGACCCTGCCCCAATCCCAATCCACCGAAGCAGCGACCCCAACAGCGTGAGCACCAGCCCCGCCGACAGCCCCAGCAGCACCCCTCCCAGCAACGCCCACCAGCCGTGCGCCCGCGCCCGTTCCAAATCCCTTTCCCAGTCCACAATCGCCTGCTCAATAGCCTCTCGCTGCCTACACGCCACTTGCGCCAGTCCCATGCCCGTCCGCTCGGCCACCCGGTCGAGCCACTCCCGCTCGTCCTCCGTCAGTGGCTCCGTCCCGTATCTCGCGCCCTCTACCGCCTGCTTGAGCCATTGGGCGTCGGCGTCGGTCACCAGCCGCAACTTGTTTTTCATGGCTAATCTCCTATCCCCTGTTCCTTTGCTACCGGAGCTTGAAAAGTATGTTTAATCGCCTCGGCGATCTGATCGATCATGCGTGATCGATACGCGCCAGGACATGCCCGATCCGGCATAGGGAGACCGTTATATATCCTGTGCGCGGCGGCATAGGAAGCAACTTCAAGTTCATAAGAGGTCATAATGTAGATCCTATCCTGCTATTGATAGATTGTCAATAGCAAATATCAGGCTCCTTTCTCATGTATCGACCGCCAGCACGCTCTCGCTCTCACCTCTCCGAACCCATCCAATTGCCGCCATTCCTCCTCCGTCGCCGCCACCATCGCAGCCACAGTCCCAAAGTGCTGTGCTACCAGTCTAGCTCTCGAATCCACGCCTGGTAATTGAGCCGCCATCATCCACAGCGTCGTCGGATCGTCCGGTGCGTCTCGCTGCTGCACTCCCTGCCTGCCGCCTGTACTGGCCGCATGCCCGTGCTCCCGCCCCCAGCCCGACCCATGACCCTTTTTAGGCGTGATCGCTGTACAATGTACTTGGTCGTGCGCGTGATGCTGGTGCCAGGGCTTCTGGAACCCGTTATACAGCGCCACGTAGCAGGTGGCCGTCTCGTGCGGCGAGCTGGTGCGCTTGACTCTGACAGGCTCGCCATTCGGCCCACGACTGCGTAGAGCCAAGGAGTTGAGATAAGCGTCCACCTGTGCGTAGGAGACGGCGTGCTTCCCAGCTCTGTCATAGAGCGGCGTCCACTCCGTCCGCTTTGTCTTCCAATTCTGCCGCGGCTCCTCGATCTCGCCTCCAGCCCCTGGTCGCCATATCCCCTCGGCGAAGAGATAAACGTAATCGTAAGCCTTCCACATACCGCGTAGCTGATGCCCCGAGAGACGCCGATCCTTCATGCTGGAGATGAGGTCGGAGAGCTTCTTGCGCTCGCAGCCGACCATAGCCGGACCCCACTCGCCCGACCCCTCGAACATAATATCTCCTAGTGATACTTGTCCAAAATCGTCCTTGCTCTCTAGCAAAGTTAAAGTGAAAGGAACGTTCATCCTAGTTAGGACTACTGGAATCTCGCGTTCTCGTGAGTCTACGTAGAGCACAAGGAAGATCGTCCTTCTATGATTTTGTTAATGTAACCTGCTTGATTACGGGCAGCTAGACTAAGGGCCTCTTCAGGAGTTAGTTTGGCAAACCTACCAATATCGTCGTAGTTCGCGCACTTCTGCGCTTGGTACTCCCGCTCGACATGCGTCCCGTCAGGCTCAATGAAGAAGTTGGAGAGGAAGCGGTGGGAGCCGGAGAAGGCTAGGATGACGGTGTTGGTTCGAGTCTCAGGCATGGCTAGTCAACCCATGTGTCTGGATATACTAAATATCCAAGCCGCGAGAAGCTGATGTCTTCGTCCACCAGCATGTCGCCGATGCATGCTGGGTTGGCCTGGCTATCGCGAATAATTAAGCTCCACCGCCCCGGCTCTTGCACATCCGGCCCGCCGCTCACCCCACTCCCAATCTCCTTGTCCGTGTCCCTGACCATCTCCACCAGCACGCTCGTATAATGCCCGATCTTACTGAAGCTCGACGCAGGCTTCCGGTGCTTCGTCGGCTTGTTATCCTTCCAGATCTCGGTCGCGTGGTGACTCAGGATCAGGTGCTTGTGGTTGATGGCGTTGAGGAAATCCTTGACCTCCTGATTCATGCTCTTGCGGTCGAGCGGCATAATCGAGTCCGTGCGTCCGTAATTCGCGAACAGCAGGTCCTCAACCAACTGCCCGAAGTCAATGTAGATAGACCGGACCTCATCCATCTCGGCCATACGAAACGCCACGCTCTTGACTCGATTGGCGTGCCACCGACTGTAATGCTGCTGACAGCACATCGGCTGCTCGGCGTCTAGATCCATCTCCCGGCTAATGTCCTGCATCCGCTTCGCCAGGAACGCCGGAGTCGCCTTCGGGTGCTCGGCCTCCGTCTGGCATTGCGGCGGGAGGTTGGCGACGAGCATGGGATTGCCGGCGCGAATCAGATCCAGATCGGGCGACACCACGCTCGTCCCGCACTCCGCCGCCGCCTTCAGTAACGACTGGCGCGTCTTGCGCTCCAGAGGAATCATGCCCACCTTGCCGGGAGCGGTGCCGCCCAGGCGCGATTTGCCGCTGCCTTCGCCGCCGAAGCATGATACAACCAGCGGCTCTTGATACTGCCCCTCGCCAGGGTCTGTTTCCGTTAGCCCTATAGGACCTACAGAGCGGTGGTCGTTAGGCTGCGGTTGCGGTGTCACCTTCTGATTGCTAATCTTCATTGTTCATTTTCCTTTTTCGGCCATCTTCGGTAAATCATAGCCTCACGCAGAGACATACCGCGCTTTTAAGCCGCTCTGGACCGTTTATCTTACACATGTTCAGGCTCCGCTCGTGTCTTGTATTTTTGAAGCAAAGACCAAGTTTGTTCGATCTCTTTGTCAGAAAATTTGACGATATATTGTCGGTAAGTGGGCCAGAATTTCTTGAACCCCGCCTCATGTACATGCAGCACGTGCCAACGACAGCATCTCGGACCATACCCATGACAATAGCCCCGCGCCTGGTGCTGCCAGATCCAGAATCGGTCGTCGGTTAGAAACTCGCTAGGCACAGCCTTGAAGGTGAACTTAAACTCCTCCAGCCCGAGCGGAGTGCCTTCCGGTGCCCACGCTGGATCGGGCGTCAACCCGTCGCAGTTCATGCTAATACTATCGACTGTGATTTCCCCCGGCTGCCAGTCGATCTCGGGGTAGAAGCTCACCGCGTACTCCTCCCAGGCGTGACCCAGAGCGAATATCAACGGCATCTCCTCCTCCAGCGGCTCTCCCGGCTTGAGCTTGCCGGTTGCCTCGGCGATGTACTTCAGAATCCCGCTTTGATGCACTCCTGGACGCCTGCCTAGAGGTGAGGCTGGGCGTGATATAGGCACCCGAGCCCAGAGATCCGCGAAGTCGAAGTTGACGGTGTGCTCGGCGAGGAGAGTGGGCATGGGGCTACTTCGCTAGTCCTACAGGCAACCACTCTCGTAGCTTGTACAGATGTCGCAGGCAGTCTCCATGCTTAGGGCAGTAACCAACAGCGTCCGCTTTGGATTCCAACACGTTCGTGCACCCGCATTTATACTCTTCCATCCAGCGTCCCAACTTCGTGTTGTTGTCTGTACTCATATAAGTCCAATTAAAACGCCAGCGACTGCGCCCTCACGCCCCGCCGCTGGCAAGCTCTCAATTCAATTCAATTCACTACACAGATCGATTGCTCGGTCGGCGGCTAGTCCTTGCTCACCGTGAATGTATCCCCGCTCACCGTCCAGTCCAGCGCCTCGACCGCTTGCCGGTCCAGCCACGCCTTCTGCCCGATCAGCTTCACGATCCCCTTTACATCCGCCTGCTCAATCGTCCCGTCCGAGATGAGATTGGTGCAGACGATGTTGGTGCGGGCCGCGATCCGGCCGCGAGCGAAGGAGTACTGCTTGGCTGCCTGCTGACCCTGGCCGATGGCTTGGAGCACAGCGATAGCTTTGCCCGCGATTTCGTCCGCACCACTCGCCTCGGCTGCGGGTGCTGGTGCTTCGTCGGCCTCGGGCTCCTTCGCTTTGTTCGCACTCTTCGCTTCCGCCGCCGCCTTCTTCGCAGTCCCGTTGCTGCTGCCTGACTGCGCCTTCGGGAATTGCAGCACGAGATCGTTGCCAGTCGGGAACCCCGCCGTACCGACAATCAAGCACGTGGGCGGCTCGTCCTTGGTCGAGTTCTTCGGCTTCTCCATCATGAACCGCGTGAACTTCGCTTTAAGCCCAATCAGATTGGCCGCCGTCCCGTCCAGCAGCGCGGGCTTCACTCCCGCCGCGATCAGCGATGACCCAAAGATCGAGAGCTTCGCGCTCTTGCTTGGCCCCCGATCCGCGCACAGCAGGAACTCCCCTTCCGCGCCGTCGTCCTCTCCCAGATCCCCCTTGTCGCCGAAATCCTGCGCCGCGCCTTTACCTGGATGGAACTTCTCCACCTTGCCGGCCGCGAGGAACTCCTCGGTCGCGTCCGCCCCGGTCGCTTTGCCCTTCGCATCGAGCGGCGCGATGGTGAGCCGGATGCCGCAGTTCGCTCCGTAGCTCGAATTGGGAATCATGTGGTTGACTACCTTGGCGTCGATGATCTCGCCTAGCCCTCCCGGAAACTCGTAGAGAGAGCCTCCCGCCGACTGTTCTTCTGGTGTAAATCCTACTCTTGGCATTTGCCGTTTGCTCCTTTGTTAGCAATTTTCAAAATCGTTATTGAGGCTCGCCGCTGCGCTCGACAAGGCGGCGTGATGGAGCGGGGATCGTGCGCCTAGCCGGAATCTGAGCGAACTCGCCGCTCCAGCCTCGTCACCGCGATATCCTTGTCGATCCAAGCGATGAGCATATCGCGCATGCTGATGCCTCGCTTAGCCGCGTGCGCCTTCCACTTGCCTCTGAGACCTTTGGGCAAGCTCACGCTCCACTGCTCGTCCTTAGCTATTGCTGTTGGTTTTGCCACTCGCTCCGCCACTCGCTCCGCCTCTCGCTCCACCGTTTTGCTTATCGCTCTGCTTGCCGCTCTGCTTGCCGCTCTGCCGTCCGTGCTATCCAACATACTTCCTATTTTCCTATTTGTCAAGCGGCCTGCTGAATTTATTTTCGCCGATCTGTTATCCTATCCCAATGAGCGTGATTCTCGATAAAGTCGCTGCCCTTGATATCGACGGCTGGCTGCGAGGCCTGTTCTCCGCCGCTATCTCTGGCGGTGCCTCGGCCGTAGTCGGCGGCATCACCATCTCCGGCATCGACCCTGAGCATTACAGCTTCTACACCGCTAAATTCTACATCGTCGTCGGGATTCTGTTCGCTACCAACGCCGTGGTGTCGATGGCGAAGTTCCTCAGCGCCACGCCGCTGCCGGGGCTGAAGCAGGTCGAGCGCACAATCGAAGTGACGATCCCAGCGACGAAGGACAGCCCGAAGGTGGTAGAGACGACAAAGGAGACGCATGTCGAGCCACTCAATCCTGCCGATCAGACCGTTGCTTCGTCCGCCGCAACACCGTCCGCGCGGCCTTTACCACCTGCGGCTTAACCACCACCTCCAGCCCGGTCAGCCCGATCTCCAGCACCAGCTCCTGATGGCGGGCCCGTAGCTCCCGCAGGCGGCGCAGTAGCTCGTGCGACCGTGCCGCTTGCGCCGTCAGCTCGTGCTCCAGCGTCATGATACGGTTGAGCAGGCGCTGGTAGCTTGCCTCAGTCATTAGCCTCATGATCCTGTCTCCGCTACTGGCTCTGGCCCCGGCTCTGGCTGGCGATTGAGGTGGCAGGCCGCCCGATAGTCGCCCAGCGTCATCCGCACATGAATCGGCTGATCGTCGTCCAGGTCGCTGTGGCCGGGGTCGTAATTGAAGCCCGCGACGATTGCCTCGACTAGCCTGCGTCTCCTCCGGTCTGTCGCCTCGGCATACCTATCCAGTACGATTTGTTCTTCTTCAGTTGTCATCGCTTTTGTCTTCCTCCCACCTGCCTACATCTCTTCAACACCCACCGCTCGATATACTGCCTAAACGTATTGCATGCTCTACAGGCCAGACGCAAATTGCTGAACTCGTCCGTCCCGCCCATATACTTAGGCAGCACGTGATCGATTGAGGCCGACCGTTTGCGTCCGCCGTCTACTGGTGTAAAATCCATCGTCTTGCCGCAGAGATAGCAGTCGTCTCCATAGATTTCACGCAGCCTGCGTTTGGTAGGAGGATGACCTTTGCCTTTCGATAATCCTCTGACGATATCGGTCGTCACGGCTCCACTCCCTTCGGCACTCCCGGCACTGTTCCCTCGCCGCCCGCCCACTTACCTTTCGCCTCTGTGTACCTGCTATACGCAATATCAATGTACTCCGGGTTCAACTCCACCCCGACGCACCGCCGCCCGTTCTGCATCGCGACAATCCCAGTCGTCCCACTCCCGATAAACGGGTCGAGCACCGTGCCTCCTGGCGGGCATCCCGCGATCACGCACGGCTCGATTAGCTTCTCTGGGTATACGGCGAAGTGAGCGCCGCGATAGGGCTTGGTGTTCACGCTCCACACGTCCCTCCGATTGCGCTTAGGGCCGTTGTACTCCACGTCCTCTCGCTCCTCGCGATGGGTAGCCTGCTTGCCTAGATGCTCTACGCCACGCTTGCTGCCTGCTCGTTTGAAAGAATCACCCTTCGGCACCCACTCTTGATCGTTGCTGCGAGCGCCGTTCTTGTCGCGGTAGGAGAGCCTCGCGTCCCGCTTGAAACCATTACCTGACGAATGCCCTGCAACTGAATCCTCTTGCACAGCCTCCCAGTCATAATAGTATTGCTTTGACTTCGACAGCAGAAACACGTACTCATGCGTTCGCGTTGGGCGATCCTTACACGACTCCGGCATCGCGTTAGGCTTGGACCAGACGATGTCAGAGCGGAGATACCATCCGTCAGCACGAAGGGCGAAGGCAAGCATCCAAGGGATACCGACGAGATCCTTAGCCTTGCAGTACTCTACTACGTTATTACCTCCGCCGTAACGACCTTGCCCACGCTCGATCCGCTTCCCTTTGATCGTCTGCCATCCTACTCGTTCGCCCTCAAAAGAACCGCCGCCTCCGCGCCCGCTTACGGCATAACAATCTCCAATCACCAACCACAGTGTGCCCAGCGAGCAAAGCACTCTCCTCACCTCTCTGAAGATCTCCACGCACTTCCCCACATACTCCTCAGGCGTCTTCTCCAGACCCAACTGATTGCTGTTGTTGTAATCGCGCAGGCCCCAGTACGGCGGGCTAGTGACACAGCAATTCACCGCCCCGCTCGGCATCTCCTTCAGCCTCTCCAGCGCCCCGCCGCAATAGATGTAGAAGCCCCGGTCGATCTCAACCCGGTCCTCCTCCCAAATCCCCTCAGGCATTGACGCCTTTCGGTATGCCAGGAACCGAGCCGCTCGGCCCCGTCCACTTCTTCACACTAAACCACCTGGGCGCGTGTTGCCTCGCCCGCGCCATGAACGGCATCACGGCGTCATCGCTCACCACCGTCACGCCCCAATCATCGAAATCCCTGTTGATCCGGCCGGCCGCCTGCACGAGCGACTGCATCGCATCGTAGTCGTAATAGTCCGAGTCCGCCTCCATCCTCGACAGCACCACAGGGTCGCTCTTGCTCGCGAACGGGATCTTAGGGATCAGTTGCCACCTCGCCAAATCATACTTAAAATCCCACCCAGCCATATAGCTAGGCCCTGCCAGCACGCTCAGCCCTGTCGCCGCCGCGTGCTTATCAAACGCTTTCATCGCCCCGCCTGGCTTGTCTTCAGCACATTCCAGATACCGGGCGTACTTGCTGTGCTCCTGATACCACCTCATCCTCTCAAAGCTCACCGTATGCAGCAGCCCCTTGTGCCCCAGCCCCAGCCAGTACTCGCACATCCGGTCGAACAGCGCGACTGATTTAAGCTTCTCCTGTTCGGTCTCCTTCCAGCCCATCCGCCCGGTCGGCACCCACCACACCGGCCCAAGTGCAGCCGGGAACACCCTCGGCCACTCTCTAAACCACTGCTTCCCTTGCCCCACCCCCAGCATCCGCACTGCTTTGGGCCTAAGCGTGGCGCTCATCAGCACGATATTCGGCACGCCCGACCAGAGGTATCTCTCCGCGTACTTCCCCGGCCACATGCAATCGAAGCTCACCCCGTTGCGCGTCTGCCGCCAAATCCAATTCCCATCCTCGCCATGACTCACGACCCGCTCCAGGCTCCCGATCACTTTCATGAGCCGCCGCACTGTGCTGGAGTTGCGCCGTGCCGCCGCCGCCGATACATGCTCGTCCGTCAACTCGTCGAGAGCGGCTGAGGCTGCGGTCCAAGCGTCTCCCAGAGCGTCGAGCCAGAGCGCGTTGACTCTGCCCCAGTCCGCACCCTTGCCCGCCCGCAACGCCGCCCGCGACTTCTCGTTAGCGTATCGGTGTAGATCCTCCCAACTCACCCAGACGCCAAGGAACCTGGCCAATTCCCCCATCGCCAAGTGCGCCTCGTCGCAGATCAACAGCCCGACCGCACCCGACTGCTTACTCTCTAGCGCCCCGATCCCCCGCGACCTGACGTTCATCCAGTACATGTAATTGGTCAGGACGGCGCTATCCAGCTTCGCGAGGTGCGCCATGCCACCATAGGTGCAATTTGGGCTCCCGTACATCCGGCAATCCTCATCCTCACCCTTGGCGCAATCCCACCGCTTGTCCGGGTGCAAGGGATCGAAGTCGGCGCATTGGTAATTGGCTCTACCGCGAATGTTGGTGAGTTGGAATTTGTCCTTGTATACTTGCTGGTCTTCGAGCGCTCGCGTTGCCGTCAGGCACACATACTTCTGCCCATACAGCTTGCCGATAGCGTGCGCCAGGAGGCTCTTGCCCCCGCCTGGAGGGATGGACTCACAGACGAACCGCCGCCGCTCTGTGGCACGTTCTCGATCATCCGCATCGAGCATCGCCTGATCGCCGTCCCGCCCCTCTGGCCCCCAGAGCGCGAACGCTCCGGCTTGGCGCTGGATGTCCCGAAAGGCAGTGAAGTGCGCCGGTAGCCCCAGATCCTGCGGCGAGCAGGTGTCGAGATCTACAGCCTGCTCACTCATCATCGTCATTCGGAAATGCCATCATCCCTACGTTCCATCTCTATACCAGTCATGACCCCATAGAAGAAAACAGAGTACATTCCCTTCCTTATATCCTGGTCATCCTTTGCCGTCATGATAAGGATCAAAGCACTAGCGATTAAAGTGGCTACTTCCGAACTATTGCTAATCTCTTCGCGTAATTCTCGTGTACGAGAATTGAGATCATCTAGCTTTTCTCTAGCCTTATCTCTTAGCTTGCCTGATAAGGCTTCTTCAAATGTGGCATCTTTGCTTGTCAGACAATCGACAGCTTCCTTGAAGGACTTCATGGCGAGTTTTAACTAGATCCTACCGCTTGCCCTTCGCGGCTTTCTTCGGCGCGGGCTTAGTCGCGGGCTTCTTGCTCTTCGCCTTGGTCGGAGCCTTAGCCGTCGCCTTTGCCTTGTGCTTAGACGCCGTTGGAGCCTTGACGCTCGCCTTAGCTTTCGGCTTCAACGGAATCGTTATCGGACCTGTCTTCGGATCTCCCGGCGCTACGCAATCCGCCACATCCTCCCAGCACGCCTGCACCTGCTGCACCGTCTGCCGCCCGTGCCCGAATTCCACCACCGCCCTCGCCAGCTTCTGCATCACCGCCGGATACACAGGCAGCACCCACCCCTGCACCACCTCCAGCAGTTCGCCTAGCTTCGGAGCCTTCTGCTTCTCGACCGCCCCTTCCACCTCCCTCGTCGCCGCCCGCACATGCTTCTCCTCGACCTTCGGCGCACCCTTCGCTCCAGCCTTGATCTCCGCCGCCTTAGCCTTGACCTTCTCCAGCCTCACCCTCTCCTTCTCTCTTACCGCCGCGACATCGACCACCGGCACCTTGGGCGTGGGATTGGGCGCTTTACCGGCCGCCTTGACCTTCGCTTTGCTCTCCGCTTTGTCATCCCGGTCCACCGCCGCCGCCGCCGCCTTCTCGACCGCCTTATCCACCACCGCCGCGACCTTCTCCGCCTTAACCCCCGCCAGCTCCAACGCCGAACTCACGCTCAGTGCGCCTGACTCGACCTGCTCCTGCAACGACTCCGGCAGTTTGAGCAAGCGTTCGAGCTGTGTCACCGTCGTCGGCTTCAACCCGAGATAGTTCCCTACCTGCACGTCGCCAGCTTTGCCGGTCCAGTCGTTGTCCAGCCGCAACCCCCGGATAATCTTGGCCTTCTCAATCGGTGTGAACCCCTCTCGGTCGAAGTTCTCGGAGCACGCCAAGTAGTGGTTGTCAGCGGGCGTCCGCACCGTCTCGTTCACCGTTACCACCAACAGCACGTCCTCGTTGCCGGCCTCCCGCAACTGCTTCACCGCCTCCAACCTCCGCTGCCCAGCAATCAGCACATACCCGTCCGGCCCCTCGCGCACCACGCACGGGGTGTTTTGGCCCGCCTCGTCGATACGCTTAGCCAGAGCCTCGACGCTCGCTTTGTACCTCGCCGTGCTCCTGTCCCTCAGCCCCGACAGCAGCTCGTCCACCTGCACGAACTGAGGGTCAATCTCGAACGTCTTCAACTCCGCGCCCGCGTGAGTCGCTTTCTCTTCTGTGGTTATCATTTGCCTGCTCGCTCCTTTGTCCTATTTTTATTTCTATTTGTAGCGTGACTCTGTCCCTGACCGTGACCCTGACCGTGACCATGACCCTGACCGTGACCCTGACCGTGACCATGACCATAACCGTGACCCTGACCCTGACCGTGACCCTGACCG
>Ga0182030_10015515_pt1 | contig 14918 bp, 18 predicted proteins | sample 812S3MmetaG_FD_121299 | JGI IMG/M metagenome (GOLD analysis project Ga0182030, IMG submission 121299) | Permafrost microbial communities from Stordalen Mire, Sweden - 812S3M metaG (Illumina Assembly) | ecosystem: Environmental > Terrestrial > Soil > Wetlands > Permafrost | place: Sweden... | reverse complement strand
CGCGCGTCTCGGTCACGCGTCCAGCGACATCGGGCGCCAACTGCTCCTGTGTCAGGGCGAGACAATTTACTGTAATGCCCTGCGCACCCCAACCGCGAGCCGCAGCCTTAGCCAGTGATCGGGCGCCCTCGCCCACCGCGCTGTAGGCCGCAAAATCAGCCGCACCGATCATAGCGATCGTCGGGACCAACAGAATGATCGTACCCCCGCGCTGATTAAGGACGGCGTGTGCCTCCTGCAACGCGACGCGGACTGCGCCGAGCGGCGCCTCACAGCGTCTAATCCACTCGGCCTCATCCATTTCGGCGAGAGGTGCGGGCGTAAGACCGCCCGGATCGGTCACCGGGATCACGACCAGATCGACAGCGCCAGAAGTTTCGGCGACATGACGCGTAACCGATGCGCCCAGAGCGGTCAGCCCACGTGCGACGGCCGCGCCGACTTCGTCTCCTCCGAGAACCAGAGCATCCTTACCCGCCAACTGTGTGTCCATGACTTCCCCTAAACCATCGTTGCGCCGCCATTCACCAGGATCGTTTGACCCGTGATAAAGGCGCTATTCGGACCAATCAGAAAATTAAGCACCGGACCAACATCGGCTTGCGGTTCGCCGACGCGGCGCAACGCGGCTCCGGATTTTATATAGTCCCGCATCTCGGGTTGGGCATCGAAGAACTTGCCCATTGCAGGTGTCATCGCAACGGGCGCAATGGCGTTTACCCGTATCCCGGCCGGGCCCCATTCGCGCGCCAGACTTTTGACCAGGCCGCGCTGTGCGCCTTTGATCGCGGAATAGACGGGCAGCGGGAGACTACCTTCGATCCCTGCGTTCGAAACAAGGATTATAAAACTGCCGGCTACACGGCTTAGCGCCGGGAAAGCCGCCTGGGCGCAGTGGAATGCAGCCCGCAAGCCGACCGCAACTTGATCGTTCCAATCCTCGTCGGTCACATTTTGCAATTGTGCACCGCGGCCAGAAAAGCGACTGGTCGCATTATGGACCAAGGCATCGAGTTGCCCGAACCGGTCGAGGGTGACCGCCACTGCGGCTTCGACTTCCGCCCGTTCGGTAACGTCGCAGCGTAGCGCTATGGCATGCGCACCCAGAGCGCGTATTTCGGCGGCGACACCTTCGGCGGCATCGATATTGCGTGCGGTAATGACGACAGATGCCCCGGCCGAAGCTGCAGCCAGTGCCAATCCCCTTCCGACGCCTTGGGACGCCCCCGTCACCATGACTGTCTTGCCGCTCAACATGCGCAAACTTTCCCCTTTGGCTCTTATTGAGCCGAACTTACAGCCAAGCGCTTGTTTGGCAAGGACGCTGTTGGGCCTTGATCGGCAACGCTATGCCGATACCGAACCGCTCTCGCTCAACCAATGCAAAATTCGGTCCCACAGCAGCACTCGGTTGCTGGAAAAGTTGTGACAGTGGGCGGAGCCTTCGAGGATGAACAGGGTGATGTCAGTAGCGCCTTTGTAGCATCCCGGCTCTCCCCGGGGCGTAGAAGACGTGTCCTTTTCGCCGAAGCCGAGGAAGACCGGCACCTCTATCGCGGCGACGGCGGCAGCGACCGCGGCGCGGTCTGCCGCCTGGGCCGCCAAGGCCAGCGAAACCGGCAGGTTCTCGCGCTCCGCCGTTGTTGCCAGCACCTCGGCCGGCACGTCGGCCATATGGAATTCGCGCCTAAGAGCCTTGCTGCCGAAGGCATAGGTGCCGGTCACATCCAGAGTCGCTATCCGCGCATCGGCAGGCAGGTTTATGCCCAGATTGCTCCAGCCGAGCACGGCGATCCGGTCGAAGCTGCGATATCGCGCCTGCTGGAGAGCCACCAGCATTCCGCCCAGCGAATGGCCGATGCCGATCGTCGACAGATGGGGCAAAGCCGGAATCGGCGGCGCGAGCGTGCCCGCGGCCAGCGCACCCAGCAGGTGAGTAACCGCATTGTGGTGAGCATGCGCCAGGGTTTCCCAGACGATGTTTCCGGCCGCCTCTGCCTGGGCGCTTTCGCCGCTGCCCAGGCAGTCGATAGCCATAACGATGATCCCGCGATCGGCGAAATGGCGGGCCATGCTATAGCCCTCCACTCCCGCCGCATCGATATGGAAATACCGCTTGCTGTACCCGCCGCCGTGAATGCACACAGTGAGCTGCTGAGGCTGGGCGGGATCGAGCGTCGGCGGAACGAATAACCATGCCGAAAGGGTTGGCGCCTCTCCGAAACCCGCGATGTCACCAACAGGCAGAGTTATGGGAATAGGGTCGTAGGATATCACGCGTCTAAGGGGCTCCATGCTCCTCGACCACGAATATGCGGGTCTTGGGGGCGTCCATGAATTTCATGGCGTCTTCGGCCAGCAGGGCGCCTTTGATTGGGTCGGCGTTCAGCGCGGTCAAGGCTTCATAACCGGCACGGTCGTGGAACCACATTTCGGTAACGGCGTCGAAGTCGGGTGCGCCTGCGCCCGGTTCGACGAAGTTGCGGCGATATTCGACCAATTGCGGCACCAGCCGTTTCACCAGCGGCACGTGGACCGTTTCGTAATGATGCGCGAAGTCCGCAGGCGACATGCCGGGCTTGCGGGTGACCAGAATAATAACCTTGAACATGACTGAAGCGCTCATTCGGCAGCCGCCGCTTCCTTGGCCCGGAAATACGGGATGACATGCTTGCCGATATTGCGGATGGTCTCCATCGAAACTTCATGCGGGATGGTGCCCATCTGCACGAGGAACAGGATTTCGTCGGCGCCCGCGGCGATAATCTTTTCCACCTGGCGGATCGCATCGGCCGGCGTGCCATAGGCATCGTCGTTGATATTGTAATTGCCGTGCGTGTCCGACAGGACCGGGATCTTGTGATCGCCCAGAAAAGCGACGACGCGATCTTCCGATTTCTTCAACTCGCTCAGCAGTTCCTCTTCCTCCAGATCGTCGGTCCGGGGCGGTACTGCGCCCGCGTACCAATAGGCGATGGATTCGGCGAAAAAGCGCTGCCCGCGGATGCCGATCTTGCGCGCCTTGGCCCGATCGTCGAGCACCACCGTGGCGCACAGAGCCGCCAGATGCTCGTTGGGACGAAAGCCGACCTGATCCTCCGGCTTGCGCTCGGAGAAAGCCTTGCGGTAGGCGGCGTTGCGCTCGCCGATCTCCGACGCGCCGTTGAAACCCATCACCAGCGCGCCAAGGCCGCGCGAACCGGCGGTATAGAGCGAATCATTGCGGGTGCAGGCCATGTACATGAGGGGATGCGGGTCCTGAAACGGCTTGGGATGGATCGGGCGCGGCGGAATATCGATCAGCCCGTGATGCTCGATCTTCTCCTGCATCCACATTTTCGGGATCAGATACATCGACTCGTCAACCTGAGCGGTGACCTCGTCCAGCCGCGTGCCGAAAGCACCCGTCTCCTGCGGCGTGCCGCCTTTGCCGACACCGAAATGCAATCGTCCGCGCGACAGCAGGTCCAGCGTCGCAATGCGCTCCGCCACTTTGATCGGGTGGTTCATTTTGAAGGGTAGGCAGACCACGCCGTGGCCGACATGGATGCGCTTGGTCGCGCCCGCGATGAAGGCGAGGAAGGTTTCCGGGGCCGACAGATGGGCATATTGCGTCAGGCAGTGATGTTCGACCGACCAGATGCAGTCAAACCCCAACTCCTCCGCCAGCAGGGATTGCTCCACCATGTCCTGGAACACCTGGGCCTCGTTGGCGCGCGAGGTATCCACCATCTGCGCTTCATAAATAATCGAAAACTTCATGTGCTTCCTGCTTCCCTTGCGCCGTGGTTATTTGGGTAAATCTGCGCCGAAAATCTCGGCTGCGTGCGCGGAATCGTTGTATTCCTTGGCCTGATATATCTTCCCGTCGCGGAAGAGAAACAGGAAATGATAGCTGTTGTTGTAGGTCTTGCCGTTGGTCAGTTTGCCGAGCGACTCTGCCTCCACAGCCACCCGGTCGCCCTCGGCCGTTACGCCGAGAACCTTGAGGCTGAATGGGCCCGCCAGCATGGTGCGAAATCCAGCCGCCATACCCTTAAACTCGGCCTTGGTGACTGTGCCCCGCCCGGGAACCCACCAGGAAACGTCATCCGTTAGGATGGACTCATCAAGACCGCCGGCCTCCATAGCCGCCATCATCTTGAGCGCAGTTTTGCGGTTTTCCTCGGTGCTCATTCGTTCCCCCCGGTCATTTCTTATCGTGAAAATCTTTTAGGGTTATAAAATATTTCATACAAAAGGTTTTTCGCAGCAGCGGCCGCCTATTTTAACCATTGTCCTTTAGGCGCATGAGATATCTTATTCCCTGCCGCTAATTTCGAGTCTTGACCATGCCCGATAATGGAGAACTGGTGCTGGGCCGCCAGGCCCTGAAATCGAAGAATACCCGTGAGAAAATCCTGCAATCGGCGATATCGCTGATTAAGGAAGGCGGGTACTCCTCGGCCAGTGCAAGCAAGATTGCCGAACGCGCAGGCATGACCTGGGGTGCGGCTCAGCATCATTTCGGATCGAAGGACGAAATCCTCGATACGGTCATGATGCTTTCTCATGAGAAGTTCACGGCCCTGATGGCAACTCCGGACCTACGCCAGGGGTCGCTTTCAGACCGGGTCGACCTGTTCGTCGACCGCATGTGGGAACATTACCAGGGCGACCTCTACCTCGCTTCCCAAGAAATCCTTCTGGCCAGCCGCACGGTCGACCCGCCATCCACGAAGGTCGCAATGTTCGAACGGACCGCCCGCGAACATATCGAAACATTACGCGAGATCTTTTTCGACACGGAGTTGGACGACGAACATATTCGGGAGGCGCTGGTTTTCATCCACTGCCTTCTGACCGGACTGGCGATTGAAAAGGTCCTGGAGACCGAAATCCGCAACGCCGATCGCCATATTCGTCGCGGCAAGCTGATGCTTCTCACAATTTTGAGCAATATCTGAGGCTCACACAAATCGGCGAGCCTCAGAGCAGCAGGGCTATTTCTGGTAGGCCTCAGAAACATCCGGGGCAAAGAAGTCCATTCCGGCCGGAACCGAAGCGCTGGATTCATCCCAGAAAGCCCGCAAGCTCGTAATCTTTCCCGCGTCGTTCAATACCGCATATTCGACGACGGACAGGTCAAGCCCCTGATTGGCTGCCGGTACACGCACCTGCATGGTGAAACGCAGAATGCCCTCATTCGCGCAGGCGCGGATTTCTTCCAGAACCGGTGTGACTTCGCGCGCTACGCCTTGATGCGCAAATTCCCAGAACTTCCCGATCGCTTCCCGGCCTTTGAATTCCGGCGTGCCGACGGGATCGCAGAAAGCGGCATCCTCAGCGAACAGCGACAAGAGCAGCGCTTTGTCATTGGTGGCCCATGCCTTGATGTATTGCTCAAGGGCGTGGCGCACGTCTTTGGGTGTCGCACTCATTCTGAAATTCCTTCCTGCTTGTTGATCATTCGCCGATCGACTGATGGGACGGCAGCCCAACCACGATCCCATCCAACGCTTCGGTCACCACGACTTGGCATCCCAGCCTGCTCTCCGGCCGCCGATCCGAGGCGCGCTCCAGCATTGCAAGCTCGCCCTCGGATGGCGGGGAGAGTTTAGCCGCCCATTCGCCGCCGATATAGCAATGACAGGTAGCGCAAGAACAGATACCGCCACATAGCCCGATAATACCCGGCACCTCGTTCAGTATCGACCCTTCCATCAAGCTGAGCTGAGGATCGACTTCTACCGTATGCGCGGTTCCGTCTGCTTCTACATAAGTAACTTTAGGCAACTTGAAGTCCTCGCACTGGGGTAAAGCTGACCGGGGAACGGGCGGAACCGCGCACTGTCGACAGATGCATGCACGGGAGCGCGATTTCGCAAACCATCCCACATGCCTCAGGGATTGGCGGCGCGGGCAGCATAAAGCGTCTCCGCATATTGCTGCCGGGACATGGGCTTGTTCGGCCTGATCTCCACGAAATCGAAGGCGATACCGGCAGGTAGTTCGAAGCAGTTGGCGATCGCCTCGCCCACAGTCTCCGCAGCCATCGTTCCATCGAAAGTCGGTGACCGGCGCAGCCACTCGCCGAAGGCAACCGCCGCAACTTCCGGCGCCCAGCCGGACCCGAAAGCGGTTTCGGTTCCCCCTGGGCTGAGTACGGTGACGCCGATGTTGTCTGCCTTCACCTCGTCTCGCAAATCGACGGTGAACCGCTCCAGCGCCGCCTTTGTCGCCGAATAGATCGACATATAGGCGAATTCGTCCAGGTGCCGTGCCGAGGCCGAACTGACATTGAGTATCCGCCCTCCGCCCCGTCGCCGAAAATGAGGGATGACCGCCTGGCAGCCATAGATCGCGGCCAGGAGATTCACATTGACCTGGGTGGTCACCTCCGCTGGTTTCAGCGCCTCGATGGAACTGGCAAGCGACAGGCCGGCATTATTGACCAGGCCATCCAACCCGCCGAGCGCATCCGCCGATCGGTCTATGGCGGCAATCAGAGCGTCGCGATCCGCAACGTCAACTGCGACCGTCAGCGCGCCGTTACCAATGGATTTCGCCGCTGCCTCCAGTGCTGCCGTGTCTCGCCCGAACAGCGCTACCCTGCCGCCCCGCTTGCCCAGCGCCCTTGCCGCCGCCAGCCCGATACCGCGAGACGCCCCGGTAACGATATAGGTACGTCCTGCCAGAGAATCGCTCATGCCGGGATAGCCACGGACTTCGTCTGGAGATACTCCTCGAAACCCTCGATCCCCATTTCGCGGCCTATCCCGCTCTGCTTATAGCCGCCGAATGGCGTATCCGCCGCAAAGTAGTTCCCGCCGTTCACAGAATAGGTCCCGGTGCGAATCCGCCGTGCGACCGCAAGTGCACGCTTGTTTGAGGCCGAGGCCACGCCGCCGGACAGACCGAAGATCGAATCATTGGCGATTCTGACTGCATCGTCGTCGCCATCATGCGGGATCACGACCAGAACCGGTCCGAAGATTTCCTCCTGGGCAATCCGCATCCCGTTGTGAACATCGGCAAACACGGTCGGCTGGACATAAAAGCCCTTCAGCCCCTCCGGCACGCCTCCGCCGGTAACGAGCCGCGCACCTTCTTCTTGGCCGATTTTGACATATCCCAAAACCCGCTCGCGCTGCCGCTCGGAAATCAGCGGCCCCATGATCTGATGTTCACTGGTCGGGTCTGTGTATGGGAAAGCCTCGAACGCCGTCTTGAGCATTCCGATCGCTTCCTCATAGCGCGCCCGAGGGACCAGCAGCCGGGTGAAACTCGCGCAGCCCTGGCCGGCGTGATACAGCACGAAGAAAGCCGAGGTCGGGATCACCCGCTCGAAATCGGCATCGTCCAGCACGATGAAGGCGGACTTGCCGCCCAATTCCAGAAAGACCTTTTTTACCTGTTCCGACGCCACGGCCATGATTCTGCGGCCGACGCCGGTCGATCCGGTAAAGGAAATCATATCGACACGCGGGTCGACCACCAGCTGTTCCCCGACTGCCGCCGGCATGGCGCTGGTGATGACATTGAATACGCCCGGCGGCATATCGGTCTTGTCTGCGATTTCGGCCAGCACGGTCGCCAGCCAAGGCGTTTCCGGCGCGGGCTTCAATATGACGGTGCAGCCGGCTGCGAGAGCCGGAAAGCACTTTGCCAAATTGATTTGCAAGGGCACGTTCCATGGCGTGATCGCGCCGACAACGCCCGCTGCCTCTTTCCAGACCAGCCGGCGACTGGGGACGCCCATCGTATTGGCAACCGGCAATTCTCGCTCGAACGCGAATGTTCTCAACGTCTCCAGAACGAAATCGACGAAGCTTATCGGGGCGTCGCACTGCGGGCCGGCGAGGCAGCCGACCGGCGAGCCGGCCTCGGCCATGGCCATGGCCTTGATCCGCTCGCGATTGGCATGCAACCCCTCGCGGAACTGGGTAAGAACCTTCAGTCTAAGCTCCCGGTCGGTCGACCAGGTGCTGCCATCGAACGCGCGGCGCGCCGCGGCGATGGCCGCATCCATGTCCTCGGTGGAACCGTCAGCCGCATAACCGATCACTTCGCCGGTCGTCGGGCCGATATTGGGATATTTTTTTCCACTCTTGGCAGGCACAAACCTGCCGTCGATATAGAGCAGCGAATCTTCGAAACTCGTCATCATTTACCTGCTTGTGAGACCGGCACGAATGAGTTGGCGGACCGTCTCGGTCCCTTTGATTTCGAACCCGACGTCTTTGGCAAAGGCCAATGCGAAATCGAGGTCCTTCTCGCCTAAACCGGCGGTCGCATCCTTGAATGCCAAATAGGCATCCTGCCCCATGCGTGCCGGGCCCGTACTGCAAAAATCCAGATACTGGCCCATCGCCGTCGTCAGGTTGCCGTTAGAGGCCATCACCTCGCGCAGGACCTTCTCGTCGAGCCCTCCGGCGATCGCCAGGCCGACGCCCTCGATGGCGGCCAGCAACTGCATATAAGTCACCAGATTGTTGCAGAGCTTAAGGGCCATCCCCATGCCGGTGCCGCCGGCATGGATGATTGTCCCGGAAAAGGCCTCCAACATCGGTTTTACGCGAGCGAACTGCTCCCCATCCCCTCCGACCATCGCCACCAGCGTGCGGGCCGCGGCCCCCATCGGTCCACCCGACACTGCCGCATCGAGAACATGCACGCCTTTGGCCGCCGCGATTTCCGCCAGCGTGCGAACCGTGGCCGGGCGCACCGTGCTGTGAATGGCGATGATGCTGCCGGGCTTCAGCGTTTCGAGCAGACCGCCGGGTCCGGTTACGACCGCGGTGACATCCGCGTCATGGCGGACGCAAATCCCGACCTGTTCAACATCGCGCCCAAGATCCGCGGGCGACGATGCGATTCGTGCCTTGCCCGCGAAAGCCGCAGTCGCGGCTTCGGATACGTCGAATACGGTCAGCGTGAACGGCGGCTGTGCGAGCTGTTCGGCCATCGGCTTGCCGATATTGCCCACGCCGATAAAACCAACTTTCATGGATCAATTCCCCGTCCGCAGTTCTCTGCGATATTGCCAAGGTCCGAATTTCTACGTCAGCCGGCCCGCCCGCGAAACATAGCGCATGCCACTTTATCGGCCATACACCCTCGGATGGGCCAAAAACATCCGCGCTGCTTCGGATGTTATCCGGCGGAAGATTTTGCCTTTTTCTCCACCTCCGCCAGAACGCGCTGGGTCACGTAGCGCATCCGGGTCGCCTTGGGATAACCGACATAATAAGGCAGGATGACGACCAGCTCCCGAATATCCGCCGGCGTAAGCTCACCCTTGTGGAGCGCGGCGCGAACCTGGATTTCGAACGTGGCGTCCTCCGCCTGGGCCGCGATCATGCCCATCACGAACAGGCGGCGGTCGCGGATCGACATCTGCGGCCGGGACCAGACTTCGGAAAACAGCTGGTCGACGTTATTGAAGAGGAAATCGTCATGCAGTTCTTCCGGTGGAAACGGCACAATCCCGCCGTACACGTCGTCGAAGAGTTTCATCCCGCGCTTACGGCGTTCGCTGTCTGACATCTGGTCCCCTATAGCTGGTCGTGACGCATTAACCCGGCGTCCCTGCGATCAAAATCGGCAGGAAGCCGAAGAGACGGCCGGGTGGAATTGCTGAAGCTATTTCCCCAGCCAGAACTTGCGCGAGTGGTAGGAATCGACCGCCTCGGTGACGGCCTGGATCTTTCCGTCCTTGATCGTGAACAGGAAGAAGATGTTGTTGTGATAGACCCGGCCGTCGCGAAGCTTGGCGTCGACCACGGTGAGGACGGCGACGCGGTCGTCCTCTGCTGTCACCGATTGATGGGTAAAGTTCAGCCCGCCGTCGAACTGGTTCAGCCCCTCCATCATCTTGGCCATCTGGGCCTTGGTGAACTCGCCCGCCATTTCCCAGTCGCCGGGCACCGACCAGATCGCGTCGTCGGCTAGAAGCGCCAACCCCTGAAACAGATCGCCCGATCGTTGCGCCGTAAAATAGGCTTCGACGAGCTTTTTATTGGCTTCGATACTCATGGTCAGCGCGCCCCCGAAGAATTAATCGAAAAAGCCCTGACCGCCGTCCAGCGGGAGGGTCAGCGCGGTGATGTAGCGCGCATCGTTACCGACCAGGAAAACCACCGCGCGCCCAATATCGAGCTCGCTGTCGCCGATCCTGCCCATCGGGATCGTATCCAGGAAAGCATTTGAGCCGACCGGGTCTCCTGCGATCCAGCCTTCCAAAGCCGGTGTCATCGCCAGGGGCGCCAGCGTGTTGACCCGGATATTCTCCTTCGCCCACTCATGGGCCGCCGCGCGCGACAGTGAGCGGATCGCCTGCTTGGCCGCAGCATAAACGCCATAGGCCTTGGCATCCCACCGCACGGCGGAAGAACTGGCCAGATTGATGATATTGCCGCCGCCGCGGGCCCGCATATGCGGGTGGACCGCCTTCATGAAGCGGAAGGTCGCGAAGGGGCCGGAATCGAAGGTTTCGGTGAATTGCTGGTCGGTCAAATTGTCGATCAGGTCGTTGTGAACGATCTGGGCGTTGTTCACGAGAATATCGATCCCGCCGAATTCCTTCAGCGTACGCTCGACCGTGCTGGCGATATCAGCGGGCTTGCAGACGTCGCAGCCGACCGCGAGCGCCTTTCCGCCGAATTCCCGGATGGTCTTTGCCGTGCGCACGACTTTGGATTCGGTGCGGCCGGCCACGACCAAAGTCGCGCCTTCCTTCGCCAAGGCGAACGCAATGCCCTCGCCCACACCCTGGCCTGCGCCGGTCACGATCGCGACTTTTCCGTCTAGACTTCCCATGATTCCTCCCACAATTCCCTATGGCCGCGGGGTCTACCTCGGCGGCCGTATATCAGCTTTATCGTTGCGGCTATCCAGCATAGGCGGCGTGGGATGCGCAAGTAGTCTCGTGCGCCGTACCCGGCGAAACTTACCCCTCGAACTGCGCTGTCGAGTATGCGGCCATAAAATGACCCAACGCCGGATAGATGATGTCCATATGGGCCTGGTGCGTCGAATAGGCGGTGAAGGCGTCCTTGCTTTCGAACGTCGCCAGGATCGCATAGTCGGCATTGCCTTCGAGCAGCGCCAGATCCCGGCCGACCTTCATCGAGGTGATCCCCGGAATGATCGACGGCAGCTTCAAATAGGCGGCATCGATCGCGGCTTGCGCGGCGGCATCCACCAACGCCGGGTCCTTATAGGTGATCAGGCACAGATGGTGCAGCATGCTCAGTCGTCCTCATAAACGATGGTGATCGCGCCGTTCGGGCAATATTCCGCGGCGCCTTCCGCTTTCGACAAAAGCTCAGGCGCGGGGTTTTCCTGGATGACCTGCGCCTGGGGATAGGCCATGTCGGTATCGACTACCCGGAACAGTTCCGGGGCCTCGGCAAGGCAGACGCTATGCCCCTGGCAAAGCCCGAGATCGACCTTTATGCGAAACTTCCCCATGCGTCAGTTCTTCCGCCGTTTATAGCGCAACCGGCAGGGGTCGCTCGGACGCAGGATGAGCGTGGGCATCACCTCCCGATAGGCTTCGGCGGCCTGCGTCAGTTCGAAGTCATATTCGCGGAGCAGCGCGCAGAAGATCGCCCGCACCTGCAGCAGGGCAAAGGCATTGCCGATGCATTTATGCTTGCCGCCGCCAAACGCGATCGACGCGAACACATTCTCCGGCGCCGGACGCTTGGGGTCGAAGACATAGGGGTTCGGGAAGAATTCCGGCAATTTATGCGCCACATGCGGGCACAACATCACGTTCTTGCCGACCTCGACGACATAGTCCTTGTAGTGAAATTCCTTAAGAACCCGACGGGAGATGGCGTTCAGCGGCGGATGCACGCGCAGCGATTCCCGCACGAACCCCTCCAGAAGCGGAATATCCCTCAGCGCATTCATGCTGAGCTCTTTGCTTTTGGCATAGAGCGCGTCGATCTCGGCCTTCAGTTCGGGAAAATATTGCGGGTTGCGCGCCATCTCGACCAAGGACCAGGCCGCGGTGTTCGAACTGGTGTGGTGGCCAGCGAACATGAACCAGATCACCATCCCGGTGATCTCGTTGTCGGTCAGCTTGGTCCCGTCCTCATACTGCGCGTCCATATAGATCTGCAGCATGTCGTTGGAGACAACGCCGCGCTCGCGCCGCGACCTGACGGATGCCGATACCAGCTCCTGCAGTCGGGTGCGGGCCAGGTCGCGCTTGCGATAGGTATCCTTCTGCTGGTAGGGGTCCAGCAATGCCGCCGGGTCGAGCCCGCGGTCCAAATCGCCATACAATTCCTCGAATTCGTGCGTCAGCTGATACCGCAGCTCCGACCCCAAAAGGCAATGGGTCGAGGTTTTCAGCGTCAGGTCGGTGAAGGCCTCATAGAAATCCTTCTCGCCTTCGTCACCCCAATCCTTGATGAATTCCTCGACCTCGCCGGCAACCAAAGCGGCGTAGTTGATCATCTTTTCATAGCGCAGCCCCTGATACTGGATGCGCAGCTGCTGCCTTTCGATTTCGGGAGAGGCGCCAAACTGCACCCCCTCGCCGAATACCGGCACCATCATCTGATAGGCGGCGGCGGCATTCAGCTGTTCCTCCGGCGCGCGGAAGAAAGCCTCATGCGCCTCGGGCCCCACCATGAGGACCGTACGCAGCCCGCCCATATCGAATTCCGCCACCTCGCCGCATTCGTCGAAGGCGCGGTGGAGAAATTCGAGCGGCGTCGCGCAGAATTCCTCGTAATGGCCTGCCGGGCCGCTGGCGCCGCTTACGAAGGGGATCGGTCGGGACTTCTGTTTCTGCGAAGCCGGAAGCTCGATTGTCGTCATTGTCTTTCCCCCGTCATTCCGCCGCTGCGGCCTTGGCGCGTTCGGCCTGTTCCGCCTCATGCTCGGCGATCGCCTTCTGGATACCGCCTATATAGGACGGCATGAACCGATCCGCATTCTCCGCCGCCCATTCCAGAGATGCCGTCCGGTTATTGTTCGAATGCTGGAACACCGGCATCACATGACGGGCGAACAACTCATAGCTCTTTTTAGTCGCCGTAAAGTCCGCCGCATTATGCGCGAGCGACAGAAAAGTCTTAAACCCGCCGGACTGATCCTGAAGCTTATTGATATGCGCGATCAGATCGTCGGGCGTACCGACCACGCCGATGCCGAAGGCGCCCAACCCGCCACTGGTCCAGATATTCACCGCCTCCTCGAAAGAGCTGGCCGTCGGGAAGGCCGAGCCGCCGAATTTGCGGAAATATTTCATCATATCCATCAGACCGAAGCGCAGGTCCTCGAACGCCTGTTCGCGCGTTTCGGCGACATGGAACGGGGTGACGATGCGCCAATTCTCCCGGCTGACCGTCTTGCCGTGTTCTGCCGCCTTGGCCTCGCAAATCGACCAGTGATTGGCCAGTTGCTTGAACCCTTCGGGGCTGGATGCGGCCACAGAGAGCATGCCGATGCCGTATTTGCCGGCCGCCCTGGCGCCGGTCGGCGAGATTGCCGAGGCCACCGCCATCTCAACCGACGGATATTGATAAGGCAAAATCTGGCAGCGCGCCTCACGCAGGGTGAACCAATCGGTCTTATGGGTAACGGTCTCGCCGTTCAGCAGGCGCACGATGCAATCCAGCGATTCGTCCATCCTGCGGCGCAGGTCGGCGGGATCGACGCCCATCATATAGGCATCGGCGACAAGCTGCCCGGGCCCGACCCCGAAGATCAGCCGCCCGCGCATCTGGTGATCCAGCTGCGCGATCCGGTCGGCCAGCACCAGCGGATGATGATAGGATAATGAACTGACTCCAGTCGCCAGCCTGATATGTTTCGTGCGCTCGGCCGCCGTCGCCAGGAACACTTCCGGGGAGGCGATGCACTCATAGGCCCCGGAGTGATGCTCGCCGACCCAGGCCTCGTCATAGGTCAGTTCGTCGAGCCACTGGATCAGTGAGAAATCCCTCTCGAAGCCGAGCGTCGGATTCACCGTATTTCCATGGAACGGGGCGAAAAACGCCCCGAACTTCATGCGCCCAATTCCCTGCCCCATCATCTCTCTCAATCAATGACCGTAAAGTTGTTGATCCCATATTAGATAAAAACATTTTCGACGCAAGGTTTTATTGATGGGTCGCTACGGCGTAAGATCGACGCGGCTCGAACGCCGATCTTCAAGGCTGCAGCGGCGGCTTTTCGAAATTGATACTGTCCTTCGACGGATCGAACACCGCCGTTCCCAGCAACTCTCCGGCTTCGTCCTGCCGCGCCGAAACCACGATCTCCGTCCGCTCGTCGCTCGGATGACGTCCAGCCATGACGAGTTGGAGCAGCATGGCCTGCGCAACGGCCCTGGCATCGGACTCGATCTCGGGCGGCCCTGCCTTGCCCCCCGCATAATGCAGCGTCAGCCGATAGCTTCCGGGCGTCGCATTATCGATCGTAACGCCGCTCCACCGCGCCTCGGTCGGCAGGGATTCGACCAGCTTTCGCGCAATATCCCGGCTGACCGCCGTCTGGGCGGCGACGACCTCGGGCGGGTCGGTCGGATGCCTATAGGCCTCATAGCCCGCTGCAAAGACCAGCAGCCCGAAACCGACAATTCCAATTTTTACTGCGAGCGCCAAACCATCCTCCGGCAAAACCGATCTCGCGACTATAGAGCGGACTCCCCCCGGCCCGTCCAGATTCGGCGACGCGAAGTCGCGGCGGACGCCTCGAATCATATCCCTCCTCCCTGAGGGGCTACCGGATTCACACATCACGGTAGCCGTGTCTGATGGCTGCGCCGTGCTTTGCGGCTTGGAAGTATAGCCAGCCTTCGAGCATGACGATTGGACCTGGCTTGCCGTAGTATCCTGTCCATCCGCCGAGGCGAGCGCAGACCCATGCGCCATAGGCGAGCGAGCCGCTGGGATGGGGGTTTTTCTGTGGCT
>Ga0182030_10015514_pt1 | contig 14919 bp, 13 predicted proteins | sample 812S3MmetaG_FD_121299 | JGI IMG/M metagenome (GOLD analysis project Ga0182030, IMG submission 121299) | Permafrost microbial communities from Stordalen Mire, Sweden - 812S3M metaG (Illumina Assembly) | ecosystem: Environmental > Terrestrial > Soil > Wetlands > Permafrost | place: Sweden... | reverse complement strand
GTCTCGGTGGTGACCTGATCGTAAGTCGCAGTCTTCGCGGATCCGCCCGCATAGCCGGCGGTGGTGGCGAGGACGCCCTTCACGCGCTGAAATACAGATTGCACGCCCCAAAAGCATCCGCCGGCAAAGACGGCAGTCTCCTTGCCGGGTTCTTTGGCGAGGGAAGCATCGGTGGCCGGTGGCGGAATCGGGGGCGCCGCGCAGGCGGTGAAGACAGCGAACAGAATTCCCGCGCCGATCTGGCGGGCGAGTGCTGAGTGCATGGGTACCTCTGTCCTTACGATACCTTACGCGGCAGGCGGGAAAGAACGGGCGGCGATTCACACGGTTAACATTCTGGCCGTTAGGATATTCTCATGCGCACGACAATCACATTGGATCCCGATGTCGCGTGTATGCTCGAAAAAGTGATGAAGGACCGCGGAATCTCATTCGAGCAGGCTGTTAACGACGCTGTGCGGACCGGTCTGGCTGCCCGGCGGCGCAAACATCGTTTTGTCCAGAAAACGTACTCGCTCGGATCCGCACAGCAGTTCCACTGGGACAAGGCTCTCGCGACTGCCGACGCTATTGAGGACAAGGAACGGGTGCGGCGGTTGCCCCTCTGCAAATGATGAAACCATGACGGGATTGTTCGCACTCCAGGCGCGGCGGGGCGCAGTGTATGAAAGAATAAGGGCATGAAGCGACCATTTGCCGCGACCGTTTGGCGCGAGGGGAAGTGGTATGTCTCGCAATGCCTGGAAATCGATATTGCCAGCCAGGGAGAGAGCGAGGAGGAAGCTCTCGCAAACCTGACGGAAGCCCTCGAGCTTCACTACGAGACCCCGGAAGCTACCCGGCCGCCAAAGGTGCGGACGATCGAGGTTGATGTTGGGGCGGCTTAAGCCGCAGCCTTATCGTGAGGTCAAACGGCGACTGGAGGCTGCTGGATTCTTCGAAGCTACCCAGAGAGGCAGTCACGTCAAGTTCGTTCGGCGCGCAGGCGCCGAGGTCGATACCGCCATCGTGCCAAAGAAGCAGGAAATTCCGGCCGGGACATTACGCAGCATTCTGAGCCAAGCCCATATTGAACCTGACGAGTGGGACGAACTCGGCTAACTCCCCCGGTTTACTGAACCGTCTCGATTTCGGTCTTCGCGCGCGGCGGGTACAAATACGCCGCCACCACACTCTCGCTGCCATCCACGCCGATCGCCTTCACGCCGAATTTCAAATCGTCGATCGACACATCCTTAATCAGATATTGCGTGACCTTGCCAACGTAGATCTCCTGTTCCCAGTACGGCGACGTGGTAGCGCGAATCACTACCGTATATCCCTTGATGCCCGCCTCAGGACCAGCGGCCTTCCACTGCATCAGCGCATCGTACCCCGATTTCCCGCGCGAGATCATCGGCGTCGGACGGCGAGGAGCGTTCGGCGGCGTGCCCGGAGGGGGAGTTTGCGAGGGCGCACGCATCACCACTGGAGCCTTGGGAGCCAGCGCCAGGCTCGCCGCGACCACGCCATTCACGCGCGCCACTTTCGCGGTGTACGGCACCGACATGTTCTCCAACAGGTCGGTGGCGTGATGTTGGTTGGCGTAGATTTCATTGGGAGTGGAGAAGCGGACCGCCGCGTAGCCTTCCCATTGGAAGGGCGTGTGATCGCCGCCGCGGCCCAGCCGGTCGCCCATGAAAATGGTATTCACTTTCATCGACGGCATGTACCGTTCGCCGATCTCGCGGGCGTACCGGGACAACTGCTGCGAAGGCGAATCCATGGTCTCATCGCTGTACACGCTGACCGACGTGTTGCCGAAGCGTCCGTTGCCGCTGATGTCGGTGCCGATGATATCGTTGTTGAGCACCGCCTCGATGGCCACGTTCTCCTTGTGCGCCTTGGCGGCCGCCAGGCTGCTGCCGATGAGGCCCTGCTCCTCGCCGGCGAAGGCCACAAACACCAGCGTCTTGTCGAAGTCGTACTGGCTCATCACGCGCGCCAGTTCCATCACGGCGGCGGTGCCGCTGCCGTCGTCGCAGGCGCCGGGGGCGGGCAGTGCGGCGTTCTTTTCGAAGTCCGCCGGGGTCATGTTCTGCGTCGCGCTGAGCGGATTGTCGCCGGCGCCGGCGCCCGGCCCGCTGCCCGCCGCCGTGTCGGTATTCGCGGGCGGTGTGCGTGGAGCACCGAGATTCAGGCTGTCGTAATGGCCGGTGATCCACACCTGCGTCTCCGGCATTGTCTTGCCGGGCAGCACGGCGACCACGTTATAGAGATCGACGTCCTTGAAGATGCGCTGTCCCTGCTTCTTCACGCGATACTTGTCGAAGCGCACCTGCAGTTTGGGATTGTAGCTTTGCAACTGCTCGAGGATCCACTGCCGCGCAGCGCCCACGCCATGCACTGGGTCGGCCGCGTCCGACAAGGTGTTGCGTGTGCCGAAGCTCACCAGCTTTTCGATGATGGCCTTGATGCGCTCCTTGGAGACCTCGCCGGCGATCTTGGCGATCAGGGGATTGACAGCCTTCTCATCGGCGGGGCCGAGCCGGGCGAAAACGCAGAGAGCGGCACAGATGGCGGCGAACTGGCGCGAGAATTTCATGATTAGAGAGATATAGTATCACTAGCAGGCGAGCTGTCGGCGATCGGCTGTCAGCTTTCGGCCGACTCTTTGCCGAGGCGCGGCGCTAGTCCGTCACCAGCTGAGAACTCTCCAGAAACTTCAGCCCCCTGCGCTTTTCTCTGTCGCCTCCCCAACCTCTGTGAGCTCAAATTTACGGAAAGACAAGCAACTCGCTCTTAAGGCTTTCTCTGTGGCTCCGTGGTGACATATTTTGCCAACGAGCTTCCGATTTCCACGGTCCGCGCCTCGCGCGGCGATCCGGTGATCGCTGACAGCCGATAGCGAAATACGTGAGACCGCGCACGGAAGTGACAATTTCGTCATGGCCCGGAGCCGGTAGCATAGAATAACTCTTAAGGTCACGATGCCCAATTTGCAGATGCAAACTCCTAAATCCAACCCGCCCACGCTGCTTCGTCAGCTCGGATTCTTCAGCGCCACCGCCCTGGTGATTTCCAACATGGTGGGGATGGTCATCTTCACCACCACAGGCTACATGGCCGCGGACCTCGGTTCCGCCAAGCTCATTCTGGCGTGCTGGGGGGTGGGTGCGCTATTCGCGCTGGCCGGCGCGCTCAGCTATTCCGAACTGGGCATCAACTTCCCCAGCTCGGGCGGCGAGTACGTTTATCTCACGCGCGCCTACGGACCGGAGTGGGGATTCATGACCGGCTGGGTCTCGTTCTTCGCCGGTTTCTCCGCGCCGATAGCCGCTGCCTCTCTGGGTTTCGCGGACTATCTGGGCCATGCTATTCCCGCGCTGGGACACAGCAGTCCCTTGCTATCGGTGGGATCGGGCGCGTTGAGCCTGCATGTCGGCGGCGGCCAGATGATTGCCGCTTTGCTGATCGCCGGATTCACCGCGCTCAACTGCTTCGGCGTGGGACGAACGGCCAAGGTACAGAATGTACTGACCTCGAGCAAGCTCCTGATCGTCATCGGTTTCATCGTTCTGGGAATCGCTTCGGGCAATGGCCACTGGAGCCACTTCTCCGAACCGGTGGTCCGCTCCTCGAGTTCGCCGCTGTCCACGGCGTTCCTGGTGCAAATGTTGTGGGTGATGGTGGGGTATAGCGGATGGAACGCAGCCACGTATGTCGCCGAGGAAGTGCGGCGGCCGGAACGCATTCTGCCGGCGGCCCTGGCGGTGGGGACTGCGATTGTCGCAGTGCTCTACATCGGATTGACGGTGGTATTCATCTATGCCACGCCGCTCTCCGTCATGGTCAAGTCAGACCTCGCGCCCGGCGCCATGTCGGCGGTGAATCTCTTCGGGCCGAGCATCGGCGGAATTTGGGCCGGGCTGATGGCGCTCTGTCTGGTCTCCACCGTGAATGCCGAAGTTACGGTGGGGCCGCGCGTGTATTACGCCATGGCGAAGAATCGCGCGTTCTTTTCCGCGGCGGCGCGCGTGCATCCGCGCTTTCACACGCCCATCGTGGCGATTGTCAGCCAGGGGCTGTGCGCTATCCTGATGACAGCCACGCCCTTTCCGGATCTGGTAAATTATATCGGCATGAGTCTTACGCTATTTACCGTGTTGTCGGTAGCGTCGCTGCTGGTATTTCGCCATCGGCAGCCGGGATGGCAGCGGCTGCGCGCGGTGGATTTCGCGTACCCGCTGATTCCCGTGTTATACATCCTGGTGGGCACCGCGATGGTGATCTTCGGTCTGAAGGCACATCCGTTGGCATCGCTCTCCGCGTTTGCCACCATCGGCGCCGGTGCGCTGGTCTATCGATTCGGGGTGCGTCCTGCAGCCTAGCCCGGAACGGCCCACACGTGTCCGCTACTGGGTGATTTTTTTTGCCGTCACCCTGTCAGTGGTTACCTACATCGATCGCGTCGCCATCTCCGTGGTCACGCCATCCATCAAGAGAGACCTCGCGCTGAGCGACAAACAGATGGGCTGGTGCCTGGGGGCGTTCGCCCTGGCATACGCGCTGTTCGAAATGCCCGGCGGTTTCATGGGCGACCGTATGGGCCCGCGCCGTGTTTTGCTGCGCATCGTGATGTGGTGGTCGTGCTTCACTGCCGCCACAGGCTTTGTGACCAGTCGCTTCGCGCTGATGGCCACGCAATTCATGTTCGGGGCAGGGGAGGCCGGCTGCTTTCCCAACCTCACGCGCGCGTTTCACACCTGGCTTCCGAAGCACGAGCGCGTGCGCGCGCAGGGGATCATGTGGCTCAGCGCCCGCTGGGGCGGCGCGTTCACTCCGCCTTTGGTGATTTGGATCGTGAGTTATGTGGGCTGGCGCCATGCCTTCCCGATTTTCGGCGCACTGGGATTTGTTTGGGCAGTTGCCTTCTATTCGTGGTTCCGTGACGACCCGGCGCAGAACGCCAAGATGAACCAGGCCGAACACGAACTGATTCACCAACAAGCCGGCGACGCGGTAGCGCACGTCAAGATCTCATGGGCGCGGCTATTGAGCTCCCGCGCGGTCTGGATGCTGTGTTGGCAGTATTTCTTCCTTTCCTACGGCTGGTATTTTTACATCACCTGGCTGCCGACGTATCTGCGCGAGGGCCGTCATATGAATCTCCAGCGGAGCGCCTGGATGGGTGTACTTCCGCTGTTTTTCGGCGGCATCGGAAACATGGCCGGTGTGTTTCTGGGGGCGCGGCTGGCGAAGGCCATCGGCAGCGTTGCGCGCGCCCGGCGATACGTGGCATATGCCGGCTTCCTGGGCGCCAGCGCGTTTCTGATTCTCTCCACGCGCATGCACGATCCCGTACTGGCCGTGGTGTCGATCGGGTTTGCGAGCTTCTGTAACGACCTGGTGATGCCGGGATCGTGGGGCACTGCCATGGACGTCGGCGGCGTGTATTGCGGGACACTTTCCGGGGCGATGAACATGTGGGGAAATTTCGCCGGTTTCCTGGCCCCGGTGGTCACGGGTTATCTTCTCACCTGGGGCCACGGCAACTGGGATCTCACATTCTACGTCTCGGCGGCGATTTACCTGATGGGCATCGTCTGCTGGGCGTTCCTCGATTCGAACGAGAGGCTGGCTGGGTAGGACATGCTTTAGGAACTGTTGAGAAATAACCGCTCCTTATTAGTCGCGGCTCGGAAACGCGCTGTCCCGGTACTGAGCCGCGACCAAAGGGAGCGGTCGCCGCGGAGTGAACAGGTTATTTCCTAACGGCCCCTTAGCTTATCCGGGCGAGCGGCGCTCGCTTCCTGGCCGCCACGGGAGTGATTGCGGCCAAGCTCGGCGACGTTCCCTGCACGCTGAAACCACAAAGTCAGCCGACGTAACCGTTCCCCGGTGCCGGATGGAAGTGCCCGCACCGGAAGAACAGGCGAGCTGCGCTCGCCGCGACGAGCTGAAGCATGTCCTACCAAGCAGATTCCCTCGAAAACTTCGTCCCCCCGTCGATATGCACATCGGGTGTCATGCTGAGCGCCCAAGGGGAATTATGTTTTCGATAATCGGAATCCTGGTCGTCTTTGGCGCCATCGTGGGCGGTTATCTGATGGAAAAAGGTAACTTGCTGGTGCTGGTCCAACCCGCCGAATTGGTGATTATTGCCGGCGCGGCGGCGGGCACGGTACTGATTGGCAATCCGCCGTACATCCTCAAGAAATTGGTGGGCGGAATCCTGGGTACTTTCGGAGGCTCCAAGTTCAGCCAGAAGCACTACCTGGATACCCTGAAGATGCTGTACGACCTGTTCAACCTGGCGCGGCGCGGCGGTCTGTCGGCGATTGAAACCGATATCGAAGACCCGTCGAAGAGCAAAGTCTTCACCGCCTATCCGTCGATTATCAAGGACCACCACGTACGGGACTTCATCTGCGACACGCTCCGCACCGCGTCGACTGGCACCGTCGAGCCGTTCGATATCGACCAGATGATGGACCTCGACATGGAGGTCCACCATCACGGCATCAACCAGCCGGTAGCCGCGCTCAATACCATGGCGGATTCGCTCCCCGGCCTCGGAATCGTGGCCGCGGTCCTCGGCGTGGTGATCACCATGGGCGCACTGGGCGGTCCGCCGGAGGAAATCGGCCATCACGTGGCGGCCGCGCTGGTCGGCACGTTCCTCGGCATTCTGATGTGTTACGGCCTGCTGGGCCCCATCGCCGCGAGTATGTCGAAGGTCGCCGACGAAGAGCACGCGTACTACTACGTGCTGCGGGTTTGCATGATGGCATTCATCAAAGGGCTGGCTCCCATCCTGGCGGTTGAGGTGGGGCGGCGCGCCGTTCCGGGTCACGTCCGGCCGTCGTTCCAGGAACTGGAAAAGTTGTGCCGTGCTAAAGGGATGGCAGCCAGCGCTGCCGCGTAGAGGGCGCCATGGCTCAAACCGCTCCCATCATCATCAGGAAAAAGGTGGTCCACGGTGGCCACCACGGAGGCGCCTGGAAGGTTGCCTACGCCGACTTCGTCACCGCCATGATGGCGTTGTTCATCGTGCTCTGGCTGCTGAATAGCAGCAAGCAGATTAAGGTGGCGGTGGGCGGATACTTCAAAGATCCCACCGGGAAGTCCAAGAAAGTGGGTAATGGCGAGAACGGTTCGGGCGAAAACTTTGTCGTCAACAAAGACAACATGGACAAGATCAAGGACGAGCTCGCCTCCGCCATCCATAAGGTGAACATCACCGAGAAACTCACGGACCAGATAGAGATGACCATCACCGCCGAGGGGCTTCGGATCGAGCTGATGGAGACCGAGAAGGGCGCCTTTTTCCCCAGCGGAACCCAGGAGCCGAACGACGAGGGCAAGGAATTGCTTTCCCTACTGGCGGCGCAGTTAGGCAAGCTGCCGAATAAGTTGTCGATCGAAGGCCATACCGACTCCAAGCCTTTCTCCACTACGGGAAACTACAGTAACTGGGAGTTGTCGGCCGACCGCGCTAACTCCGCGCGGCGCATCATGCAGCAGAACGGACTCACGCCGGATCAGGTTACTCAGGTTCGCGGCTATGCCGATCAGCGGCTCCGCAAGCCGCAGGCGCCCGAAGATCCCGCCAATCGGCGCATTTCGGTGATCGTGCACTACCTGGAGAAGCCCAGCGTCGACGATGACGAGCCCCCGCCGAAGGAAGGCGCCGCGGCCGCTCCGGCGGAGCACAAATAGGCGGCCACTCACGAAGACTTCACCGCCCTGCGACAGCGTTCCCCTCTGTGTTCTCTGTCTCCTCCGTGATCTCCGGATTTGACGTTGTCTTTCTCCGTGCCTCTGTGCCTCGTGGTGAATATGCTTTTGCCGCGCCGCTCGCGTAAAATAGAATCATCCACGTTGCCGCCGCCCCTTCCGGCGTGCGCCTCCACATGAGCACTCAATCAATCGGGATCGATTTCGGCACTACCAATAGCTCCGTCGCGCGCGCCAATGGCACGGGCGCGATCGAGCTCGCGCAGTTTCCCAACGCCGGCGGCGTGACCGAGGCCTACCGCTCGCTCCTCTACCTCGACAAAGTCGCCGCCAGAATCAAATCCTGGAGCGGCCCCACGGCGATCGAAGAATACCTCGCAGCCGAAACCAAAGGCCGCCTGGTGCAATCGCTGAAGTCCTTCCTCACCAGCCGCACGCTCAAAAACACCGACGTTTTCGGCCGCCGCATGTCCATCGAAGACCTCATCGCACGCATTCTTCGCGACCTTCGCGAGAAAGCCGAGTCGCAATTCGGCTCGCCGATCCGCACCGCAGTGGTCGGGCGGCCCGTGCGATTCGTCGGCGCCGAAAAGGAAGAGGACAACAGCTTCGCTCAGGAGCGCCTGGCAGCGGCCTTCAAGATCGCGGGTTACGAGTCCGTCGAGTTCGAACTGGAGCCCGTCGCGGCCGCACATTACTACGAGTCCACGCTCGATCACGACGAACTGATCTTCATCGGCGATTTCGGCGGCGGCACCAGCGACTTCTCGTTGCTGCACGTCGGTCCGACCATCCTGAAACGCGGCCGCGCACCCTCGGACCTGCTCGGCAATAGCGGTGTGGGTCTCGCCGGTGATGCGTTCGATGCGCGCATCGTCCGCAATCTGGTCTCGCCCGCTCTCGGCCGCGGCTCCTCGGCGCGCTCCATGAATAAGGTGCTGCCCGCCGTGCCGAACTGGGTATATGCCAAGCTGGAACGCTGGCATCACCTTTCGTTTCTGCGCACCAACAGCGTGATCGGTATGCTGAACAGCACGCTCGCGGAGGCATTCGAGCCGGAGAAGATCGTGGCTCTGCTCCACCTGATCCGCGAGGACCTGGGCTACGAACTGCATCGCGCCGTGCAGCGAGTCAAGCGAGACTTGTCGGAACACACCGCCGCGCCGTTTCAATTCTCCGATGGCGTCATCGAAATCGATGCCCCGGTCAAACGCACCGATTTCGAAGAATGGATCGCCGAGGATCTGGCGCAGATCGAAGCATCGGTCGACTCTCTCATCGCTGACTCGGGAGTCGTCTGTGCGGATGTCGATATGGTGTTTCTCACCGGCGGTTCCTCGTTTGTGCCGGCCGTGCGGCGCATCTTCGAATCGCGTTTCGGCGCCGGCCGGATTCGTACCGGCAACGAGTTCACCTCGGTAGCACGCGGCCTGGCGGTGAGCGCGGCCAGCCGCGCCGCGGCGTGATACTCTCGAATTAGGCGGTGGAGTTCGCCCCAACCGCCGCTCTCCCAGCGGCCAATGACTCCTACGGCAGGAACTGCTGTAGGGCATTCGGCCCGAATCCTTACAGCCGAATTCGAAGAACGGAGACTACTATGGAACAGGTCTGGTTCTCTGCGGCGTTGTGGCTCGTGCTGGCGTTGATCGCCACGCTGCTCTCGATTTGGTTCAAGATCTCGACGGCGCTTTCGGAGATTGTGGTCGGCACCGTGGCGCAGCTCATCATCGGCGCGCTAATAGGCGCCGATGTGTTGGGCGCGAAGTCGGCCTGGGTCGGTTTTCTGGCGGGGACCGGCGCGATCGTGCTCACCTTTCTCGCCGGGGCGGAGCTCGACCCGGCGATTTTCCGCACCAAGTGGAAAGAGGCGATGGTCGTGGGAATGGTCGGGTTCCTGTCGCCATTTCTGGGAGCCGCCGCCGTCGCGCGCTTCTTCCTGCACTGGTCCGTCCCCTCCAGTTGGCTTGCCGGCGTCGCACAGTCGACCACTTCGGTCGCCGTGGTGTACGCGGTGATGCTCGAACTGGGCCTGAATCGCACCGATTTCGGTAAGGGCATCCTCGCCGCCTGTTTCGTGAACGACCTCGGAACGGTGATCGCCCTGGGACTCATCTTCGCCCCGTTCACGGTGCGAACCCTCATCTTCGTCGCCGCGAGCGTGGTGGTTTTCGGAGCGCTGCCGTTTGTCACGCCCTGGTTCTTTCGAAGGTATGGCGGGCGCGTCTCGGAGCTGGAAGCCAAGTACATCCTGTTTCTGCTGTTTGGCATGGGCGGACTGGCCGCGTGGGCCGGCAGTGAGGCGGTGCTGCCGGCCTATATCATCGGTATGGTGCTCGCCGGTACGGTGGGCAAGGATCACATTCTCATCCGCCGCCTGCGAACCTTGACCTTCGGACTGTTGACGCCGTTCTATTTCATTCGCGCCGGCTCGCTGGTTTCCGTTCCGGCGCTGCTCGCCATGCCGCTGGCCTTTGCGGCGCTGTTCGCGGCCAAGATGGTGAGCAAACTGGTTCCCTTAGTCCCCACCGTCCGGGCGTTTGAACACACCGGCCACCAGGGACTGTATTATTCTCTGATGATGTCCACGGGGCTCACGTTCGGCACGATTTCGGCGCTCTTCGGCCTCAATCACGGGATCATTACCGCGGCGCAGTATTCCTATCTGGTCGCCACCGTGATCGCCAGCGCCGTGGTGCCCACCGCGATTGCTAACGCCTGGTTCATGCCCCGCCATTTGCTGCCCAAAGCGGAGCTGGGCGCTCAACCCATACCGAGGTTGGCCGAGGAGTGAACCCGCGGGGGTGCTCAACCGTGGCAAGGCGCCCAGGCCCTGCAACTGAGTTATGCTTGGGGCGGGAGGCTTCGATATGCTTCGGCATGGGACCGCCAAGAAGGTCACCATTTTTATCAATGAAGACACCCAGCACCATTTTGCTTCGCTGTGCGACTCCATCCTCACATTCCTGCTGCATAAGGGAGTGTGCGGCGCTACCGCCACCCGCGCTATTGCGGGTTTCGGCGCCCACCAGACCCTTCACACCACCAAAGTCGAAGTGCTCACCGAGCATTTACCGATTCGCATCGAGTTCATCGAATCCGCCGCGAAAGTGGATGAACTCATGCCCGCTCTTTACGACATGGTGAACGATGGCTTGATCGAAGTGCAGGATACGAATGTGGTGAAGGTCGCAAACAAAGACCGGCCCGCGCCGCCGAAGGGGCCGCATACCGAGATGCGCGGACCCGCCCGGCTGATGCGCATCTACATGGGAGAGTCCGACAAGTGGCAGGGCGAGCCGCTTTACGAGGCGATCGTCCAGCGATTGCGTCTGATGGAGATCGCGGGCGCCACGGTATACCGCGGCATTCTTGGCTACGGCGTCAAGGGCCACACCCACAAGAGTGGACGGCTGCCGTTTTCGCACGATTTGCCGGTGATGATTTCGGTGGTGGACTCGCCGGAGAAACTGGCGCAGGCGATCGACCAGATCGAATCCATGATGCAGGACGGAATCATCGTGCTCTCGGACGTGGATGTGATCCGCCTGGTGCGCAGCCAGCCGGAGGCGGAGCCAACCCATGCGGACCGTTAAGAAGGCGCAGCTCCTGCGTCTCCATTTTGGCGAGAGCGACCAGTACAACGGCAAGCCCTTATACGAAGCGATTGTGCAGCGCTGCAGGGAGCTGACGATCGCCGGCGCCACGGTGTTTCGCGGGCTGGAGGGATTCGGCGAATCGGCGGAAATTCATCGCCATCATATGATCCGCAAAGATCAGCCGATTGTCGTCACGATTGTGGATACGGCGGAAAATCTCGCGCGGCTGATACCCGAGCTGGAAGAGATGATGGATACCGGCATGATCGCCACGTCGGACGTCGATTACCTGCGGATCGAGAAGACTGCGGCGGCAAGCTAGTAATATTGCGGTGTTGCCAACTCGTGGGGCAGACTTTAGTCTGCGGCGGGCTTCAGCCCGCCCTTGGGAGCAGTGTAAGTCCTGCGACAGGCGGACTAAAGTCCGGGGTCCCCTCTGGGGAGGGCTGAAGCCTGCCCCACATGGAATTAGTTTGAGGTTACTTATTAATAGTTACTTAGCTAGCGCAGCTTAAGGCCGCCGCGGACTTCGCCGCGTGAGTACCTCCGACACCTTGGCCAGTAGCACTTCAGCGGAGACCGGCTTATCCAGAACCAGATCGGCCCCCAGTGTCTTCGCCATGCCGAGGAACTGGCCTCCGAATGCGCCTGAGATGGCGATAATCGCAACCTCAGGTAGACGGCGGCGCAAGGCCTGGATAGTCTCAATCCCTTCCTGCTCCGGCATCACCAGATCGGTGATCACCAATTCCGGAGGTTCCGCCAACGCCAGGCGCAATGCTTCCTTCCCGTCCGCTGCCTCGCTCACCGCGTACCCGCCCTCCACCAGCACCGCTCGCAGGTAGGAACGCACCCCGGGTTCGTCGTCAACCACCAGGATGCGCGCCGCCGCCACCGTTGGTCCCAACACCGCCCGGATTTTTCCGGCCAGTCCGTCCGGGCTGAACGGCTTCTGGAGAAAATGAGTGCCTTCGTCGAGCACACCATGCTGCGCGATGACGTCATCGGTATAACCGGACATAAACAACGTCTTCATCTCCGGCCGCTTGGCCGTCAACTGGGCGGCCAGTTCGCGGCCGCTGGTGTTTGGCATGACCACATCGGTCAACAGCAGATGGATACGCCCCGGTTCGCGCTCGCAAGCCAGGAGCGCTTCCGCGGCGTTTACCGCCTGAATCACGCGATAGCCGTATTCCCGCAGCACCGCGGTCGCATAATCGCAAACTTCAGGCTGGTCTTCCACCACCAGGATGGTCTCTGTTCCCTGGAACTCCGGAGTCCCCGCCGGGTGGTCCTCGCCGAGTGCTTTGCCGCTTAGCGCAGGGAGGCAGATCCGGAAGGTGCTGCCATGCCCGGGTTCGCTCGAAACTTGGATGTAGCCGCCGCTTTGCACCACGATTCCCTGAACCATCGACAGCCCCAGTCCGGTACCGTGACCAGCTTCCTTGGTGGTGAAAAACGGTTCATAAATACGCTGCAGAGTCGCTTGGTCCATCCCCACTCCGGTGTCGGTCACCGACAGCATGGCGTAGCGTCCCGGGCGCATTTCGGGATTGATCGCGGCCGCGTCCTGTTCCATCAGAGCGGTTTCGACCCGCAGTTTGCCGCCGGCCGGCATGGCGTCCCTGGCGTTCACCGCAAGATTCATGATGACCTGTTCGAGTTGATGCGGATCCGCGTGCAGGATGGGATTCTCGGGGCTAAGAGCGAAGCTTACCTCCACGTCTTCCCCTACCAACCGCCGCAACATCGATTGCATTTCTCCCACCACGCGATTGAGATTCAGTGCGCGCGGCTGCATGACCTGCTTGCGGCTGAAGGCCAACAGTTGCCGGGTGAGCGCCGCGGCGCGTTCCCCGGCCTTGCGGATTTCAGCCAGTTGGTTGCGCAGCGGGTCGCTGCCCTTCAGCCGGGAGAGCGCCAGTTGGCTATAGCCGTTGATGACGGTCAGAAGATTGTTGAAGTCGTGCGCTACGCCGCCCGCCAAACGTCCGATGGATTCCATCTTCTGTGCCTGCGCCAGTTGTTCCCAAAGCTTCTGGCGCTGGGCCTCGGCCTGCTGCCGCTCGGTGATGTTCTTGCCGAACACGGACACGCCCACTCGCTCCCCCCCGCTGAGAACCGGATTCAGCGAGAATTCCACTGTTCGACCGCCCGTAATATCGATCTCTATCCGGAAGGGACCCTCGCCGAGTGCGCGCCGGTAGAGTGTCCGCCATTGCAACATGCCGATTGTATTTAACAGCTCGGGGACTTCTCCGGGTTGCAGCTCAATTCCATAAGTTTGACGAATGTGTGCGGCGAGGGCCCGGTTGAAAGTGAGCAGGCGGTGCTCCACGTCCACCGACCAGATCAGGTCGTCGGTGCTTTCCACCAGCGCCGTCAGATTCGACTGGGCTTGCTCCAGGGCCTGCTGCGTCTGTCTGCGTTCGGTTATATCCCGGGTATTCAGTACCACCGCCTGGACGCTCGGGTTGGCTAGCAGGTTCTGCGCCGATACCTCCACCCACCGCCAGGATCCATCTTTATGTTTGACGCGAAAGTCCAGCCGGTGGAGCCTCTCCGGCTGGTTGAGCACTTCCATCCAGGCTTTGCGGACCAGGGGCAGATCGTCGGGGTATATCGTCTCGAAACCGACGAGTCCCAGCCGTTCCTCATCGCTATATCCGGTGATGAGCCGATGGGCCGGACTGCGTTCGAGAATCACGCCGCTGGCATCGGCGAAAATGATGCCGTCGAGGCTGTTCTCCACGATGGCTCGGTACTTGGCTTCGCTCCGTCGCAGCGCATCCTCCGCCCGCCTTCGGTCGGTGATATCCATGGTTGCGGAAATGCTGAATATCTGGCCGTGAACCGGAATCAATTCCGCCGAAATCACGCAGGTGCGGATTGCCCCGTCCTTTCGTCGCAGGCAGAACTCGAAATCCGAGAATCTGCCGAATTGGGTCAGGAGCTTGCTACATTGATCGAGATCGCGCGGGTCCACAAAGAACCGGCTCTCCATGTCGGGCACCCCGACAACCTCGTCGCGCCGGTAGCCGGTAATCCTTTCAAAAGCATCGTTGACTTCGAGGAACCGTCCGCCCTCGCGTTCGGCAAGGACGATGGCCGCCGGACTACATTGAAATACTTTGGCGAGTCTCTCTTCGGATTCGCGCAGTCTCTCTTCGGAGAGCTTGCGCTCGCTGATGTCTGTAAGCGCGCCTACGAATCGCAGTGCCTTCCCGTCAGAGGCCCGGCTCACTACCGTGCCACGGCCCAGCACCCACTTCCAACTGCCGTCTTTGCATAGGATCCGGTATTCAGCTTGATAGAAAGGTGAATTGCCTTCCCAATGGTTCCGGACGGCGGCGAGAACAGTCAGCCGGTCTTCCGGGTGAATGCGGTCTTGCCAGTCCGCGAAGGAATGGGCGACTTCGTCTTCATGGAAGCCAAGCATCTCGTTCCAGCGGCGCGAAAGGAAAACTTCGCCCTTTTCCAGATCGTGTAACGGGTCACACTGTCTTCCTTCGACCTTCTCACAGTAGTTCCCGCGAGATTTGTCGAATTGCTCCGCGTTTCCGAGTGCATCGTGATGTGAAGGGGCGGGATAGGATACTCACTC
>Ga0182030_10015510_pt1 | contig 14921 bp, 15 predicted proteins | sample 812S3MmetaG_FD_121299 | JGI IMG/M metagenome (GOLD analysis project Ga0182030, IMG submission 121299) | Permafrost microbial communities from Stordalen Mire, Sweden - 812S3M metaG (Illumina Assembly) | ecosystem: Environmental > Terrestrial > Soil > Wetlands > Permafrost | place: Sweden... | reverse complement strand
GATTCGATAATCGTGCATTCATCGAACGCTGCGCCCGAACAACGCTCAAGCGATCATGTCGACCCGGCCGTCGCCAAGGCGATAGATACCGCCCACCACTTTCAGCTTGCCCTGCTCGATGGCCGCGTTCAGGATCGGTGTGGCGGATTTGAGCTTTGCTACATTGTCGATGACGTTTTGCCGGATCGCGTTGTCGAGCGGATTGCCGTCGCGTTGCAAGACCGCCTTCACCGCGGGTGCGAGCGCCGTGACCAGCGAAGGCAGATGTCCCGGCAGGATCGTATTGTCCTTGAGCGACTTGATCGTCGCATCGACCGCGCCGCAGCTATCGTGCCCAAGCACCAGAATCAGGGGCGTGCCGAGCATGGCGATGGCGTATTCCAGGCTGGCGACGGTGTCATCGTTGGCGAAGTTTCCCGCCACCCGGCAAACAAAAAGATCGCCCCGGCCGCTGTCGAAGGCATATTCCGGCGCGATGCGCGAATCGGCGCAACTGAGGATGCCGGCGTAGGGATTCTGTCCTCCGGCCAACGCCTCCCGCTCATGCTTGAAGTCATGACGTCGCGATATGCCCTCAACGTAGCGTTGATTGCCCTTCAGCAAATGTTCGAGGGCGGCCTCCGGCGACAGCACATTCTGAGGCTTCGGTGGCGTCTTGGCGTTTTTGGCCATTCCCGCGCGGGAAAATGCAAGCCCGATGGTCGAGGCCGCGATCAATCCAAGGACCGCTCGCCGCGAGGATCGCGACCGCTGCGCCGGATTTTCCAAACGACATTTTTCGCACATCGCAGTTCTCCATCCGCTGTTGCCAGTCAGGTGGTCCTGAAGCGGAGCACGCCGTCGGTTTCCTCGGCGGTGAGACGCCCCTCGACCAGCATGTAGTTGACATGGGCGATCAACTCGCCGGCGGCAAAGCCCATCTGGTGCACGTCCAGGACGTGCTTGTGGAACACCACCGGCACCAGTTCCTTGGACGTTTTCGATGTTTCCCGGCAGGCGTCGGCGATCCGTCCGCAACGATCCTCGTGGTGATCGGCCAACTGCTTGATACGGGTCTTCAATCCGTAAAACGGCACGCCGTGGCCGGGCAGCACCAGCACGTCATAGGGCAGGGTGGTGGTGAGGCTCGCCAATGAGGCCAGATATTCCCCGAGCGAATTCTGATCGGGTTCGACCGCCCAGACACTGACATTGGGCGAGATCTTGCTCAGCACCTGATCGGCTGCGAGGAACAGTTTGTCGGCGGCGCAGTACAGCATCACCTGGTCGAGCGCATGGCCGCCTCCGGTGATGACCTTGAACCGCCGCGTGCCGATCGAGATTTCCTCGCCGTGAGAAATGCGGCGATAGGCCGGCGGCAGGGTCGAAACCCGCTTCAGGTAATCCTGGCCGCGGCCGAGCAGTTTGTCGGTCAGATTTTCATCCATGCCGTGGCGCCGGAAGAACAGGCGCTGCGCCATCTTGCGCTCTTCGGTGCCACGGTTCTGATGGTAGACCGACTGCAGATATTCCACCTGCGACATATAGAGCGGACAGTTGAAGCGCTCCACGATCCATCCCGCCAGGCCGACATGATCGGGATGCGAATGGGTAACGATCAGCCGCGTGATCTTGACATGGGAAAGCGGGCCCTCGAACAGCGCGGTCCAGGCCGCAATCGACTCCTCGTTGCCGAATCCGGAATCCACCATCGCCCAGCCTTCGCCGTCGGCGAGCAGATAGATGTTCACGTGATTGAGCCGGAACGGCAGCTTCAGCCGGACCCACAACACCCCCGGCATCACCTCGACGACCTCATCGGGGCCGGGATGATTTTCCCAGGGGTAGCGCAGCGCCTCGACCGAGGACTGAATCGCATCTGTTTTCGAATGCATGGTCTGGTATCGCAATCTTGCGGCGCATGATCCCGCCAGCGTGTCAGCGGCTTGGCGAAAAGGTCATGCGCCAATTCAATAATTCGGGGCGCGATCACACACTAAACCGGATGCCGGCTTTGCTGATCCCACTCTATCGACTTAGCCGCACATTCGGCACGACGCCAGCCGAAAAATAATCGCGATTTCGACAAAACACAGGGTAATGCGGGTTTTGCAACCGGCAAAGGACGCGCAAACCATGCGCTGCGGGCGCAGGCTTGGGCCGGTGGCGCATGGCGGCTCGCTCGCCGCAAACGAAAGCTGAGGAAGCCCCGCCGCGTTTGCGGTCTCAGGGTTGATGACGGCGGGTGATCGCGATTTGGGCGGCCTGGGCGTAGAGGCTGGACAGAAGATCCAGTTGCAAACTCGTCGCCTCGGATTTGCCCGCCCAGTCGTCCAATGCTTCCAGCATCGGCGGCAGGGTAGCCGCGCGCAGCGCCGCATACGCTTCGGTGACGGTTCGGCCAGCCTCGGTTGTCCGGTAGCGGGCCTCCTTGCGCGATGAGTTGCCGTAATTTTCAATCAGCCCCACGCGAGCCAGCTTGCGCGTGGCGTATTGAAGATTGGGAACGTCAACCCGATTGAGCAATTGTCCGATCTCGGAGAGACGCTTCGGCTCGTCGCCCATTCGCACGACGTTGAGTACCGCAACATCGTCGCCGGTGAGCGGCACGTCGCATACCGCCGACAGACACGCCGCCTTCCATCGATAATAGGCCTGCGCCAGTCGCTCCAGGCCAAACTCGAAGTCAACCAACCGCCGCTCGGTTTCGGTACGCGCGAGATGCCACGCGCCGGGTGCTTCAGAAGCGACAGGCTGAAGGGACAATTTCGCAGACTTCACCGTCTTTTTCAAAGCAGTGTTCTTCTTCAAAACCAGCTCCCAATTCCGTGCCGCGCTCAAGCCCTGGGCAAGCGTTGCCCAATCTATGCTGTTTACAAATTCGAATCTTATATTAAAAATTCAATTAAGAAAGCATCATGAAGCGGCAGTGAACAGGTTCCTGCGGCTTGAGTTTTGCGCCAGGGGAGCAACAGTGGCTGGAAAATGGATCGACATCGCGGCCGCCGATGGTGGCACGTTCAAGGCCTATCTGACGGTCCCGGCGTCGGGATCGGGTCCTGGCATTCTGCTGCTGCAGGAGATCTTCGGCGTCAATTCCTCGATGCGCGAAGTCGCTGACCATTATGCCGAGGAAGGCTACGTCGTTCTGGTGCCCGATCTGTTCTGGCGGTTGGAGCCCGGCGTCGAACTCGGCTACACCGAAGCCGATTTCGGCAAGGCGATGGGTTACTACCAGCGCTTCGATGCCAACCAGTCAATCAAGGATGCCGCGGACGCGCTGAAGGTGCTGCGCGCGCGTCCGGAGTGCGTCGGCAAGGTCGGCGCATTGGGTTTCTGTCTCGGCGGCAAGCTCGCCTACCTGGTCGCGGCACGAACCGATGTCGATTGCGCAGTTTGCTATTATGGCGTCGGCATCGAAGCCGATCTGGGCGAGGCCGCGAAGGTCAAGTGCCCGATGGTTTTCCACTTTGCCGAACTCGATCGTTTTGCGCCGCCGGAGGCGAGAGAGCAGATCAAGGCTGCTTTCGCCAAGCGGCCGGACGTCGAGCTTTATCTTTATCCGGGTTGCGACCATGCCTTTGCGGCCCCGGAGCGGACCAGCTTCAACAAGCCCGCGACCCTGATGGCGCATTCACGCTCGATCGCGCTGTTCCGCAAGGTTCTGGGCCCGCAATACGATCTCTCCTCGCTCTGGGATCGTCATACCGAGCTGGAATTCGGGGTGCGGTCGGCCGAACAAACCATGGCGACCATGGTGGCGGAGCCCTACGTCAACCACATCCCGACCATGACCGGTGGCGTCGGCTATCGGGATCTCTTACGCTTTTACAAGAATCATTTCATTCCGAAGACCCCGCAGGATACCAAGCTCATTCCGATCTCGCGCACCATCGGTGCGGACCGCGTCGTCGATGAGATGCTGTTCTGTTTCACCCACGATATCGAGATCGACTGGATGCTGCCAGGCGTGCCGCCGACCGGCAAATATGTGGAAATTCCATTGGTCGCCATCGTCCGCTTCCGTGGCGACAAGCTTTACAACGAACACATCTACTGGGATCAGGCTTCGGTGCTGGTGCAGATCGGGCTTCTCGATCCCGCGCTGTTGCCCGTTGCCGGCGTCGCGACGGCGAAGAAGCTCGTCGACGAGACGCTGCCGTCGAACACCTTGATGGCGCGCTGGGCCGAGAGCGCGCCGCAGGCTGCCGAATAGTTCGCCTTCAGTCATCGGTGCCCGCTGCGGGCACCGTCCTCGTTGATGGAGTAATTGCCATGGTGTCCTCCGTTCTGTCGCGACGTACGCTGCTTCAATTGGCCGGCGCGGCGAGCTTGCCGCTGTCCTCGGGTCTGCTCGGTGCCCCGGCGAGGGCCGCCGCCGGGACGCTGACCATCGCCTACAACGTCAATTTGCCGTCGTTCGATCCGACCGTTGGAGTGTCCGCGGTCAATCCGACCATCCAGTCGATCTACCAGTCCATCTTCGACCCCTATATCGGCCAGGCGCCGGATCTTTCGTTCAAGCCCGGCCTGCTGACCAAATGGGGTTGGAATGCGGATCAAACCAAAGTTTCGCTGGAGGTTCGCAAGGATGCGGTCTGGCACGACGGCACGCCGGTGACACCGGAAGATGTCGTCTGGTCGCTGACCCGCGCGGCCGATCCGAAGGGCGGCAATCCGATCCAGTTCGTCTGGTCGAAAGTCGGTAACTACAAGATCGACGGCAATACCATTACCGGCGACGTGCTGGAATTCGAGCCAACGCTGTTCAAGTGGATGGCGTTCCTCACCGGCTACGTGCTGCCGAAAGCCTATTTCGAGAAGGTCGGCGCGGAAGGTTTTGAGAAGGCGCCGATCGGATCCGGTCCGTACAAGGTTGACGCCTTCGAGCGCAATGCATTCCTGCGGCTCAAGGCGCATCCGCAATATTGGGGCCCCAAGCCCGCGTTCGAAACCGTGGTGTTCAAATTCGTCACCGATCCCACCAGCCGGGTCGCGGAAATCGAATCGGGCGGCTCCGACGTGACGTTCGAAATTCCCTACGAGGAATTCGACCGCCTGAAGTCGAAGCCTGGCCTCGCCGGGCAATCCGAGCCGGTGTCCGACATCGCGATGATCTTCATCACCGACATCGACCCGATGCTCGATCGTAACGTTCGCCTCGCGGCCAATCATGCCATTGACAAGAAGGCGATCGTCGAGCGTCTGCTGAAAGGCTACGGGGTTCCGATTTCAACCCTGGAGGCGCCGGGCTACGCGGCGTTCGACCCCTCGATCACGGTATCTTACGACCCTGAACTGGCCAAAAGCCTGCTTGCCAAGAGCGGCTTCTCGCCGGAAAAGCCGGTGAAATTCAAAATCCAGACCACACGCGGATTCAAGCCGAAGGATTACGAGATGATCCTGGCGATCGTCGGGATGTGGCGTAAGGTCGGCATCGAGGCGACGATCGAGGTTTACGAGATCGCGCAGCACTTCGAGTTGCGCGCCCGTCATGCGCTGGCGCCCGCCGCGTTCTACAATTGGGGCAACGCGATCGGCGATCCCACGACCTCCACCGGGTTCGCCATGTTCGGCCCGTCGCCGCATAGCGCCTGGAAGGGCAAGGATCTGGTCGAGCGGATCGGTCCGTTGTGGGGAGAAAAGGATGAAGCCAAGCGGATCTCCGGCTGGAAGGCTGTCGACAAGTACATCGCCGAAGAAGGCGAGGTCATCCCGCTGTTTCAATACGTGCAGCCGATCATCCACAAAACCGGATTGAAGGTCGTTGCGCAGGCCAATGGCATGATCCTGCCGCAGCTGATCACGTCTGTTTAGAATCCGGACAGGACGAGACGATCATGAGATGGGGCGAGATGGTCAGACGACTCGTCCTGATACCGCCGACGTTGATTGGCGTCGGGGCCATCGTCTTCGTCCTGCTCCGCATCGTTCCGGGCGATCCGATCGCCATGATGATTCCCCCGGGCGCGTCGCCGGCCGATATCGACCGGCTGCGCGCGTTCTACGGACTTGATCGCTCAATCCCGGAACAATTCATTTCCTGGTTTGGCCAGGTTTTCAGCGGCGATTTCGGCCGTTCGATCAGCCTGCACCAAAACGTGTTCGAACTGGTGCTGGCCCGGCTTCCGGCCACGCTCGAGCTTGCGCTGGTCGCGACGCTGATCGCCATCGTGCTTGGACTGATGGTAGCCCTAACCGGTGTCTATTTTCGCGGGCGACGCGCCGAATGGGCCATCGACGGCGGCGTCGGCGTCTTTCTCGCGATTCCGGATTTTCTCTGGGCCTTGATCCTGCTCCTGTTGTTTGGCGTGCTGATCCCGCTGCTGCCGACGTCCGGCCGGATCGATCCGCAGCTCGATGTCAGCTTCCGGACCAATTTCTATCTGCTCGAGAGCCTCGTGACCGGGCGTCTCGACGTCGCACGCGCGCTTCTCGCTCACATGATCCTTCCGGCGGTAGCCCTCGCGTTGCCGTTCGCAGCTCTGATCGCGCGCCTGCTCAAGGCCTCGCTGTCGGAGGCCGAGGATCAGGATTACGCGCAGATCGCACGAACGCGGGGATTTGCGCGTCCGGCCATCTTGTTGCGGGAGGTGTTCCCGAACGCCCTGATTCCGACGGTGGCGCTCGGCGGCGTTCAGATCACGCTGCTGCTTGGCGGAACGGTACTGGTCGAACGCATCTTCTCCTATGAGGGGATCGGCAATATGGCGATCGACGCGGTGATCAACCGTGATTTCCCGCTGATACAGGGGCTGATCCTGACCTTTGCCGTTCTCTTCATCGCCCTCAATCTAGTCGTCGATCTCGTAGTCACGCTGCTGGATCCGAGGCTGCGCAATGGTTGATATCGCCCTCAGCGGTCCAATTGAACGCACCTCGCCATGGACGGCGGCTCTCGGGCGCGGCGGTCCGCGGCTTTGGCTTGGCGGCGCGGTTGTGGCTTTGCTGCTTCTTGTTGCGCTGTTTGCGCCGCTGATCGCCCCGCACGATCCGGTCGAACAGGATCTTCTTTCCACGCAGATGCCGCCGGCCTGGATGCATGGCGGCGACGTGAGTTTTCCTCTCGGCACCGACAGCCTGGGTCGCTGTGTGCTTTCACGCCTGATTTTTTCGTCGCGGATTGCGGTTTCGGTAGCGTTCATCGCCGCATCGCTGGCGGCAGCGATCGGCATCACGCTGGGTCTGGTGGCGGGCAGCTTCGGCGGCTGGATCGATCAACTGACGTCGCGCCTGATCGATGTCTGGATGGCATTTCCACCGATCCTGCTCTCGATCGTGCTGGCGGCCGTGATCGGAGCCGGATTGACCTCCGTGATTCTTGCCATCGTCGTCGTCGACTGGACGCGCTTTGCCCGGATCGTCCGGGCCGAGACCATGGTGCAGCTTCAGCGCGACTATGCGACGGCTGCGCGCGTGATCGGCATGAATCGGGGTGAGATTCTGCGTCTGGAAATCTTGCCCAATCTTGTGCCGCTGATCGTCACGCTACTCGCCGTCGAGATGGGGGTTGCGATTCTGGTCGAGGTCATCCTGTCGTTTGTCGGTATCTCGGTTGCCGGCGATACCGCGACATGGGGCGGGATGATCGCCGAGGGGCGCCAGATCGTCTACCAGTCGCCGTGGATCATGGCGCTTGCCATCGGATGCGTCATCGTCAGCGTTGTCGGATTCAATCTTTTAGGGGATGGATTAAGAGCCGCGCTCGACCCGGTACAGCGCCCATGACTGCAGTTCTCTCGGTGCAGGATCTGCATGTCGCGATCGGCCAGGGTGCTGCGATGGCGAACGTGCTGCGGGGCGTCAGCCTGGAGGTGCAGCCCGGCGAGGTGAGGGGCCTCGTCGGCGAGTCCGGCGCGGGCAAATCGATGCTGGGGCGCGCCGTTCTCGGATTGCTTCCGGCGAACGCCCATATCGACCGCGGAACGATCAAGTTCGAGGGACGCGATTTCCTGGGGATGCCGGAGCGTGAGCGGCGGGGCCTGCTGGGCCGCCGCATTGCGCTGATCCCGCAGGATCCGATGACGTCGCTGAACCCGGTCAAGCGCGTCGGCGCGCAGATCATCATGGTTCTGCGGCACCATCTCGCGCTTTCCCGGCGGCAGGCGCTGGATCGCGCCGCGGAACTCCTTGCCGAGGTCGCGATCCGGGATCCGCGGCGCGTGCTCAACCTCTATCCGCACGAGATTTCCGGCGGCATGCGGCAGCGGGTGCTGATCGCGATGGCCTTTGCCTGCGATCCCAGCCTGATTATTGCCGATGAACCGACCACCGCGCTTGATGTTACCGTGCAGCGCCAGGTGCTGCAACTGGTCGAGCGGCTGCGGCAACGCCATGGCGCGGCGATCCTGTTCGTGACGCACGATCTCGGCGTCGTCGCGAAACTGTGCCGTACCGTATCGGTGCTGCATGCCGGGCGCGTGCTCGAAGAGGGCGCGACAGCGGACGTGCTGGCGCGGCCGCAGCATCCCTATACGCGGGCGTTGCTTGCCGCGACGCCGCGCGCCGACCGTCCGGCGGACTCGCTGCGTCCGGTGCCGTCCGAACTGGTCGAGAGCCTGTGGGCCGAGGTGCATCGGATCGATCGGCTGGCTGTCGCGGGGCGCGCATGACCGACATTCTGGTCAGAACGGGCAGCCTGAGCTTTGCCTACCCGGAGCGAGCTTCGGCGTGGTTCCGGCGCCCTGCGCTCCGCGAGGTCGTCAAGCGAGTCGATCTCGCCGTCCCCCGTGGCTCGGTGCTCGGCCTCGTCGGTGAGTCCGGCTCCGGCAAGACCACATTGGGCCGGCTGCTGGTGCGCCTGCTGCGGCCGACGTCCGGCGGGATTCAGTTCGATGGTGTTGAAATCGGCAATCTTGGCGAGGCCGAACTGAGGCCGCTGCGGGCGCGCATCCAGATGATCTTCCAGGATCCGCAGTCCTCGCTGAACCCGCGGCTTCGGCTCGCGGTGGCGCTGACGCGGCCGCTGCAGGCGTTTGGGCGCCTGAAGGGCCGGCGGGATCAGCGGGACCGCGCGGCGGGACTGCTGGACCTTGTTGGCCTGCCGCCGCATTTCATCGATCGCTATCCCCATGAGCTTTCAGGAGGGCAGCGGCAACGCGCCGGAATCGCCCGCGCACTGGCGCTCGAACCCGACTTCATTGTCGCCGACGAGATCGTTTCCGGGCTCGATGTATCGACCCAGGCTCATATCCTGCTTCTGATCAGGGAGTTGCGGAAACGGCTCGGGCTCACGATGGTGTTTATCAGCCACGACCTGTCCGTGATCCGTGTGCTCTGCGACGACGTCGCCATCCTGCAGCATGGCGAGGTCGTCGAATTCGGACCGGTCGCCAGGATTTTCGAACGCCCGCAACACCCCTACACCCGGGACCTGCTCTCGGCGATCCCGTTGCCGGACGTCGAGCCCGGCTGGCTCGACGATCAGCGAGAAGTTTCCGTTCCCCACCAGCAAGGATCAGCCGCATGACAGAAACGATCAAGGATTCCACCGTTCTCATCACCGGCGCGACCGGAGGGATCGCGACAGCGCTGATCGCGGCGCTCACGGTGCGAGGCGCCAAGAAAATCTATGCGGCGGCGCGCAATACGTCTGCCCTGACGGCATCCGATCGCTTGGTGCCGATTAAATTGGACGTGACCAGCGATGCTGACGTGAGCAAGGCTGCCGCCACCGCGACCGACGTCACGCTTCTGATCAACAATGCCGGTCTGAACCACAACACCGCATTCCTGCTGGCCGCGGACCTGTCGGTCGCCCGAGAGGAGTTGGAATGCAACTACATCGCGCCCTTGCGCATTACGCGCGCCTTTGCGCCCGCACTGATCGCCAACAAGGGCGCGGTGCTGAACATCCTTACCATTCTGGCCCGGGTAAATCTGCCAATCATGGGGTCGTACTGCGCTTCAAAGGCCGCGGCCCTGAGCCTGACGCAGGGGTTGCGCGCGGAACTTGAGCCCAAGGGCGTGCGCGTCGCCGCGGCATTGCCGGGCGCGGTCGATACCAGAATGACCGCGGGGCTGCCGATTCCGAAGATGTCGCCGGCGGATGCCGCCACGGAGATTCTCGACGGCTTCGAAAACGGAGAGGAGGAGATTTACGTCGGCGACATGGCGCGTGGCCTCGCCGAGGGTCTGGCAAAGGATCCGAAGGGCGTCGAGCGTCAATTGGCGTCGCCAAACTAACGTGTTTGCAAGCATGAATCGTAAAATCGAAAACAAGGAGACCATCATGATCAAGTCTGGAGTTTTTCTTACGGCCGTCGTCACGCTGACATTGGGTTGCTCGCCGCAATCCGCTTCGGCGGATCAGGTTCCCGGCCTGCGCGGCCATGACCACACCGGGATCACCGTGCCCGATGTGAAGGCCGCCACGGCATTTTTCACCGACGTCATCGGCTGTACGCATGCGATGTCGTTCGGGCCATTCTCGGATGACAAGGGAACGTTCATGCAGGACGTCGTCAACGTTAATCCGCGTGCCGTGATCGACGAGATCAGCATGGTCCGCTGCGGTTATGGTTCGAACATTGAATTGTTTCAGTACGAAGCGCCCGATCAGGCGAAAGTTCTTCCGAAGAACAGCGATATCGGCGGCCACCATATCGCGCTCTATGTCGACGACATCGACAAGGCGGCCGCCTACCTGAAGGAAAAGAACGTCAAGACGTTGCAAGGTCCGATCCCGATCAAGGAAGGTCCGGCGGCCGGACAGTCGATCCTGTATTTCTTTACGCCGTGGGGCCTGCAGATGGAATTGATCAGCTATCCGAAAGGCATGGCTTACGAGAAGGACGCCAAGTCGGTGTTGTGGATGACGACGGAACCCGGCAAGTAGACCGCAACCAGCTTCAATTTGCGCGATTGCTGCGCACCAAAATAAAAAGGCCGGCGTGAAGCCGGCCTTTTTCCGAAGGTCTTGTTGAGACGTGGATCAATATCGCGCGACGGCCGGGTTGGCCCAGTTGAAGCGATAGTTGATGCCGGCCTTGACGGTGTTCTCGTCGTCCTTGAACCGGGTGCCGACGATGTCGGCGGGACCGGTTACGAAGGTGGTGCTGCCGAAATTATAATACTGGTATTCGATCTTGGCCGACCAGTTCGGTGCGAACATATATTCTAGGCCGGCGCCGACGGTGTAGCCGTCGCGATGGTTGCTGTCGGTGGTGAAGCCCACCGGCACACCGCCGACGCTTGCGTTGATGTTGTCGCTGTCCTTCCAGGCATAACCGCCCTTGGCGTAGAGCAATGTCGGGCCAAAGGCGTAGCCGAGCCGGCCGGTGACCGATCCAAGCTGGTCGCTATTGGTGGTCACGAGCGTACCGGCCGGAAACACCACGCCGGTGTTGCTGTTGGCAAGCCAGCTGTACTGCGCCTCAACGCCGACCACCCAGTTGGTCCCGAGCTGATAATCGGCACCGCCCTGGATGCCGCCGAGGAAGCGGCCGTCGCTGCCCGTCAGGCTGTTACTGCCCGCGAACGCACCGCCGACGTGACCGCCGATATAGAAGCCGGTCCAGTTGTAGATCGGCGCCGCATAGACCGGAGCCTTGGTGTAGGTGGTGCGAGCCGGAAGATCGGCAGCAAGTGCTGGCACGGTCGCGCCGAGAGCGATCAGGGCCACAGTAGAAAGTAGAAATTTCTTCATTGGATTTAGTCTCCTGAGATATTTCAGAGGAGCCGCGTATGTTGCGCTCCATCCATGGCGCGGATTTAGACGGCTTTTGCATAAAATGCTGTCACCCATAGGTCACAGTAAGAGAGTTCCCTAACCCACTGACGAACAACTATTTTTGATGTTTAATGAAGCCTTAATCAAACCTAAATGATGCCTTAATTTTTTCAGCTGCCGCACGCTTGGCAGGCAGCGTTGATGCGGGCGTCAAGTTCGATTGAGGACGCGGTGGGTCCAACGGATGAGCCGCAATATTGCGGGGCTACAAAGCAAAGCGCGCGAACTTTGCGATAGCGCAATGTCGCTTCCTTTCGTCTTGATAAAGGAATCGTCAGGGGCAATTTGCGGCTCGTTTCAATGAATTCCTGGTCTTTCCTTTCGGATATCGAGATTCTGGGTCAAGCCGCGCGGCGTCAGCGACCGCGAGTTGGAGGACAGAGTCCTGCGGCGCGATTCGCGCTCTCCGGAAAGGATTTGCGATGAGGCCGGATCTCGCTGCTCGCTACGGCCTCGAACGACTGCCCCGATATACGAGCTATCCGACCGCGCCGCATTTTTCCGGGAAGATCGGCGACAGCGTCTATCGCGACTGGCTAAAATCGATCCCGCCGCAAAGCAACGCCTCTCTCTATCTCCATATTCCGTTCTGCCGGTCCATGTGCTGGTATTGCGGCTGTAACACGTCGGTGGTGCGGCGCGACGAGCCGGTCTCGGCATATGCTTCCGCGCTCGCTTGCGAGATCGATCACGTAGCCAGCCAGATTGGGCACCGTATTCAGGTCAGTCATATTCACTTCGGCGGCGGTACGCCGACGATCATGGCGCCCGACCGATTCGAGCATCTGGTCGAACTTATGCGGCGCCGCTTCTTGGTCCATGCGACTTCGGAAATCGCTGTCGAGATCGATCCCCGCACCTTGACGCAGCCGATGATAGCGGCGCTGGCCAAGTGTGGCGTGAATCGCGCGAGCTTCGGCGTCCAGAGTTTCGATCTGGTCGTTCAACGCGCCATCAATCGGGTGCAGAGCTTCGAAGAAACGGCGGCGGCGGCGGTTGAACTGCGGAGGGCCGGCGTGGAAGGCATAAATTTTGACCTGATTTATGGATTGCCTCACCAGACCGCGACCTCGTGTCTGGACACGGTTCGTCAATGTCTTGAGCTTCGTCCCGATCGCTTCTCGGTCTTTGGTTATGCTCATGTACCCGCATTCAAGACGCATCAACGCAGAATCGATGACGCTTCGTTGCCCGACAGCCTTGAACGGCACCACCAGTCCGAATCGATCGCCGTCGCCCTCGCGGATGCTGGATACCGACAGATCGGTTTGGATCATTTCGCGCTCCCGGGCGACAAAATGGCCGTCGCCCAGGCCGATGGAAAACTTCAAAGGAATTTCCAGGGTTATACGACCGATACGAGCGATGTACTGCTTGGCTTTGGGGCTTCGGCAATCGGCCGGCTGGCGCAGGGATATGTTCAGAATGAAACGGGGACCCGCGGCTATTCGGAGCGGATCGCGAGGGGGGAGTTGGCGACCGCAAAGGGCTATGCCCTGACCCCTGAAGATCGGCTCCGCGCGGAAATCATCGAGCGGATCATGTGCGATTTCCGTGTCGATCTCGAGCCCATTTGCGTCAGTCACGGATCTACCGCGAAAGCATTGCTGGACAATGCGCCACGGGTGCGCGGCCTGGTTTCGGATGGCATCATCGTGCTTGATGGATCGTCGATTTCGGTGGCGGACAATTCCCACTATCTCGTACGCAGTGTGGCGGCCGCCTTTGACGCGCATTTGAATCCATCCGGCAACATTCATAGCCGTGCCGTCTAAGCCCACGCAGGTGACGGCAGGGCAGGTCGATACCCCTGGCGCACGTCATCCCAATCGTGTTGGATGGCCTCCGGGATCGCGTCGACTCAGGCCGTCTTATGCTGCAGCGCATCGATCGTAGATGCGTTACGGCAATATTCGTCATAATGTTGAGCGGACATGCCGGTCTCGAGATCGCGGCTGCACCGGGCCTTTTGCTGGCATGCGGCGCAAACGCGAGCCATGTCACGGAGCACGAGCGGCTCCGAGCGCGCGAGAGCCTCCTGATCGATGCCGAGAGCCTTCAACAGTTTCGGCAATTCGTCGGCCGCATGCGGTCCCTGATGCACGAACGTATCGAGGTCAGCGGGGGTAACGTGGAGTTCGCGGGCGATGCTTGCAAATTCGGCGCTATCGAGGCTGCGGAGTTCACAGATTTCTCGTCGATGCTCAAGCCAATTACCAAACCTGGCGATCATATTGTTGACGAACGATGTGCTCATGGGCTTGCTCCGGAACCGGCTCAATCATCAGATATCGTCGCCCGCAACCGGCCTGTCATTGCGATGGATCAAACGGGATCGGCGGCGAGCAAACCAGTTACTGTCGCGATTTCGAGTCCGGCGTGATTTATTTGATCTGGACGGTGCGCGCGGCCGAACGCCACAAACAATTCGCCTTACGTCATTTTGAAATGAGCAAACAGCCAGACTTTCGCCTGATCCATAATACATGCCAGTACGACGGCGGCGACAAAGATAGCTGCGACGAGCGAGGGTGCGAGTGGCGCCATCAGGATTCCTCGAAGCGCCAACGCATCAATTATCAGAAGGTCCAAACCGCTCGATAACATGACGATCGCACTCGGCCGCGAGGACCACAGGCGCTTGCGTTCGCGGACCACATAAAAGACGGCCTGTCCGTTGAATGCGAGTGTCACCAGGGTCATCGTGCGCAACACGAAGGCGGCCGTCGTGGCCGCATCCCCTGTCACCATGACGGTGTGAACGCCGAGCGCGCGCAGTTGATCGATCATGGGCTTTGAATCACTGCGTGGCGGATCGCTCAGCGCCACGATTCCGGCGACGCGCATGGGCTCCATCGGTTCCGATCGCGATACCAAGAACCCGGCTGCCGCGTTTTTCCAGTTGATCGGCTATCAGTTCGGCTTCCGGTGAAGATTGCGACCGACGCATTCGGCGCAAGCCGCGATTTTAGCGCCGCGATCGTCGACTGAGCCCGGCTTTCGTGAAGGAATCCGAGGGCGGTATTGAATAGGAGAAGCGCTGCGACAATCGAACCTTCGAAATATCGCCGAGCACCAATTGAAGGACGATCGCGATCTCAAGCAGGATCGAAACCGGCGCCAGGAATTTGCTCAGCATCAGCCGCAGCGTGTGAACGGCGACATCGGGAGCCGCATTCGGGCCAACCTGGGTCCGAATGCGGCGGGCCTC
>Ga0182030_10015509_pt1 | contig 14922 bp, 15 predicted proteins | sample 812S3MmetaG_FD_121299 | JGI IMG/M metagenome (GOLD analysis project Ga0182030, IMG submission 121299) | Permafrost microbial communities from Stordalen Mire, Sweden - 812S3M metaG (Illumina Assembly) | ecosystem: Environmental > Terrestrial > Soil > Wetlands > Permafrost | place: Sweden... | reverse complement strand
CATCATCCACGAAAGCGGGCACGAGTGGTTCGGCAACAGCATCACCGCCGCCGACGTGAGCGACATGTGGATTCACGAAGGCTGGACGACGTACCTGGAGTGCCTCTACGTGGAGTACATGTGGGGGCGCGAAGACGGGCTGAAGTACACCAACGGGTACAAGTCGAAGGTGCGCAACCAGCAGCCCATCATTACGCCGCGCGGCATCAATAAGGAACCGCCGCAGGACCAGTATTTCAAGGGAGCGCTGTTTCTGAACACGCTGCGCAGCGTGGTGAACGACGATGCGCGCTGGTGGGCGCTGATCCACGATTTCTACCAGCACTTCAAGTATCGGAACATCATGACCGAGGATGTGGTGGGGTACTTCAACCAGCAGACCGGTATGAACCTGACGCCGATCTTCGATCAGTACCTGCGGCACACCGCGCTGCCCGCGCTGGAACTGAAATTCGACGAGGCGGCGGGCACGGTCGCGTACCGGTGGAAGGCGGATGAAGCGGGGTTCCGGATGCCCATCCGCGTGGGGGATAAGGAGCACTGGCAGATTATGCAACCCACCGCCGAGTGGCAGACGATGAAGACGCCGTTAAAGAAGGACGAATTCGAAGTGGCGACGGAGCTTTATTTCGTGACGGTCACGAAGCTGTAGAATCAGCGTTTGACCCGGTTCTGCCGCCCACCCGGTTCCGCCTCCGGCGCCTAGGTTTTTGCGTTCCGCGGCCTTTGGCTTGCCATGGCCGATTGAACGGCGGCCGCGTCCGCAAGGTCTTGCGGTCTGCCCGAAGCCAGCTTGGCGGCGATCAGATCGTCCTTCGAGATAAAGAACGCCGTAAGACCAGTCTCCGCGTCGAGCACTCCTTCAACCCGGCGTTCCCATGCGGCATCAAAATCGACGCCCGGCAGGCTGGGGAGAATGTCGAAGCCCCGCGGATCGCGTCCAAAGCGAAAGAAGCTGCCGGGATCCGCGAATTCCTCCGGGCGAATGCCTTCCAGTGGTGCGCCAAACGAGGCAAGGGCGGCGTAGGTTGCCCGGGCGTTGGCCGGGTCCGCTCCAATGAAAAGGTCGATGTCCTTCGTAAAGCGGGGCTGCGCGTGAAAGATGACAGCGTATCCGCCAACAATCAGGTATCTAACGCCATGGGCATGGAAGGCGGACAAAAGGTCTTTGTAATCTTGGTACATCCGGCTGCATCTCCCACCCTTTGAGTGCATAGGCGTCCCGGATCATCTCCTCGACCGCGTCTATCCGCTCATGCGCGGGCCGGCTCTGCCAATACCGGTACTCGTCGGCCTTCATCTCGTCGAGGCTGCTGTACTTGCGTATGGTCGGCTCCATGCGTTCCTTTTGTAGCATAGGCCCCCCTGTGGCGGCAACGGCTTCAAGGGCGCATGGCCGGCGTGCCGAAACTCACCCGTTTTGAGACTCGGGCAAGAGGCCGCGCATGGTCTGGAGCGGGTAGTGGTTCAGGTTCGATTCCTGAGATGCTTCTCGTAGTACTCTCTACCGCTGGGAGTGAGCGCGCAGGCGCCGTTGGCTTTCTCCTCAATCAGGCCATTGTTCACTAGCTCCCGCACAAAGACGTCGTCGATTTGCCCAGACGTCCTAGGTTTCGGATGGCCCGGCCTTGGCATAACTATACAGGGGACGCCGCCGCTGTGCCGGTGCGCTGTGCAGTGATTGCCGAGGTCAAAGATGAGCGCCTGAGCGCCCAAGCTTACTTCCAATTCATCCACGGATTGCCCTCCAAATTCTCGCAGGCCGCGACGAAAAGAACCCCCGTCTGTGAATCGCGTCTTCGACGATCGCCCAAGCTCCCTTCATTACGCTGAACGGCGTGTCACCACCCAAGACTTTGAGGCTATAGTCGAACCGGTTCACTTCGCCGCTAAGAATCTTCCGTGAGACCTCGGTCATTTGGCGCTGCAACGGGTTGGCTTTATGCCAAAGATCCCAGTCTGCCTCAGTCCAAGAATCTGCTGGGCCAGGCCCATAGGCGTCTGGTTTCGTCTCACGAATATACTGCAATGCAAGAGCCACCACGCGCTTTTGACCGGCGTTCATCGTTAATCGTTCGGATCAAAACGGCCCGCAGTCTCCCAAGACCCTAGCTACAAACGCGGCATCGTCGGCGTTGAACTGAAACCGGGCGTTGAGTTCAGCAATCGCCTCATCAAAATGCTGCCCTTCGGAGCCACACCTGTTGTAGAACTTCACCATCTCGTGTTCGGTTACGCCTAGCGTTTCCATACGTGCCCGATCACTTGCAAGCTTCTTGAAAATCGAGTCCGGGTCAATCACTGGCATGGCTAGTTATTGTCATCCTCCGCACAAGTCTTTGCAAACCGGGCGCGACGCGGCGCTCAAACACAAACGGACCACAGTTGCCCCTTTGACAAGCAGAATGAGCGCCAGGCTCAGTGGCGCTCTGTCTTTGTCAGGCGCACCCATAAGGAGAAGCACAATACCTCGCGTGTCCAAGCAAACGGCGTAGCAACTGCCGTCTCACAAAGGACCCCCTTTCGGGACAGCGCGCGCGGGGCAGACCCACTCTTTAAGCCGCCTTGGTCCTGACCTTCAGGCCGGGCTTGCTCGATGGCTTCATTCGGATCTCCACATCGATTCCCGCTAGCCTGGCAAACTGGAGCAGCTTTTCCAGGGAGAACTTTCCCAGGCGGCCGCGGGCCAGATCGGACACGCGCGGTTGCGCGATCCTCAGAAGTGCGCCCGCCTGCGCCTGGTTCAGTCCGCGCTTGGCAAGAAGCCGGTTCACCTGGCGGGCGATTTCCGCCTTTGCCAACGCCTCCTCCGGATTGGGCAGGCCGATATCGGCGAACACGTTGCCGCTTCCCTCCTCAACTTGGATCTTTCTGGGCATGTTCGTTTACTCCTCTCTCCCGGTCATGGCTCTAAAATGCGATTCGGCGTCCGCGAGCCGCCTGCGAATCAGCTCCAAGTCCTGCTTTGGCGTTTTGATCCCAGCTCTGGATTTCTTCTGAAAGCAGTGAAGCACATAGATCACGCCCTTGAGCTTTGTCGTGTAGATACCCCGGTAGGTATCCCCGCGATGGTCCGAAACGATCTCAACCGCGTTCAGACCCTGCATGGCACATGCCGATGGGTGGCGCTCGCCCAACTCCGCCTGGTAAAGCGCTTGGCCGATTTCAAAACGAACGGCATCCGGAAACTCGCGCAGTCGCTTCCGGGAGTCGCCCATCCATCTGACCGGCTTTCGCTCCATCCATTCCAGTATATATCAGTGTTGATATAAACGCGGCTGCGGCGCATGCCGGGACCGAGAAACGCACACTCGGTTCGCTATATTGATGGGGTGGGTTCGGACAAAGATCCGCTACGGCTGGGTATCCACGTCACGGTGTACGTGGCGCTGTTCTACGCCACCGCGTTCGTATTCAGCGGGCTATTGGTGTGGCTGGGCGGGTATATTACGGGAGTGACCGGGGCGACGCTGGTTGCAGCGCTGTTCGCCAACTGGCTGGCGCTGCGCATTTATGAAGACCGGCACGTGGTGGATATCGGTCTGTGGCTGAACCGGCGCTCGGCGGAGAACCTGGTGCTGGGGTTGGCCGGGGGCGCGGGCACGGCGGCGCTGGTACTGATCCCGCCACTCCTGGTGGGGGCGGCGCATCTGACGCCGACTCCGGCGGACCAGCCGACGGTGGGAACCATCATCTTCGTGAGCATCCTGCTGGCCGCGGGGTCTATGGGCGAAGAGCTGTTTTTCCGCGGCTACGGGTTTCAGGAACTGCTGGCGGCGGTGGGACCGTGGGCGACGGTAGTCCCGGTGGGCATCCTCTTCGCGCTGCTGCACGGCGCCAACCCCGGAGCGACATGGTTCAGCACGGCGAATACCGCCGGATTCGGCATCCTGTTCGGGTACGCGTATCTGCGGAGCCGCGATCTGTGGCTGCCAATCGGGCTTCATTTCGGCTGGAACTTTACATTGCCGCTGTTCGGTGTCAACGTCAGCGGGCTTAGAATGAAGGTGACGGGCTACGAGATGTCGTGGACCACCGGCAGGTTGTGGAGTGGCGGGGAGTATGGCCCGGAGGCGAGCATTCTGACTTCCGTGGTGCTGATCGCGTTGTTCGTTTATCTCCGCAAGGCTCCCGTCCGCCGGCAGGCCTCACCGCTCACGGACCCGCCCGCCGGGGGTGAAGTATGCGAGGCTACGCCGTCATCGCCATGCTAACGGTCGCGCCGGTGTTGCCGGCGGCGGGCAACAAACTCACCTGGGAAGACCGCGTGGAACTGACGCGCGGGTTGACGGCGGAATACGCCACCGTGAAGGCGCTGCTGCCGCGCTCGCCCAAGCCGCTGGTGTTCGATTCTAGCGGCGGGTACGACAAGAACCAGTGGAACGAGGTGGCGCGGCAGAGCGGCCCGGCGGCGCGCAACGGCGACCTGGTGCAGGTCACCAAGGTGGAGATCGGCGACGATAAGCTGATCTTGCAGATCAACGGCGGCTTCAAGGGCGGCCGCAAATGGTACCAGGGCGTGCAGATCGGCATGGGCGGAGGAACGGCGCCGATATCGAATGGCGATTCCAATGCGCCGGGCGGCACGTCGATCGAGATTCTGTTCCACAAGCCGCTGGAGCCGATCAAGGCGGCGGAGATCAAGAAGATGCTGGCGCCGGTGCTGGATTTCGAAAAACACAGCGTGACCCAGCTTTATTCGGAGAGCCTGCCGCCGGAAACGCAAGCGGCGATCAAGGAAAAGCGCGTCCTGGTGGGGATGGATCACGAACAGGTACGGATGGCGGTGGGCCAACCACAGCACAAGTCGCGCGAGACGAAAGACGGGCTGGAAGTGGAGGACTGGGTGTACGGCACGCCGCCGGGGAAGATCACGTTCGTGACGTTCAGCGGCGATAAAGTGATCAAGGTGAAGGATTCCTACGCCGGGCTGGGGGATCAGGCGGGACCCACGCCCGTGGTCCGGTAGATGAACAGGCGCCGGTGGATTGTGCTGGCGGTGGCGGGCGGCATGCTGATAGGGTGTTCGAGCCCGGAGCCGCGCGCGGAGGTTCCGGCTGTGCCGCCGCCGCCGGAATCCGCGCGGATAACGCAATTCTATACGACCAAGGCGCTGGTTCCGCGCGGCGAGACGGCACTGGTGTGCTACGGCGTGGAGAATGCCACCGAGGTGTGGCTGGAGCCGCCGCGGCGCCCGCTATCGGCGGCGCTGGCGCGCTGCGTGGAGGTCTCGCCTGTGGCGGACACCACCTACAAGCTGACGGCGGAGGGCGCCGACGGCAAGGCGGTGACGGGCGAGTTGAAGGTGGCGGTGGGAGCGGCGCGGGCGCGTATCGGGAACGTGAACGTGAGCGCGCTGGAGGTGAACGCGGGGGACCTGGTGAGCCTCTGCTACACGGTGGAGAATGCGCGGACGGTGACCATCGATCCGATCGGGTTTCGAGGGGGAAGTGGGGGGAAGGGATGCGCCACGCTCCAGCCGGGGAAATCGACGACGTATACCATTTCGGCGGTGGGCGCGGGCGGCGATAAGGACGAGGAGCGGGTGACGGTCCGGGTGAAGTAGGGTTTCGCCCACGGAAGTCCTTTGTAATGTTTTTGTCGCAGGGCTCCGGTTAACCTTCGGCCACGCCGAATCCTGCTAGCGTAGAGGAGAAAGCATTCGATTTATCCGTTTTCCCGACATGATTCAAACACATCCCAAAGGGACCAGGGCCCGGATCCTGCTCTCCTCCGTCTTCGGACCGTACGCGCAGGACGATGCCTACGGCAGCCGCGCCATCAACCCGATGGAGCTGTACCACAACCAGGTAACCCGCGGGCAGGGCTCGTTCTCCCTGCGCAGTTTCCACCGTTCCTGGGGCATCCTCATGATTCAGGGGAACATCTCGGCGCCCTGCGCGGTCCTGGACTTCCCCACGCGCGAGGCCTTTGCCCGCGAACTGACGGCCCACCACTACGACATCGTCGGTATCTCGTCGATCATCGTCAACGTGGGTAAAGCCCGCGAGATGTGCCGCATGGTGAGGGAACTCTCGCCGGGCACCACGGTGATCGTGGGCGGGCACATCGCCGCCATCCCCGGCGTGGAGCAGATGCTGGACGCCGACCACATCGTGAAAGGCGACGGCATCGCCTGGATGCGGCAATACCTGGGCGAAGACGTTGACGCCCCCATCCATCACCCCGATTTCTCGTCCGCGTTCGACCTGCGCGTGCTGGGCGTCAAAATCCCCGCCGCCGCCGACACCACCTCCGCCACCATCATTTCTTCGGTCGGCTGCCCCATGGGGTGCAATTTCTGCACTACCAGCGCGTTCTTCGGGGGCAAGGGCAAAATTCTCAATTTCTACGAAACCGGCGAACAGCTTTTCGGCCTCATGGAGCACGCGGAAAAAACGCGTAACAAGCGCTCTTTCTTCATCATGGACGAGAACTTCCTGCTCCAGAAGCGGCGCGTCATGGAACTGCTGGCCCTGATGAAGGCGAACGGCAAGAGCTGGACCTTCAACATCTTCTCTTCCGCCAACGCCATCGCCAAATACACCTACGAAGAGTTGGCGGAGATCGGCATCGCCACCATCTGGCTGGGCCTGGAATCGCCGCGCTCCAACTACGCCAAACTGAATGGCGCCGATACGTTGAAGCTCACCCGCGAACTGCGCGAGCACGGCATTGTGCTGCTTGGCTCCACCATTATCGGGCTGGAACACCACACGCCGGAGAACATCACCGAAGAGATCGAGCACGCCATCGCGCACGAGACCGATCTGCACCAGTTCATGCTCTACACCCCGGTTCCGGGCACGCCGCTCTATTTCGAGATGGCCGGACAGGGGCGCCTGCTGGACGTGGACTTGGCCGATATCCATGGCCAGCACGCCTTCAACTTCCAGCATGCCGCCATCTCGCGCGAACAATCCACGCAGTCGCTGAATTGGGCCTTCCAGCGCGATTTCGAACGCAACGGCCCCAGCCTGTTCCGCATCTGCCGCACCACCTTCGCCGGGTACATGCGCTACAAGAACCACCCGGACCGCCGCATACGCGAGCGCTGGCAGCGCGAGTGCCGCACCCTGCGCCACGCCTGGGTCGGCTTCATCTGGGCCATGGAACACCGCCTCAGTAAGTCGAACCCCGAGGTGGCGGCCAAGATTCGCGCCCTGCGCAAGGAGATGGAGCGGGAATTCGGCCCGATCGCGGTAGCCGCCGGCAAACTGCTCGGCCCCGTCCTGTGGTGGACCAGCCGCCGCGAGGACAAGCGTCTCGCCAGGGGCCAGACCTACGAGCCTGTCCCCATCATCGACCGGCGCAATTGGGACGTTGAACCGGTCCCGAGCGCCGCCGCACGCGTGGTCGGGGTACCCTCTGGGTCGGCTCGCCGCCTGGCTCCCGACCTGATCACCCTGGAGACAGGCCAAAGTTCCAGTGGCGACTGATTGCTTGGTGGGGCGGGCGCCCGCCCCACCAGGCGCCGCCAACTGCGCCGGCGTGTGACCTTGCCACCCGGAAACCGGGCACGATTGTACGGTTTACGACAGAGCGCGCGGGCCGTAACCCAATTTATGAGGTAGTTTTCCACAGACCTGCCTTACAATAGGGCGCAGCAGCAGCCTCCGACTCCGGTGTGTGGCCAGCACCGGCCCCGCGGGGTTGCACGTAAGGAGGGCGCTCACTATGGGAAATGCTGGGGGGAGTGCGCCAGCGGTAGAGCAAGGCTGGCTCGCCTGGGAAGTCCCCGACAAGCCCGTATCGGTCCGGCTCAGCCGGGATGCCGCGGGCCGCCTCAGAACGGCCGTATGGGAAGGGTTTAAGTCGCTTCCCAGGCGGGGTCTGGAAACCGGCGGCCTTCTCATGGGCACCACGCGCGAGGCGGGCAACCATGTTGTCGTCGAGATAGACGATTTCGAACCCTTGGAGAGCGAGCACGCAAGCGGACCATCGTATGTGCTCTCGGACGCGGATCTCGGCAGGCTTGAGGCCAGGATAGCGGCTCACGAGGATCCCGAGAGCTCTTCCGTTGTTGGTTTCTATCGAAGTCACACGCGCGGCGACTTTGCCATCACCGCGGAAGACGCTTCCCTGTTTTCCCGCTATTTTCCGGCGGCTTCTCACGTTTTCCTGTTGATCAAGTCCCATGATGACGGTCCTCCCACCGGCGGCTTCCTCATCCGGGAAGGGGGGAAGGTCCTTTCGGACAGTCCGTACGCTGAATTCCCGCTCCCCCTGCCGGACGGTATGGCGAACGTTCGCGGAACCCACGTACCGACTGTCTCCACTGCGCCGGCGCGGCCAACAGCGGCTCCGCTCGTTCCACCCCCGGCACGGCGGCGCACCGCCTGGATGGTGCGGCGGCCGGTCTGGCTGGCAGCCGGAGGAGTGGTGGCTTTGGCCGTGGCCCTTTCCATCGGAATGCCAAGGCGCAGTCCCGGTTCGGTGCCTGCCCGGCCCGGTCCGTCGCTTGCCTTGAATGTCACCGACGCCGGCAACAGCCTGCGCCTGTCCTGGGACCGTCAATCGGCGCGCCGCGCCGGCAACGCGGTCCTGTGGATCAAAGACGGGCACGAGGAGCAGCGGTTCGAACTTGATTCCAAGCAGTTGAGCGAAGGCAGCGTGGTGTACTGGCCCAGGAACAGCGACGTCAACTTTCGCCTTGAGATGCTTTCCCCCGGCGCCAACGCGACCGAATCTGTGCGAGCCATTGGGGGACCCGGTTCGCCGCCCGCCCGTGTTCCACAGCCCGTTGTGGCCGCAGTCCAAACGCCCCCTGCCGCGCGGCCCATGGACACGAAACGGCCCGCGGTCGCAAGCGCCAGGAAATCCGCCGGGCAGCCGGGCCAGCAGCGAATCCGCACGGCATCGCAGCACATTCCCCGCGCTTTTGCGGCGCCGCAACCTGAAACCGATTCGGCCCCTGTCGTTTCCGCCCCCCTGCCCGATCCTCCAACCGGCAAGCCGGCGGTTTCTCCGCCGTTGGAACACCATGCGGAACTTCTGCAACGAATCGCGGCGGCCAAGAGCCTTGGCGGCGGAGCGGATCCCGCTGTCCGGGTCAGCGCCGAACCGGCGTCAGGTTCCCTCCTGGAGCACCTGGGCCGGAACATCCCACTGATCGGGAAGCGCTACCGGCGGGCGGATTACGTCCCCCCTGTCCCGCTGCACTCCCCGGCGTTTCCCGACCCTCCGCCTCGCAGCTTGGCAAAGCGGGTCGGCATCGACGTCAAAGTCTACGTCAATCCGGCGGGCACGGTGGACTACGCGGAGGTGCTTTCGAAGCTGGCGCCAACGGACCGCGACCTGGCCGCCCTGGCGGTGTTTTCAGCCCGGCGATGGGAGTTTGTTCCCGCCCGCACCGGCAACGGTGCAGTGCCTGGTACGGTGATTCTCCACTTTCAGTTCGGTCCCGCGGCGCCGGTGACGGGAAGTCAAGCTTTCGCGGCGCGTTGACCTGCCTGCCCTTTGACTCGAAGCCGGACTACCGCACCTCGAACCAATAGGGCATCATGCGCAGATAGCCGCCCCGCATCCAGGCGTGCCAGGGCATGCGGCCCACGACCGCGGCCACTTTGGCCTCCAGCATGTCTTCCTGCGACCTCTTCAGGATCAGGTCCAAGAGGCTGCGGCGGCCCGGATAGATCATCAGGCTGACCCGCTCGCCGGCGGGGATTTTGGCCTTCTGCTTGACCATCTCAATCGCCTTGTCGAGCCCGCCGATCTCGTCCACCAGCCCGCGCGGCCTGGCCTGCGAACCCAGCCAGACGCGGCCTTGCGCCAGCGGTTCGATCTCCTCGAACTTGCGGTGGCGCGCCTCGGCCACCTTGCCGACGAAATCGCGGTAGCTTTCGTCGATCCCGGCTTTCAGCGTGGCGCGCTCGTCGGGCGAAAGCGGCGTGTAATCGGAATCGATTCCCGCGTTCTTGCCGCGCTGGATGGCCTCTTTGGTGATGCCCAGTTTGTCGTACAGCCCGTGCAGGTTCGGTTTGCCGAAAACCACGCCGATGGAACCCGTGAGGGTGGCCGGGTAGGCCACAATCGGGTCGCCGGTCATCGCCATGAAGTACCCGCCCGAGGCGGCGGCGTCGGACATGGAGATCACCATCGGCTTTTTCCTGGCGAGCAGGTTCATCTGGCGCCAGATTTCGTCCGAGGCGGTCACCTCGCCGCCGGGCGAATCGATGCGCACCACCACGCCCTTCACCAGCGGGTCGTTCTCCACACCGCGGAGCAGTTTGTTGAAGCCGTACGAGGTCAGGCTGTTTTCGCCGGCGCCATCGTCGCCCGGGTTGCCGCGCACGATGTCTCCCTCCCCCACAATCACCGCGATGTGGCTCTTGCCTGCCAGCCCCAACGATTCCGCCGTAATTCTGGAGTACTTGTCCATGGAGACGCGCGATGGCTCGACTTTGATCCGCTCCTTCAGTTCGCCCCACATCTGATCTTCGAAACGCAAGGCATCGACCAACCCCGCCTTAAGCGCCTGCGGCGCCGTGAACGGACCCTGGTCGATGATGGCGCGGACCTCGTCCGGAGATTTCCGTCGTCCCGCGGCGATGCCCGCCACCAGGTTGGCATACAGATCGTCCACCACGGCGGTCATCACCTCGCGCGTCTCCGGGCTCATGTCGGAGCGCGTGAACATGTCGCCGAAGTCCTTGTACTTGCCGGCGTGTTCGATCTCCATGCTGACGCCGATCTTGTCCAGCGTCTTCTTGAAATACATCATCTCGGCGCGCAGGCCTTTGACCATGACCGGCTCCGACGGACCCAGATAGATGCGGTCGGCGCTGGAGGCAACGTAATACTCGCGCATCCCCGGTTGGCGAAGGTAGGCGAACACGGGCTTGCCGGATTTCTTGAATTTGTCGATATCCAGGCGCAGTTCCTCCAGCTTCGCCCATCCCGCCGAGAGGTCTTCGGGTTGCAGCACCAGCGCCTTGATGCGCCCGTCGGCCGCTGCTTTCTCCAGCGCCGACCACACCCCGATGACGGTTAGCGGCGCGTGATCGTCGCCCACAAATGAGGGCAACTCCACCGGCGGCTTTTCCGGCAACTCGCCGCTGAGGCGCAGCACCAGTACGGAATTGGAGGCAATCACCGGCGCACTTTCGCGAAAGCGCAGGGCTGCCATGAATAACAGAATCAGCGAGAGGAAGACTAACGCCACTCCGGTGGCTAGGCCAATCAGAAACTTCACCATGAATCCAGCATAGCCTCCCGGCGGGTTCGACACCTCACCCCCCATGGTAAAAAGGGGTATGCCCACTTACCAGGTCGAAACGCCGCAGCGATGCTATGCCGCCATCGTGGAGCGCGGCGTGATCGGGCGGGCGGCGCAGTTCATTCCGCCGAAGAGCGGGAAGGTGTTCGTGGTCACTACCGAGGACGTCTGGTTTCACGCCGGCGCGCAGCTTGCCGCCGGACTCAACTGGGTTTCCTACCAAGTGCTCCGCCTGCCCGGCGGCGAAGACCACAAGCGCCTCGCCCATGTGGAGCAACTCGCCGAAGAGATGCTCCACTTCGGCGCCGACCGCTCCAGCATGGTGATCGCCTACGGCGGCGGCATCGTCAACGACATGGGTGGATTCCTAGCCGCCATCTTCATGCGCGGCATCCCGGTCCTGCAGATCCCCACCACCCTGCTGGCGCAGGTCGATGCCGCCATCGGCGGCAAGACCGGCGTCAATCTGGTCAGCGGCAAGAACCTCATCGGCAGCTTCCATCAACCCGTCGCCGTGCTCATCGACCCCGTCATCCTCGATACCTTGCCCGAGCGCGAATACCGCGCGGGGCTCTACGAAATCATCAAGGCGGGCATTATCCGCGAACCCGAGCTCTTCACCTACCTGAACGAATCCAGCGCCGACGTGCTGGCCCGCGAACCCGCCGCCGTGGACCACATCATCGCCGAAAGCGTGCGCATGAAGGCGGAGGTGGTCTCCAGCGACGAACGCGAAGGCGATCTGCGCCGCATCCTGAATTTCGGACATACCTTCGGGCACGCGCTGGAGGCCGAAACCGGGTACACCCGATTTCTGCACGGGGAAGCGGTGGCATGGGGCATGCGCGCCGCCGTCTATCTGGCCGAATCCGCGGGCTATCTCGCGGCGGAGGACAGCGTCGAAATCCTCGAAACGATCGCCGCCTACGGACCCATTCCGCCGCTGGCGGCCATTGCCGCGCAGAACCTGTTCGCGCGCCTGGTGCATGACAAGAAGACCTTGCGGGGCAACGTGCACTTCGTGCTGCCGGTGCGTATCGGAGAGGTTACCGTGGTGTCGGGCGTGGAGGAAAAGCTCGTCATGGACGCCATACGGTTCGCGCTGGTATGAGCGGCAGCACGCCCGAAGGCGCCCGCAACGAACAGGAGGCGGCGCGCTGGGTGCGCGGCATGTTCGGCCGCGTGGTGCCCCGCTACGACCTCGCCAACCACCTGCTCTCCTGCAATATCGACCGCTACTGGCGCGCCCACACGGTGCGGCGCACGCGCGAAATTCTCCTCCGCCCCGGGGCGCGCGTGCTCGATATCTGCTGCGGCACGGGCGACCTCGTGCTGGCCCTCGCCAAACACGGGCGGCGCGTGCTGGGCAGCGATTTCTGCCACCCCATGCTGGTCGCCGCCCACCACAAGATCGCGCGTCGGCGCGCCCCGGCCGTGCTTTTCGAATCCGACGCCTTAACGCTCCCGCTGCGCGATGCCTCGCTCGACCTGATCACCGTAGCCTTCGGCTTTCGCAATCTGGCGAACTACCAATCCGGCTTGCGCGAGATGCGCCGCGTGCTGCGCCCCGGCGGCATGGCGGCCATCCTGGAATTCTCCCAGCCGCCGAATGCGCTGTTCCGCGCTTTCTATAACCTGTACAGCCGCCGCATCCTCCCGTGGATTGGCGGCCTGATCTCCGGATCGCGCGATGCCTACACCTACCTGCCCGAGTCGGTCCGCAAGTTTCCCACCGCCCCGGAACTCGCCGCCATGATGCGGAGCGCGGGCTTCGCGGAGGTAAGCTTTGAGTACCTCACCGGCGGCATTGTGGCATTACACTTAGGACGGATACCATGAGCGAGCGGGCTCAACTGCTGGAGAAGCCGGTGCCGGCCTACGAGTTTATCCTGATCATGGCGGCGCACCCGGCGCGTCACGCGCGCCAGATCCGCGAGGGGCGAGCGCTGTAGTGGAAATGCCCGCATGGTTGGAGCGGCTGTCGCAGGCATTCCTTAACCGGCAGGGTCGCGCCAGGCCCTGGGTCGGCATCGCCATCCTGTTGCTGCTTACCGAGGCGGTCTACCTCCGCCCCTCGTTCCTTGCAGGCGGGGGAAGCCTGCTCGGCATGGACTATTTCGCGCTGCACATCCACCGGATCGCCTTCGCCCAGGAAGCGCTGTTCGGCCCGGCCCACTTGCTGCCGGCCTGGTATCCGCGCGAATTGCTGGGATCGCCGTTCCTGGCGAATCTACAGAACTTCCCCTGGATTCCCACCCGTCCGATCCTGCTCCTTTTCGATCCATTGGCGGCCTACGCGGTGGGTGTGGCAGTGGCGGCCGCGCTGGCGGCTCTTTTTACCTACTTGTATTGCAGGCGAGCCGGGCTTTCCGAAATCGGCGCGGTGACGGCGGGCTGGACGTTCGCCAGCGCCGGCTTTTTTGCTTCCCGTGTCTTGGCGGGGCACTTACCGCTGCTGGAGGCCTATCCTGCGCTGCCCCTCTTGCTCTGGCTCGCCGACCGCGCCATGGCGCCGGACCGCTCCCGGTATGCGGCACGCGATTTGGCCCTGCTGGCCGTGGCCGCCGCCTCGGTAGCCGCCGCCGGTCATCCGCAGTTGCCGGCCTACTCGCTGGCAGCCGCGGCGCTCTACATCATCGTACGGGGCCGCGGGTGGTGGCGCATCAAAATACTCTTGGCGATGGCGTTCGGCGTGGGGACGACATTGGTTCTGTGGTGGCCCATGTTTCTATTGATCGGGCGCAGCACGCGAGTGCTCGGGCTTGCCGCGCCGGACAATGACGTCGTCATGCCGCTGCACCGGCTGGCCGCTCTCATCCGGCCGGGCATCGATGGCTGGCCCGACGCGATGGGGCTGACCCAACAGAAACCGTTCGCGGGGTATCTCAACGACGCCTATTTTTGGGACACGTGTTCGTACGTGGGCTTGCTGCCCCTGGCGGTCCTCATAGTGCTTCTCTTCCGCGGCGTGCTGCGCAAGCGGCTGCCCCGCATGCCGTGGGCGTTTCTGACTCTGCTGGGAAGCGGCGCTTTGCTTTTCTCGCTGCGGCTGACGCAGCCTCTGCGAGGCCTGGTTCCAGGGACGCTCTTCCGCAGTCCGGCACGCTTGCTATATCTTTCGACCTTCGCCGCCGCGGTCGCCGTGGGTTTTGCCGTAACTGCGTTCCTGAACAGCGATATTCTCAAGCCTCGCACCAGGCAACTCCTGGTGGCGTTCTACCTGCTCTTCCACCTGCTGGATCTGGGCGGATTCGCCCAGCAGTTTGTCCGAATCGTACATTGGCCGGCGTTCGGAACCGCGGCATTCGATGGTGTCCTGGCTGGCGAGCTCCGGGGCGGACGAATTGCCGCCGATGACCTGCTGGCGGGCTACGATGACGCCGGCGGTTTCGATTCGATTCTGCTTGCCAACCCGTATCGCGCGATTCTGGGAGTCGCCGGCAAACCGCCGGACTTTAACGAGCAGCAGTTGGACGGGTCGGCCCTGCCAATTCCCGCGCTCCAAATGGCCGGCGTGCGCTTCGTGATTACGGAAGCCGAACGGCCCGATCTGCCATTGGTGGGCACATCCGGAGGCGACCGCTTATACCGTGTTTCGAATCCCGTTCCTCGCGCTGCCTTCTTTGCGATGGATCAGGCAGTTTTCCTGCCGCGGCAGAAACTTCTCGATGCGTTCCTGGCGCAGCCGCAACGGGATAAGCTGT
>Ga0182030_10015505_pt1 | contig 14929 bp, 23 predicted proteins | sample 812S3MmetaG_FD_121299 | JGI IMG/M metagenome (GOLD analysis project Ga0182030, IMG submission 121299) | Permafrost microbial communities from Stordalen Mire, Sweden - 812S3M metaG (Illumina Assembly) | ecosystem: Environmental > Terrestrial > Soil > Wetlands > Permafrost | place: Sweden... | reverse complement strand
TGGCGGCTGGATCGAAGCTGGCGGCTGGATCGAAGCTGGCGGCTGGATCGAAGCTGGCGGCTGGATCAAAGCTGGCGGCTGGATCGAAGCTGGCGGCGGGATCAAAGCTGGCGGCTGGATCGAAGCTGGCGGCTGGATCGAAGCTGGCGGCTGGATCAAAGCTGGCGGCGGGATCGAAGCTGGCGACGGGATCAAAGCTGGCGGCGGGATCGAAGCTGGCGGCGGGATCGAAGCTGGCGGCTCCCTAAACGCGGGATTGGCAATCAAAGCGAAAGCGGGGATCACGGTCAAGCTCCGCATCTTTGCTGGCCTCTGCACCTGGCGGCTACCGAAACCCGAGGAGCAGGTTATCGAGTGCGCCGAACTGATCGAGGGCACTGTGTGTTTCGGTGAACTGAAACTCCTCCCCGCCAAGACTAAAGCCGCCTAACCCAACCGGGGCGGCCAGCTAACCGCCCCATCACCCGCAAGAGGAGGAACGATGGCAGCAACGATCACCCTACGAGAGCACGCCGCCCGGATGCGCAGCGTGTTGCACCTGACCGTGAAGGCCGCGACTGTGCCTCAGGCGGTCACTGTCCTGTCGTATGCGTCGATGCACCTCAGTTATCCGGGCAACGCGCCGACAAAACCCGGCGAGCTGGCCGCCTGCGTCCGGCTGCTGACAGCTTACCCGTGGATGCGCGAGCCTGCCTTCGAGTTTCTGAGCAGCCATCACATCGGCGCATGGCCGCTGCTGATTCCAGAGTGGGATGCACTCACACAAATCATCGGCGACGAAATCGGAACGGCGCGCAATGTGGACCCCAATGTCTACGCGCCGCGCACCTTCCGCCTCATGCGCGAGATCGTTGGACGCCAGTGCGACAAGTCCTATTGCGGTCATTCGATCAACGACCACGCCCACACCGAGACGGGCCAACATTTTGGCCGCTGCACCGTTGCAGGATGCAAGTGCAACTACTTCCTGAAAGGAGACCGCTGATGTTATCCGCCCAGCTATCCTCTATCGCCCGCGACCAGGGCATTCAAGGCGTCATGGCTACCACCGACTTCACCCGCGCTTATGCCGCCGTCTTCATCGCCGCGACTTATCACGCCGAGGTTACGAGCGCCGAGGTTTGGGGGATTCTTGAGTCGCACGGAATCACCAGCCTGATTCGCCCGAACGCTGTAGGGGCTGCTTTCCGCAGGGCCGCGTGGAACGGACTCATCACCGAGACAGGCCGCTTTCGCAAGTCGAACCGGGTATCTGCACACCGAAGGAACGTGCAAGTTTGGAAGTCGCTTCTCTATGTCGGGGTGGCCGCATGAGCACCGAGACTATCAACAGCGCACTCAGAACCTACCATTTCACGGTCTACTGCCATCCGGAGCCGCAGGGTAGTTCAAAGGCTTTCATTATCGCCGGGAAAGCGCGCATCACCAGCAACAACGGAAAACTCAAGCCTTACCGCCAAACCGTGACCTGCTCTGTGCTGGACGAACTCAACCGCCAGCGGATCGATACGCCTGTCGCTCCAAAGCATGAACCGGTATGGCTGGGTCTGCGCTTTATCTTTCAGCGGCCGCCGAGCGCCCCGAAGCGCCGCCGCTTGCCGGCCGTCAAGCCGGACCTAGACAAGCTCGTGAGGGCAACTCTAGACGCTTTGACGGGCGTTCTTTATCTCGACGATGCCCAGGTGTGCCGCCTCTCAGTTGCAAAAGAGTACGGCGAGATTGAGCGGGTGGAGATCATCCAGCAAAACCCTCAAGACTTGAACGGATTATTCACGGGAGCGCGCTGATGCCCGCAAAGCTCCCAGCTTTTCAGTTTTACCCAGGCGACTGGATGAAAGACCCAGCCCTGCGGCGCTGCTCAAAAGCCGCAAAAGGTGTGTGGATAGACATGATGTGCCTAATGTTCGAGTGTGAGGATCGAGGCGTGTTTGCAACTGGCGGTAAGCCTTGGAGTGTCGAAGACATTGCTGTGGCTATCGGTGGGGACATCGCTGAAAATCTTTCGTGCATCGATGAACTGTTACGGAAGGGGGTGGGCAGCCTGACCAAAATGGGCGCCATCTCTAACCGGCGTATGGTCCGAGATGAACAGGCACGGGCAGATAACCGGAAACGGCAGCATGAGTACCGTAAGTCTAGCAAAACAAAGGAAAATAGTAACGCGGATGTCACGCGTTTGTCACACCCTTCTTCATCTTCATCTTCATCTTCAATACATAAAGAACCCCCTAGCGCGAGCGCGAGAGATTCGCCACTCGTTCCGGTCAATCCCGACAGCGGCTCGGAGATGCAGGCGGCGGTCTGGCTCTTCGAGGAGCTTGGCGTCCCAGCAGACTTCAGCACTCGCGACATAGCGGCGCAAGCGATTCGCCTGCAGGCTAAGGAGTGGGGCGGCGTGGAGCAGGCTACGCGGCGCATTCTCGCCGCGGCCAAAGATGCCAAAGCCGGAGGAGAGACGCGCTGGCGCTTCTGGTTTCAAGACTCGGGATATCTGCCAAAGACAGCACAAACCGCAGGAGGAGAATCGCGTGGAAAGAGCAAGCCAAGTCCAACTCAACAACGCATTGACCGCAACAGAGACGGCCTCAAGGCCGCTGTTGCCGCCCGAGGAATCGATCCAGCTTTCCTTGATCGTGGATCAAATGCAAACCCGCTATTGGAGCCAGGATACAGCGGAGCCAGTCGAGGGGATTTTATGGGATCTCGAACGGCTAGTGGTCCGGCACTCATTCCGCAAAGTGGCGGACGCGCTGGCGGAGCTCCGCATCAAGCCGGGCCAGATTTACTTCCCCCGGCCCGATGAAGTCGCCGGAGAGATCGAACGCCAGCAGGAGGGGCACAATCGGGCGGCTGACACGGCACGGCAACGGCAAGCGCGTGCGACGGCCGTAGCGGAGTTTTGGCGGTGGGCTCCGGGCTGGATGGAAATCACCGGAAACAACGAGGACGAGCTTTTGAACAGGTTCCCGAGCTATCGCGGGACCAAACCACAACCGGCGCAGTAACGTCGCCGCTGGCACGAAGGTACTTGGAGAAAGATATGGCATACGCAACATTCTTTGATTTTGTATCTGGTCTATCGAAGCCGATCAAGGTTCCGAAAGGAACAAAGGATCGGATCGCCGAGCACTTCGTGGAAGTTGAGACCAAACTCGATATGCAGACTCCTGGTGGTGGATCAAAGTGGCATTGGTTCAATCTCCGAGATGCTGTTGCGAGGACAGAGAGTGAGGTGCTCTGTGATGTTGCGGCAGATCACAATGAGTTTGTGCAACGCCTCTATAAGGATTTGGGGGAATGGTCTGCAAAGCCAGTCAAGGGAGGGGAGCCACTAACACCCGGCTTCATGAAACGCTACTGGGACGGGCTTACAGCGATTGAAGTCCCGGTTGATAAGTGGACCGCAGACTTCTATCGGTCGCGCATGGATCATCTTTACGAGGTTATGCGCGGACGCGATTCGGAAGGCGTTTCCTTCGACGAGAAGGCGCTTACCGAGCGACAAGCAGCGCAAGTCATCAATATCTTCTCTCAGTACCTTCCTGACCATGATCTACGCCTTGATGTTCCACGCGGATGCGATTATCTCGCGTCGTCTTACGACGGTGGTTACGAGTGGTGCGAGAAATGTGGAGCAGTGTTGCCTGACGAAGCGGACGATTGCAGCAAGCGTGGCTGTCCGATTCGAGCAGAACGCGCCGGGTAGCGTCGCGAAAGGCACGACAACTTGTAAAAGCCGTATTTCGGGCGCTTAACCGGCGGTTTTTCAGCCACTTTCCGCGCTAGACTGGCAAACAAATGGCAAAGAAACATGTATGGAGGGGCATGGGGCAGACGGTGATTCTGGTGGCGTATGGCGAGTACGGCCGGAGAGTGGGCGAGTCGCATCACCGCTCGTTATACCCCGACGCGCTGGTGGAGAAAATGCGGGATATGCGCGAGTTCGATCACCTCACCTACTCTGAAATATCGCGGCGCACAGGCGTTAACCTTCGCAGCGTCGCCATGATCTGCACCTACATGCGCCGCAACTGCCGCGTAGACCACTACAAGAAAGTCATCGTCGAGGTACCGGACGAGGACGCAAGAACAAGCCGGATGACCACCTCTGAAAGAGAGCAGCTTAGCTTTACCTGGGGCGGTCTCAATGGCTAGGCCAAGCAAACTGACAGATAAGCAGAAGTCGGAGATTCAGCGCCGGTACATCGCGGGAGAAACGACTCGTGAACTGGCAAGAGCTTTCAAGGTGGGACAGGCTACGATTTCAACGCTAGTTTCCGGTCGAACGAAAACTATCAAAACGCTTGCAGGGCAGATAGTTGCGAACGATGCGCAATTGGCTTCACTGCCGGTTTCCGATCAGTGTTCGGTAATGACGCTGGTTGATCAACTGAAAAGTATCTCAAGGGGACTCGCAGCCGCTGCTGACCACAACGCGCAGACGGCAGCAAGACTCGCGAAGGTCGCCAACGAACGGTCATCGCTCCTGGTCGACCTAGGTGAAGGGCAGATCGATGAGGCCGACCTCAAGAGTGTGGCCATGCTGGTCGAGACTGCGAACCGCGCCAGCACCATCGGCGTAAACCTGCTCAACGCAAACAAAGACAAGGCCAGCGTGGGGGAACTCACGCTCGAACAGTTAATCACAGGAGACGCGAAATGAACAGTGCAACAGCAGCGAAGTATGAGGCAGAACGAGCATTGGAGGCAGTCAATGGCTAGCGGACGACAGATCACCTGCAATCACTGCGGCCATAAGACCGTGAAGGGCGCGGCGCGTGTGTCGCGTAAAATTCTCTTCTTCTTCTGCCCTCGTTGCTGGTTCGACCGGCGCGAGGGCTGCAACAGTCTAATGCTGTGTGTGAGCCGGAGCGGCAGCCTGCAAGAATCGAGGGCGGCCTGAGATGCCAGACACGACGAGCACAGCCACAACTACGACCACTGCCACGACCACATCCACCAGCACGGCCGGCACAACAGCGGCGGTAACAAGCGGTCCGATGAACACCGTGCAAAAGCGGCCGGCAAGCATGACCTACCGGCAGCCCACCCCGGCGCAGAAGTCCAGCCGCAGAAAGAATTGATGAACGCCGCAACAGCCAGAATCCGCGAGTGGAAGCTAGACCCGGTGAAGTTTGTGCGTGAGGTGTTCCATGCCGAGCCTGACGCTTGGCAGGTTGACGTGTTGAATATCGCGGGCAGACCGGGCCGCAAGCGCATCGCCATGAAGGCCTGCGCCGGCCCCGGCAAGACAGCAGTGCTTGCATGGATAGGCTGGCATCGCCTGGCCTGCTTCGCAGCCAAGAACGAACACCCCAAGGGAGCCGCGGTATCGATCACCGGCGACAACCTGCGAGACAATCTCTGGGCTGAGCTTGCGCGCTGGCAGAATGAATCGCCGTTCCTGCTTAAGGCTTTCCAGTGGCGAGCCGAACGCATCACCGCCAGAGACCATCCGGAGACCTGGTTCCTTGCCGCCAAGGGCTGGGCCAAGTCTGCCGACCTTGAGACCATTGGGCGCACGCTCAGCGGCCAGCACGCCCGCTACCCGTTCTACCTGATCGACGAATCCGGCGACATACCGCCCAACATGATCAAGAGCGCCGAGCAGGGCCTGACGAGCTGCGAGGACGGCCTCATCATCACCGCGGGCAACACCACCTCGCAGACTGGCCTGCTCTATGAGGTCACAACCCGGGCACGCGCCAACTGGGACGTCATCAGCATCACCGCTGACCCGGACGACCCTAAACGCACGCCTCGTGTCGATCTCGATTGGGCTAAAGAGCAGATTGCACTCTATGGCCGTGAGAACCCCTGGGTAATGGCCTACATCTTGGGCCAGTTCCCGCCGGGCTCGATCAATGCGCTCCTAAGCGTGGAAGAGGTTGAGCGGGCCATGGACCTGCATCCGAGGCTGGAGAATTACGCGTGGGCGCAGAAGCGGCTGGGAATCGACGTGGCCAGATTCGGCGATGATCGTACGGTGATCTTCCCGCGCCAGGGCATTGTGTCGTTCCTGCCGACCATCATGCGCCATGCTCGCGACTCGGCGGTATCGGTGGACATAGGCAACCGTGTCATGGCGCGGCGCAATGAATGGGCACGCGATAGCATGAAGGAGTTCCCGGAGTTGCAGGGCGACTTTGAGTGCCTCACCTTCTTCGACGACACGGTGGGATGGGCGCATGGAGCGGTGGACTTCCTTCGTGCCTCTGGGTTGAGTCCCTATGCTATCCGCTTCGAAAATAAGCAGACGACGGACGACCGGTACTTCAACCTCCGGGCCGAGATGTGGTTTGGGATGGCAAATTGGATCAAGGCTGGGGGGTCGCTGCCGCCGATCCCGGAGATGGTCGCAGAGCTCACCTCGCCCACGTATGGATTCAAGGAAGGCAAGATGATTATCGAGAGCAAAGACCAGATCAAAAAGCGCCTAGCGCGTTCGCCTGACCTTGCCGACGCCCTGGCTCTGACCTTTGCTATACCGGATGCGCCCGCTGGCGTGAAAAGGATGCTGGGCGGCAGCTCTGGAAACGGCAAGCCGAAAGAGTACGACCCATACGCCAGCATCTAGGCAGGTACACATAACCCTGGCTCATGCCCGCTAGCTTAGGAGCATGAGCACGCCTCCCACAATCCGGCGGATCAGTTACGCGCAGTTCTTGAGCGCCCCGAACGCCCAGGAACTCATCTCCGCGTATGCCGCCGAGTGCTTAATCCCCGACGCGCAGCCGCAGCACCAGACCTATACGGCGCTGGAGCAGTCCGGCGCGTTCCAGGGCTTTGGCGCTTACGCTGGCGACGATCTGGTTGGGTTCGTCACCGTGGTGAGCAGCGTTATGCCGCACAACGGCAAGCGCGCCGCCACTGTCGAAAGCGTATACGTATCCCCTTCGCATCGCGGCTCCAGTGCCGGGAATGCCTTATTGTCCGCTGCCGAGCAGTACGCGGCAGAGTCTGGATGCGTGGTCATTCTCTATACCGCACGGGTCGATAGCCCGTTTGAAACAGTGCTCTCGCGCCGGAGCGGGTGTAAAGAGAGCCACACGGTGTTTTCGAGGTGGCTCTGATGAGCGCGAGCCTACAGACAATCACAGCGGCTCTTGTGCAGCCAAGCCCAGAGACGCTCGACAAACTGGCGGTCGTGCAGGAGTGGCTGCTCAAGCAAGAACAAGTCCCTATTGCTACCGAGCACATCCTGCATGGCGGAATGTATATCCGCACGATTCGGCTTCAGCCGGGAACCATCATGATAGGGTCCCTGATCAAAAAGGCCACTGTGCTTATCGTCAATGGGCGCACATCGGTGCTGGTCGGCGATGAACGCGCCGAACTGGAAGGATACAACGTGATTCCAGGATGCGCTGGCCGCAAGCAGCTATTTGTGACGCGTGGAGATGTAGAGATGACGATGATCTTCCCCACGCAGGCAAAGACGGTTGAAGAGGCCGAGAACGAGGTATGCGCGGAGGCTGATCTGTTGATGTCCCGTCAGGATAACAGCAGGGACACCATCCTGATAACAGGGGAGTGACATGAGCAACATGCGCAAGCTGGTGGTATTCAAATCGGACGGCGAGTTGCATGATCGGGCCGGAAGCTATCCGTGCCTGGTCAATTACAACCCGTTCACGCGAACCGGCGTTTATGACGACGGTGTAGGGCACACCAGCGATGTCACGTTCGCGGTAGCAGCCAACTCGGCAGAGCTTAAGCAGCTTGAGTTGGATCAATTTGACATCGTGGAACTGAGCGACGCCCAGACGCTCGCAGACTTGTTTTCGTAAGGAGCGTAACCATGGCAGGAAGCGTATCAGCAGTGACAGCGACACTTATCGCGGCTGGCGTCGCGGCGGCTGGCGTCGGCGTGAGCGCATACGACGGCGCGAAAGAACAAGCTAACCAGAAGAAGTCATTAGCGGAAGAGACTCAGGCTACCCAATCCTCCGAAGCCAACTCTCTCAGCACCGAACGCAAGAACGCGACGGCAGAGAATCAGGCGAATCAGCAATCGCCGGATACGTCCGCCGTCATGAAGGCCGCCGCCAACGCAGCCAAGACAGGCATCGGCTCAACCATGCTCACCGGATCGAGCGGCGCAGGAACCGGCACGCTCGGCGGCTCAACATTGCTCGGGAAGTAGGAAACCATGCCGACGAATCCCGATCTGCGCAACAACCTGCTCCGTCGCTGGGAAGCGCTCAAGACCGAGCGCAGCTCGTTCTGGGCGCATTGGCAGGAGATCACGACCTACATCATGCCGTGGAATGGCCGCTACTTCCGCCAGGACCGCGACAAGGGCCGTCGGCGCGCAAACGCGATCTACGATAACACCGGCATCCGGGCGCTGAAGACACTTGGAGCTGGTCTCATGAGCGGCGCAACGTCGCCCGCCCGTCCATGGTTCCGCTTGGGCGTTCCCGACCCTGACCTCAATTCCTATCAGCCGGTCAAGCTGTGGCTCGATGACGTGACCACGCGGATGCATCAGGTGTTTCAGAAGTCGAATACCTATCGCGCTCTCCAGCAGGTCTACGAGGAACTGGGCGCGTTCGGCACCGGCGCTAGCATCGTCCTTCCAGACTTTGACAACATCATCCACCATTACCCTCTGACCGTGGGCGAATACGCGATTGCGACCGACGCGCAGGGCAAGGTCTGCACGCTCTACCGCGAGTTTGAGATGACCGTGAGCGCGATGGTCAAAGAGTTTGGCTACGCCGAGTGCTCGCCTACCGTGCAAACGCTCTACGACGGCGGCAAGGGGCTGGACCAATGGATTCCTGTCATCCATGCAATCGAGCCTCGCGCCGACCGTGACCCTTCAAAGAAAGACAACAAGAACATGGCCTGGGGCAGCTACTACTTTGAGTCGGGCGAAGGCAACGGTCAGATGCTGCGCGAGAGCGGCTTCAGGAACTTCCCGGCCATTTGTCCGCGCTGGTCTATCGCCGGGGGCGACATCTACGGCAACTCGCCGGGCATGGAAGCGCTGGGCGATGTGAAGCAGTTGCAGCATGAGCAGCTGCGCAAGGCCAACGCAATCGACTACCAGACGAACCCTCCGCTTCAGGTTCCAGTGGCCATGAAGAACGTCGAAATCAACCGGCTGCCGGGCGGCACAACCTACTACGACGGTTCGTCGGCGTCTCCGATCAAAAGCGCGTTCGATGTGAATCTCAACCTGCAAGACATGCTGAGCGATATACAGGACTGCCGCGACCGCATCAAGCAGAGCTTCTTTTCTGACGTGTTTATGATGCTGGCGAACTCGACCAACCCGCAGATGACCGCTACCGAAGTCGCCGAGCGGCAGGAAGAGAAGATGCTCATGATGGGGCCGGTGCTCGAGCGCATCAACAACGAGGCCCTCCAGCCGCTCGTCGAAACCACCTTCACGCACATGATGGAAGTGGGAATGATCCCTCAATCTCCGCAAGAGATGCAGGGGCAGCCGCTCAATATCGAATTTATCGGCATCCTGGCGCAGGCGCAGAAGTCAATCGCCACCAACAGCGTAGACCGCTTCGTGCAGTCGATGACGACGGTGGCGCAGGTGAAGCCCGAAGTCCTCGACAACTTCGATCCCGATGCATGGGCCGCGACCTACTCGGACATGATGGGAATCAATCCGAAGCTCATCGTACCCAGCGACCAGGTGCAAGCGACGCGTCAGGCCAAAGCCAAGGCGCAGGCCGCGCAGGAGCAGGCCCAGGCGATGCAGCAGCAGTCCGTGACAGCCAAGAATCTCGCGCAGTCTCCCACGAGCGGCGGCGCTTCCAACGCCCTCAACGACCTGATGAACCAATACAGCGGATACGGCAGCCCCAGTCCGCAGGAGGTAGGACAGTAATGAAAAAGATATGCAGTTTGTTGTTTGCCCTGTTGCTTCTGACGCCCGCCGCTTTCGGCCAGAATCCGCGCTGGACAGCGTCCGGCACCATCACCAACGCTTCAACCTCGGTCACGGTAACCTCGCGCGACTACGCTCTGGCTACCGTGACCATCCACGGCACCCATGCCGGTGTCACTCTCGTGTTTGAGTTTTCCGACGACAGCGGCACAACGTGGTATCAGGACCAGTGCGTCCGGTCAGACACTCCGATCATGGAGAACAGCGAGGCTGTCGCCGCCAATGCAACGCTCGAATGGGATTGCGGCGTGGCCGCCTCAACAAACTTCCGGGTGCGGTCTACGGCTTACACGTCAGGAAGCGCGACCGTCAATATCACCCTCACCCAGGATCAGATTGAGCCGGCTGAAACCATCTCCATTGGGAATCAGGCTACATCGGTCCAGATACTGAGCCAAGCCGGAGCTGCGACGACGATCAAGACATCTGCGGGGATGGTCTTCGGGGCCAGTCTGGTCAACAACAACGCCGCTGTGGTCTACGTCGAGTTCTTCAACACTAACAGTGTGACGCTGGGAACGACAGCGCCTGTGCTGGTGCTTGTGATCCCAGCATCGGGAACTCTGAATCTAGGCCCGACAGACACGGGATTGATCTACAACGCAACGGCGATCTCGGTTGCGGCTGTAACGGCATACACCGGGTCCACGGTGGGTTCTGTGACGGGATCGGTCTTCTACAAGTGACGCAAAACAGGGTAGTACACATAACCCGGTCTGCCGTGCTCTAGCTTGGGATTGTGAGCAACTACGACCCTACCGATCTCGCCAGCCATGCGCTTGCGGAGAATGAAGCAGACCTCCGCAAGCGCATGGCTAGCGAAGTTGAAGAGTTGGACTTGAAGTGGCTCATGAGCAGCAAGCGTGGCCGCCGGATCGTTTGGCGGCTCTTGGAGCAGTCCGGGGTATTCCGGCTCTCGTTCAACACCAATGCGATGCAGATGGCGTTCAACGAGGGCAACCGGAACTACGGCAACCGCACCTTGAGTCTGATCCACGCGCACTGCCCTGAGCTTTACCCAGTTTTGGTCAAGGAGTCTACAAATGCCGGAAGCGACGGAAACGGTTCAAAATCCAACTGAGACCGCAACCTCAACTCCAGAGGCGGCCGCTACAACCACTACGCTCCTCGGGAGCGTGGAACCCGTAACGGCTGAAACCACGACACCAGCAACGCAGACTGAGACGGAACCTGTCGCGGCTGAAAAGCCCGCAGAGGCCAAGACCGAAGTGAAGGTCGAAGGCGCGCCCGAGAAGTACGAGTTCAAGGCTCCCGAAGGGAAGAGCTACGACGCGAACATTCTCAGTGCTTTCGAGGCCAGCGCCAAGGAAGCCAATCTCTCTCAGGATGCGGCACAGAAGCTGCTCGACACGATGTCTCCCAAGATTGCGGAGCGCCAGACCGAGCAGATTCAAGCGATCAACAAGCAATGGTTGGATGCGTCCACGTCGGACAAGGAGTTCGGCGGCGAGGCTCTCAACGAGAACTTGGGGGTGGCGAAGAAGGCGCTCGACCAGTTCGGGTCGCCTGACCTCAACAAGCTGCTGGCGTCAACCGGGCTTGGGAATCATCCGGAGATTATTCGGGCGTTCTACAAGGTCGGCAAGGCAATCGGTGAGGACAAGTTCGTTTCCGGTTCGGCTCCCGCGGGTAAGGGCCGTACCGCCGCATCAGTCCTTTACGACAACACGAAGTAACGACGAGGAGAGGTAAATGGCTACGCTTCCTGCAAACTCAGGGCATAACACCCTGATCGATGTCGCCAAGAGTTTCGGACCCGATGGCAAAGTTGCCGTCCTGGCCGAGTTGCTTAACCAGTCCAACGAAATCGTCTACGACATGAACTTCATCGAGGGCAATCTGCCGACCGGCCACAAGGGCGTGGTCCGCACGGCTCTCCCGACCGTCACGCTGCGTCAGTTCTACAAAGGCGTTGCAACTTCGAAGTCTGGCCGCGCCACCATCGAGGACGTATGCGCCATGCAGGAAGGCCGCAACGAGATTGACAAGGACCTGGCCGACCTGAACGGCAACACGGCTGCGTTCCGTATGTCGGAAGCACTGGGGTTCGTCGAGGCCATGAACGAGCAGTTCGCTCAACAGGTCTTCTACGGCGACACCAGTTCCAACAAGGACGGCATCCTGGGCTTCACGCCGCGCTATAACTCCAAGTCGGCAACCTCCGGAACAAACATCATCGACGCCGGCGGCACCGGCAGCAATAACACCAGCGTGTGGCTCATCGGCTGGGGCGAAAACACTGTCACCGGCATCTATCCCAAAGGCAGCCAGGCCGGACTTACACAGGAAGACCTGGGCGTGATCGACGCCTTCGATTCCTCGAACAACCGCTTCCGCGCTTATGCCGAACTGTGGAAGTGGAAGTACGGTCTGCACGTCAAGGACTGGCGCTACGCGGTGCGCATCGCCAACATCAACGTGTCGGATATGACCTCCCAATCCAACACTCAGGCGACCACGGCCAGCACCTGGATCAACAAGCTCATGATTCGCGCCTTGGCGCGCATTCCCTCGATGGGCATGAGCCGCTGCGCGTTCTATGCCAACCGCTCCGTCAAGGAGATGTTGAGCATTGGCGCTCTCGACAAATCGCAGAACGCTCTCTCGTTCTCCGAGGCCGTGAATCAGTACGGCACGGTCACTGCTGGCAGCGTGGCGGGCAGCGGTACCGGCATCACCGGCGGCGTCTTGAAGTTTCAGGGCGTCCCGGTGCGGACCGTGGATCAACTCCTGCTCACCGAAGCCACGGTATCGTAAGCGGCAACGGCAACGAAAACTCTTAACCGTGGAGGGGCCTGAAAAGCCCCTCCGCAAGGAAGCGAGAACAACATGGGAATGCTCGATTCGGAACTTATCTTCTCGGCGGCGCAGACGCCTACGGCCGTAGGCGATACCCCGAGCACCAACGTCTACGACACAGGCTCCGCAGCCGGCAATGCGCAGGAAGCTGAAGCCGCACTGACCACAGAGAACCTGTGGCTCAACGTGATCTGCAATACCGTGCCAACCTCCGGGGGCTCCGCCACCATTCAGGCCGTGTTGCAGGACTCGCCCGACAACGCAACCTGGACTGACCGCTTGCTCGGCGGCGCGGTTAGCTATTCCAACGTCACCAAAGGCCTGGCGCTCTTGCAGGCGCAGCCTCCGGTCGGCACGCAACGCTACTGGCGCATTGCCTACCGCATCGGCACTGCCGCCCTCACCGCGGGAGCGTTCGATGCGTACGTTTCGAACACCATCCAGCGCAACGTGTCTCGTCCGTCCGGCTTCTCGGTCAGCTAAGGAGAGTGAGTGATGCTTGTACGGGCAAAAGTAACGCACTTCCACAACGCGCTGCGGCTGGAGGGGGATGAGTTTGAATACTTCGGCCCTCTCTACGAACACATTGAACCTGCTGAACCGGAGACGAAACGTAAGCCGGGCAGGCAGGTTCAAAACCAAGGCCCCGGCGAGGAGTAAGCGCCAAGCCAATTCACCACAAGGGCCGACGATAACCAGCTTCGGCCCTTCGTTCTTATGAGGCGTCCATGCCGTCGATTGTGACCATCTGCAACCTCGCTCTGAGCCATATCGGCGATGTGGCCGACGTGCAATCCATCTCTCCTTCCGATGGCTCTGTGCAGGCCGGTTTCTGCTCCAAGTTCTACCCAGTCGCGTTGAGCACACTGCTGGAGCAGTCGAATTGGGACTTCGCGACCCGCCGCGTCGGTCTCGCGCAGCTTGCCGACAACCCCAGTTCCACCTGGCGCTGCGCTTATGCTGCGCCGGATGGGATGGTCAACGCTATCGCCGTCATTCCGCCCTATGCGCTCGACGACTACACAGAGCACGCCGGGCACAAGTCGTGGTTTCTTCCGCAGCCCGATTACCCGAACCCGGCCATCGTGACCTACACGCCGCAGCCGTTCGCAATCGAGACGGTGGACGACGGAACGAGGGTTATCCTGACCAACGTCTACGATGCTGTCTTGCGCTATACGGTCCAGGTCTCAGACCCGAATCAGTTCAGCGCGCTCTTTGTTCTAGCCCTTTCCTACCAACTGGCCTCGATGCTCGCCGGTCCGCTCATCAAGGGCGACACCGGCATTCAGATATCATCCGCCATGGCGCAGAAGGCGCAGCAGTTCACCAGCCAGGCCAAGACCTCCGACGCGAACCAGCGCAGGATCGAGCTGCAACAGTGTGTGCCATGGATGGCGGGAAGGTAAACGATGCCGAATGCACGCACATATCGCGGTTCCTTCGTCGGCGGTGAGTTGTCGCCGGAGATGTACGGCCGTGTCGATGATTCCAAGTTTCAGAACGGCGCGGCGTCGATCCAGAATATGATTGCGACCGCGCTCGGCCCGGCTGAGAAACGGCCCGGCTTCGCGTACGTTTGCGAGACCAAGAACAACGGAACGGCGCGTCTGATTCCGTTTACCTACTCGACTACGCAGACCATGATCATCGAGATTGGGGCAGGGTACTTTCGCTTCCATACACAGGGCGAGAGCCTGCTGGCGTCCGGCGCGATGGCCTTCTGGAACTCGGGAACCGTCACCATGACGATAGCCAGCCCCGGCGTCATCACCATCTCGGGCGTGACGCCTGTGAACAACGACCAGGTAGTCTTTACGACGACCGGCGCGCTGCCCACAGGCATCACCGCGAAGACCACGTATTACATCGTCAATGCCTCCGGGCAAACCTTCCAGATCGCGTCCACCTCGGGCGGAACGCCGATTGTGACCAGCGGAACGCAGTCTGGCACGCATACCTGCTACCAATTTCACGCGGGCGGCAATGTGTTCACCGTGACCGGCAACTACGCTGTATCCAATGCCGCTCCCGCTCGGGTAATCACTTCTGCATTATCTCCGATCCATGGCAATACCCAGACAGCCGTCTATTATTCGATCAGCGATAACTATTAAGCCAGTCACAAGTAAAGCCTCACATTTTTGCATAGGCGCAAGTTGGCGTTCCAAAGAATCCGGCCACGATGTCGGG
>Ga0182030_10015503_pt1 | contig 14930 bp, 24 predicted proteins | sample 812S3MmetaG_FD_121299 | JGI IMG/M metagenome (GOLD analysis project Ga0182030, IMG submission 121299) | Permafrost microbial communities from Stordalen Mire, Sweden - 812S3M metaG (Illumina Assembly) | ecosystem: Environmental > Terrestrial > Soil > Wetlands > Permafrost | place: Sweden... | reverse complement strand
TTAATATACTGATTAAGTTGGTCAGTAGTTAATTGCTGTTCAGACGGCTTACGCGTGATAAGACGTACTTTTTGCTGTATTTGTAGGAGAGTTGATTGAGCACTTGCCATAGAGCCTCACTAGTAAATTTTATAACCAGTGATAGGCTAGCATGCAAAATATATTAACAACCAGAGGATACTATGGAATGGATTAAAATAGATAAGCGGGCAAGAATACCCAAGGAACAATTCCTAGTTACTGATGGAAATCAGATAGATTGTCGATTACACCCGAAACATCTATATGGCCATTTTGACTTAGGTTTATTTGAAGTAAAAGAGGCCACTCATTATATGCTAATCTCTGACATAAAATTACCTGATCAAGATGCAGTAAAATGAACTATCAAGGCTATTGATCCTGCGATAGTAGCTGATCCCAATGTAGCGCAAGCTGCTATTATGGCAGTTCTGTTCTGAAATATACGTTCTCTACAGTTCTTCGGTTGTTGCTGAGACTCTACAGTAGTAGGATTATCCTGGAACTCTTTAAGTATCTCATGGAAGTTGTATAGTTTTTCATCCCCAGGCGGAATAATAACCGTGATATCCTCAGATTGTGATCCGTGATGGATTTCTTTGCGAACTTCTAGTGCATGAAGACAAGAAATAAGGCATAAAAGGATTAGATAATTTTTCATACATTCCTTTCATTGGTTTATTATATCTTACATCACATTATTCTATTGGGTCTAGATTTGATAATGGATAAGGTAAAACGTTCTGCACTGACCATCTAAGATTATTATTAGTCTCACCGACATTAACCACAGTTGCTGGTGTTGCAAAGTTATTAGGTTGTCCAGTTGGCACCATAAAGGGATCCATCAATGTGGTATCTATGGGCATACTAAATGATGTTGAATCTATAACGGTAATGGGAGCTTCAAAGAGGTTTGCTCCCTGTAAACCGTACGAATAAGGGATATGTAATCTCATGATCATGCCATTCTGGTATTGATTAACACCAGGATTTATTCCATCGAACGTAGTTACTATAACCGCAGGGTTGCTGTTGGTTATCGATAATATGTTACGCATTGCTGGTTGGAATGTTGGAAATGGTATGGCGAAGTAGTTTGGTGTTGTGATCATGAGTAAATCCTCTCTACATAATTTTGGGTAATATCTGGTCAGCTTGAGGCAAGAACAAAGAGGACTGGAATGAATCGATATGATCATTGCTGAACTCTAAAGACTTAAACGAAGTGCGATGTATCTTAGCAGTAGCTCTCATCATATTGTTACCACCAGCATAACGTCCATCACTTATACCTATTGCACCTTCAACAGGAGCACCTTGCACACCAAGATTGCTTGATAATGGAGTATATTGCTTATAGGCGCATCCATTTTCAAGGTGTCGAGCTACCCCACGAGGAATACGATACCGTTCTCCATCAAATAATTCATAGGTATCATAGTCATCACCTTCATACAGATGGATATTGAACCTTAATCCTTGGCCTGGAGCCTCTAGGTTCTGAAAGATACCGGTCACCATCTCTGAGTCATAGGCTCGCATGCGAGCAATAAGAGCGGCGGCCTCATCTTTACTGAGTCGGGGCTTATCGGCGACAACATATCCGCCATTCATGAGTCCTGAACGTATTGGCTGTGTTTGTAATGACATAATTTTTCTCCTGGGTTATTATACATGTATATGTAATGAGAGTTTTGAAAGTGCTTTCATCAACAGTACCTAATAGGGAGTGAACCAGAACATCACTCCCTATTTTAATAACTACATACCGTTAAATGATTTACCAGCAATATAGGTAATGATATCCCCACTTTGACCAGCTGGTGACAATGCACCTGCGACAAGAAGAAGATCGAAACCTGATTGTTAATGGTAGAATCAGCTAAGATATTTTGTCCATGGAAAAGTGCCGAAGCAGTATTCTCACCAATAGGAACTACCATAGCTGGAGTAAATCCAGGAGCTGTATTGCTTGGGAAAGCAAACGGCCCAAATCCAGTAGTATCCACATTGATAGTAATAGTATTGGTATACCCATTAGCATCGGCTTGACCGATATTAATGATGGTCACATCTTGAAGTTGATCAAGTTGTGGCATACCAAATGCTGTTGATGTCACTGTAGGTACATGCAAGGTTATTGATTGCCCAATAGTGTACGTTTGTGTTACCGCCAAGGTCACGATAGCTTGTTGAGCTTGTGAGATGTTGGTAATGACACGTGTAGTTGGATACCAATAAGGGTCTTGCAACAGAAGCGGTGTCTGGTTAACATTGGCAGGAGCAGAAGGGTTAATTACAAACAATGGTTCGTATGGAATAACTCTAAAGTTACCTGTTTGAGCACCAGTAACAGACGGAGCTGTCATGTTAGTCAATGCAAATGTAGTTGCGCTCAGAACTGTAATAGTGAACTGTAACCCATTAAGTTGTGGGTTAGAGGTCATATTATATAACTGAACGGTTTGACCAGTGTGCATATTAGCAGTTGAACCCACTGTAACAACAGGAGGGTTAGCAGCAGATATATTACTAATACCCGTTGAACCGTTGTTCAATGGCCCTGGAAGAGAGTTGGTTGTATTAATAAAGTAGAAACCGCCTCCAAGAGCAATCTGACTTACGTTCAGAGCACCACTTGTTGCCATATTTACATATTCAACCGTGCCACGACCGGTGGCATCACCAGATTGCCAGAAGAACTTAACACCAACATTGCCGTCAGCAGGTTCCTGTATAAAATATATAGGAGAGAAACTTGAAGCACCTGTAAAGGTTAAAGCACCGGTTGATACGTTAAATGTACCTGTACCAGCACCTGTTCCTGTAGGAGTCAATGCTCCCGAAGCACCCACGATAGTAAATAACTCGGTACCAATCATGAACGCTTGTCCAATAATTGGCCCTAGAAATGTTCCTGTGAATGCGCCTGCAACACCAGTATTTCCGACAATGATAGGAGCTAAGTACTCTTGTGTTTCATTGGCAATTTTCAGCCAGTCACAGCCACTCGGTAGTGGTATGAAGATATTCTGACCATTCGCGATGAAACGACCTTGGTTTGATCCAGAAAATAAAACAGACATAGGATCTCCTTAAGATGCTACAAGGGTTGTACAACGGACGTTGTTGATCCAAAGGTCATTCAAGATTCTAGGCAATCTGTTACTTTTATGACCTAGTTTACTAGGCGGCCCAGGTTCTTCGACCCAGACTCTCTATGTCACCATAGAGTTCAGACTATCGCATCACCATTATTGGTGTTTTCTCACTTAGTCGTTCACGCTGCAATTAAGCTTGCGCCCTGTTGTCTTCTTACAAAGAGTTCCAAGTCAATCAGAGAAAATTTAACGAGGTCACAATATCTTTTAACCTCTGCAAACACATACCCCATGGTAACGTTTTGGAACAATGGATCAGATAATGCAGGCGGACGATATAAGAATCGTGAGCTGAAATTATCCTGAGCCACGCAACACAACGATTCCATACCCATTACGGTCACATTGTAGACGGTATTACCCAATGCAGAAGCATTAACGGATAAGCTGGCCACTGATGATAGGAACACGCGGATATTGTTTATGGCCCCCCATTCGGCCCCAATTGTATTATTCTGATTTGGATAATTCCATTTGGATATAAATCCATTAAGGTTATTCAAATCTTTTGACAATTTGGAATGTCCAAGAGCTATGTACGCATCACGTACCGGACCTGTCAAATCTGTTACTTCGACTCTCGTCTACTGACCCTTTCGGGCGGTAAGGTTTATTGAGCCTCACTCACTGTGTTTCCACAATGTTCAGAGCACCGCATCATGTCTTTATTTTTATAATGAGTTTCATAACTTCTTATGAAGAAACTTTCATGCCATTCTAAAGCATCTTTTTCATCATAAGTAATACCATGGTATTTTTTACCATAATTCGGTTCACTTAACTCAAATTTCAAATAATGTAACATGTCTTCTCGCTTGCTACGTTCAGGCTGATTATTTGAACACTTTTTACATTCGTAATCGTTGGAAAGTAATTCTAGAATTTTGCCATAACGATATTCAATCGTCTCGTAACATAATTCCTGATAGTTCAATTTCTGATTAATTACTTTTTCTTTAAGATCACACAATTTACACATGTTCATAAAATCTTGCCCCTTGTTGCCGGTTATACTATTGCTAGTGAGTATACTACGGTTTTCAAGTCCATCAGAGAAGATTTTAATTCGGCACACATTTTACCGAATCGGTTTTCACCTTCTTTATTTTCCAATATCATCCACGCATCATTTGTCATGAGCATAGAAGTAACGTTGTCTAAATCAGACACGCTAAGATTGGTAGGAAGGTCACCATTTTGTCCACCAGTACAGTTATATACAGAAGCGGTCGCTTCAAGCATATCTCTGGTCAACTGATCCTCAGTCATCCTCATGGAAAGACCTAGAAGTTCAGCCGTTTCGTTAATTACGGATTCTTGGTTCTGCAATACTCATTTCTGTTACTTCAGCTTTCGCTTACTGACCCTTTCAGGCGGTTCAAGTTCTTCGACTCAAACTCACTATGTCTCCATAGTGTTCAGACTGTCGCTTTATATCTTTCGATATATCTACCCGCTTCAGTCGTTGACGCTGGCGTTAATCCACGATAAACTAATAATATACTATTAATCGCAGAGGATATTATATGATTAGCACATATGTTAAGAAAGATTACACAGTTGCCCAGTTGGCTTATTTGGCTGGAATCGTAGATGGAGAAGGTTGTTTTGTAATTGGCTGTTATGCGTTCAACAAAAAGACCGGCGTCCCTCATTTCCATACCACTATACAAGTTACTAGCACTGATCGAATACTCATCGAATGGCTTGTCGATAATTTCGGAGGTAAAGTTGCGGCTTATACACCGAAACAAACTGCCAAAAATTCTAGAAGAACTCCATACAAATGGGTAATTCATGCAGATCGTCTCAAACATTTGTGTGAACTCATGCTTCCCTATCTCGTAATTAAGAAAGATCAGGCTGAGCTCATGATCGAGATGCGCGATACATTTGAAAAAACTAGAATGCGAAAGGGACAACAAGGAACTCAACCTATTGAAAAGGAAGTTCTTGATCTCCGGTATTCTTTGTTTCATAAACTTAAAGCTATGCATCTTCGATAATCCTATAATTCAATTGCCTTGCGCAGTGTCACGCTCGTCTTTACGTTAGCGCTTCCACCTCAATTAGGGCTGATTTAAAGCAGGCAGTAATTTTGTTTACCTGCTGGTTGATTGCAACATAGAGACCATAAAACGACATGGTCGCATCAATGTCTACTCGATTCAGGGGAACCGCAGGTGGTGTTTGACCGGAAGGCCCTAGTGGAACTGGAGCAGTCGGTAGTCTATCGTAACGCATCATTCTTAATGTACGACCACCCTTAGCTGGTAAATGTTTACCAATCGAGGCGAGTTTGTAGATCAAGCGAGGAGTACGAACAGACAACAAGATATCGTCAGCTGTCTGTTGGACAGGAGCTGGCAAGGTATTTGGGTTTGTTATCATAGTGTTTCCTTGAGGAAATATAAACTTATTGTTTAACTATGAATCGGACGAGAATTCGACCCTTTCGGGATACGTCAGGTTGGCGAGACCTATTACGCCAGTGGGGATTTTAGCTGACGAGACTAAAGATACGTCGGTGGTATTATAGATAATGAATTATTATAAAAGCAAGGATTGTTATGAAAATACCTTCTCATTGTCCCTCATGTGGTTTAGATTTTAATGATGGTGATATCTATGAAGAAATTGCTAAGACATTTCCCAATAAGACACATGAAGAGTTATTGGAATATTGCTCTCATTATGGATGGACTCCTAAGAATAAAAAGAATTTCATTAAAATAATCAGTGTTAAAGAATTGGGATACGGAAATTATTGGCGTTGTCCAGAATGTGATTGGAACGATAAGGATATATATGAAGTGGATTAATGTAACAGATTCATTGCCTTCATCCGGAAAGGATGTAGTTGTCGTGTGTGATTATTTACAGACGGGAAATTACCAATATGAAATCGCCTTCTTTTGTTGTCGAAACGGTTGGAGAATAAATAGATTAATCGATCATCTTAAAGTTATTAAATGGGCTGAGTTGCCGCCGATTGAACCAGAATAATGGAACATAATTGCTATACATATATAGATTCATTTAAATGCCCAAACCATGAGACATGTATTGTTAAAAAAACGAAACCAACTACCATGTTGGGTGGCTCTATACCAAGTCAAAAAATATGTGTAAATAGAGATCATAAAATGACAATGGTATGCTTAATGTGTGTAACGAAATCTAAATCGATATGTTGCAAAGATAAGCCAGAATAATGCATAAATATTGTGATTCATGTGGAATTCCCACTTCATATTTTAAAGTCATTGATACTAAATGTATTTGTTATGAATGTATAGAAAAAAGTGCGAGAAGCAAGAATGAAAACATGCACACTAAGTGACCATATATTAGATGAAAGGTGTGGCAAGATAGCTGATCGGATTTGCACCGATGACGCGCTCAGTGATTAACTCGGCTGCTCTCCTATTCCTGAGCTACATACACACTTGCCTCAGTACACCTTATATATGTTGAGCCGCTAAGCTCTCACTATTTAATAACCGAATTTACGGGTTTTTTCAAGTAGTTCACGAGTGCGTTGCTTATCCGATTCTGTTAATACACGTCGTCCCTCAGTTAATCTACCTAATGTTGTGGCTTCACCTTGTGTGCCTATTTTAGCAGCTGTGCGTGGTCTCTGTAGATTTTGCTGTATACGCTGCTGACTATCATCATAGTTCTGGCGTTGTGGTTGATATTGTTGATTATGAGATGTCTGACCATCTTCTTCAAGAATAAATTTCTTTATCATCCAGTAAGCACTATCCCCTGCATCATACATATCGGGATTTGAGAGCATTGATCTATAGAGTGGAGGTCGCGCTGCGGCGAAGTCTTTTATATTTTCTTTGCTTACCACTTGGTCAAAGTCGTTATATTGCATCCTGAGTCTTGCTGTTGCGGCTGTTGCTGCTGATTCGGCTTTAACTCCCTGCAACTCTTGTCTAAGTTCTTCTTTAGCTTGATTGAGATAAAGTTTAAAGTCTCTACCTTCAAGTAAGGCGTCGTCGGCGATCTTGGATAAATCATATTGTTGTTGTTGTGGTTGCTGTGCAAAGTTGTAGCGTTGGTTGTTATTATATTGTATTGGGTGTTGATACTCATGTTGCTGCTGATATCCCATCTGTTGCTTGAGTTGTTTAAGTTCAGACTCAACTGCTTCTTTCTGCTCACGCATCATCCGCAGGTTATATTCTTTATTGGTTTCTCTTGCGGGTTTAGCTTCAGTTGGTTCTTGAGCAACTTCTTGAGCAGCAGCATTGTTCATAGTTTGAGCAAATGCGCTTTGATGAGGATTAGCCAAGTCTGGGTCATCTTGTAGTAATGAGTGATCAATAGTTCCACCCTGAAACGCCGACAGCCCTTGGTCTATAGCTGATTGAGCATCATTGATCATAGGCGCTTCATCGCGCAGTAGTTCTGAAGCAGGTATCCGATTAATAGGTATCTTCTGTGTCATTCATTCTCCTTTATATTGAAGTTATTATGGATTTTTCGGGTTCTTGAATTATTACATTCTCTTTGATAACACCGTCTGGTTTCTCGCCATTCTCTTTGAGTACCCATTGAAGTAGTTCTCCTGATTCCATAAGAGTAACGAACTTGACCATCTCATGGTTCTCTTTAGGAAGATTGAATGCGTTTCGTAGGACATAGTAGTACATCATCTCATTGGGTATAGACCACAAGAAGTCCAAAGTTCCTGATACTCGATTATATTTCCATACGTTTTGGTTATAAGTTGGTGTTGGGCACGACTGTCGAGCAAATGTCCAACTACGCGGTGATTGACCAAGTCTTTCCACCTTAAAGAGGACTAATATATAGAAATCTTTATTGTTAAAATGAGGGTCAATGAGTGTTTTTTCTACAGTTTCGTTAATATTCTTCAGAATCTCTTTCTCCCAGCCGCTTCGCGCATCGTCGACATCGTGCATCGTAGCGGTCTCTGTAGGAGCCTTCCAATCTTCTAATACATGCTGACCATAGGATTTACGGGTTGGTTTATTCATACCGCGCATTATAGATCACCGATATTACTAAAGTAAAACCCCATGAGTGATTAGTTCATGGGGAAAAAAGGAGAGTAGTAATGAAAAACCAACATGAGTAAAGCAATAGAGTTCTTATGTGTGCGTTATAGCACTATTTTTTCTTTTTCTTTTTAGACTTAGACTGACCAGACATATTTAATGCTATGGCGACAGCCTGTTTAGGATTGGTTACTACTGGTCCCTTAGTTGAACCAGAGTGCATCCCGCCTTCTTCAAAGCGTTCCATGGATTCTTTCATAACTTTGCGTTTCTTCTTCTTAGAATCAGATGGTTTAGCGTAAGGCATATTACTTTTTCTTTCTGAGTTTTTTTAACGTAATCGCTAAATTAGCACGCTTACCTTCAACACCGCCTTTTTCAGCAGCCTTTTCCAGTTTCTTTTCGGGTATCTTCTTGCCTTTTTTGACATGAAGTTCTTCCCTGAGTGCACCCTTGTGCTTAATGGCTGACTGTATCCATACTTTTTTGTCTTTAGCCATTACATCTTCTTACATTTACATGCAGATTTTTTACATTTAGAACACATTTTTTTCATTGTAGTCTTTCAATTAGCTGGTGTGTACAGGAAGGATTCACCATACACACCAGGATCACCAATAATAGAGGCTTATTGCGCTATAATACTATCTTTAAACCATTCTTTCTTCTGTTTCTTAGTCGGTTCAGGTTGAGTGAACTGACGAAGATTTTTAGGAGTTTGTAGAATGTCGTAGGCTATTTTTTTAGCCTTCTTATTAGGCCGTACGGCTGCTCCGCCTGCCATATTAATACTGACGAGGCTTATTGGATTTCATGAAGGCGTTACCATCTTCGCGCATAGTTTCCTGAACCCCTGAAAACAGGTTAGGAATATCTTTACGCATGTAGTCGCCTGCTCCTGGCCATTCTTTTTCAATAACACCACGTGGCAATAAGCAAGCTGCGTCCCAATCTTCTTTGATCATTCCAGCGTCACGGCTCATCAATTTCTGAGAACCATCATAGCGACCATAAGATTTATCTTCGCGTCGTTGCATTGCTCTGTCGCTGCCTTCATTGATAGAGTTGCGAGCATATTCCATGCCTTCTCTATCTTTTTCGTAGCGTTTGTGATCACGACCTTCGTGTTCCATTCTACGTTTTTTTGAATCGTAATTGCGTGCCATATGAGCACCTTTCTTTAGTTACTACAGGCCAACTTTATAAAGTTGCTGCAAGGTATGTCCTCTAACTTTGTGTAGCTGAAGGAGCAACCGCTGAGGCAGGTGCGGCACTCTCTTTATGTTCTAACATGTTCTCACCGAGAGAGACAAGCCCTTCAACGAGACTAATAAAATCGCCTACGTTTGATGAGGTTAAGTTTGATGCGATGGTAGATACTAATTGTAAGAATTCCATAGGAGTTCCTTATGCAAATTGTGGGTTTTTAGGTTTCTGAGCTATCCGTTTAGTACTTTTACTATCAGACATTGGCTGATCATCTAGACGTCTTTCAGCATCTATTTGATGAGATATCTGCATGATCTGAGCTAGCTGATCTATATCTATAGAACGAAGTTCTTTTGCCGCCTTAATAAAGTTAAGTAATGACGCTTCTTCATCTCTATGGTGTTCAGATATAGCCAGTTCTTTATCGTGAGCAGCTTTAGCGGTACGTTCATACTGAAGTGCTTGGTTCTCACCGATACGACTATAGCGTTCAGCCGCCCAGCCACGATCAGATTCAGCTTTAGCCTGCATCGAGTCAATCTGTGCTTGCATCTGTAGTTGTTGCATTTGCTGCTGCATCTGCTGCATCTGTTCTGCTTGTTGTTGTTGTTGCTGCATACGCTCAATGATCTCTGTCTTGTTCTGTATGGTAGCCGCGTTAAGGATATCAGTATCAGGTATAGCGACGCCAAGTTCCTTGAGCTGTAATAACTGCAAAAATTGCATCTGTTTCTGCGACTCAGTATCATAACCAAGTTCAACGGTACAATGATATTGTGCAAAGTTTCTTGAATAGAAGAATGGTTCCGGCTCTTTTCCCTCCAATAAATTACGTATCTTACCTGGTGTATAGTTAGTTCGGATAAGTTCCATCATAAGATAACCGAGGCGTTGCTGAGCATCGTCTAAGGCAGAGAATAAAGGTTGAAGAGTAGTAAGTCCTGCACCTTGTAATAATCTTGTTCTGTATCCAGACTTATCGTTATCTGCGTTACCCATAAGTTCGGTAGTTATGCCTGATACAAGAGGAAACTCGTTAAGGTAAGTTTCTTGCATCTGGAAATATGACGGGGGAACTTGTGGGGCTGGTATAGGCATGATATCTGTCATCTGAGCAGATTTCTTAAGCGGTATAACGCGGCCTTGTCCTGTTTGGAATAGATGATTAACGTCTATGACTGCATCTTCTTTGAATATCCAACCAGTATTAAGAGCTGACTCAGCAAAATCGGCATTAAGATTGATACGTCTATTGAGCATAGCCTGAACATCTCTCAAGGAGCGGCATATACCCTGTATTCTATTGTAGAAATACGGCATCATTGAGTTATAGAACCCAAGAACGGGAATAAACATGTATTCATCAGATCCTGAGGCACCATCGTAATATACTTCATCCTGGATCATGATTGCTACACGTATGGTAGGCACATCTTGTCGTATGAATGTTACGTTGGGGTTCATTTCTAAGAAATCAGCAAGTGGCAATGTGCCATCATCGAAGAATTCTCTTGTCTCGCCAGTATCAGTATCTATCAATAATATCTGTTCACGGTAATCGCGGTAGTAGTATTCGTCGTATGATATGACATTCTTTTGAGATTGGCCGTAAGCTTCAGGTAGCCACTGGAACCGACCATCGCGTGAACCTGCTCCGGCTGGATTGCCAGGTATAGACATAATGCGTTCATAGTGTTCGGGCATGAGAGCTGCCGCTTCACTATGCGTTACGTAGCTACGTTTCCATATAAAACTACAATCTGATAGATATATTTTATCTCTATAGTATGGATCGATGAAGAATCTATTATAAGCCAAGTTCTCAACTTTAAGGTCGCCATTAACAGGGTCGCGAGTCCAGTCCATATAGACTTGAAGTAAGTTCATGCCGGTCATGAACGCGCCCTGGTGGAACGCTTCGGAGATAGTTGAGTAGATGTTTTCTTTATTAAATAGCGTGAGGAGTATCTTTGACCACTGATCAGCAGTCTTCTGGTCACCGTTCTCTCCAGGTACAACTACAAGCGACTTGCGGTTCTTTTGTTGGTATCCCTTAAGCTGTAATCCCAAAGGTCTTACGTGGTTAAAGTAGAACTGTCCGCGGTTGTTGTTGTTGGTGAATGTGGAGTTAGTACCAGCCTGTAGGTCAGTCAGTCCTGCTTCAAGAGCTACATCGAGTGTTGCCTCGTTCCAATAAACTTGCCATATAGATTGATTGGCATTATAACTTGATTCTATTTTAAGTTTTATTGGGCCGTAGTCACCGTATTTTCCACCGAGTGACTCTGGAGGTCTCATGAGCATAGTAGTACCATCCTTCTAGATAAAATTTATACCTAGAGCAGCGTAGACTATGAAATATGCTATAAGCAATCTCTATTTTATGGGACACTCTACATGCCAATGCTTACCAGCACCCTCACCCGTACATCCTGAACACCAATCTCTACTTTCTGGACCCTGAAGGCAGATCATCTCAGAGCATTTATAGCAGCTATATAATTCGCTATATATATTTTTAGAATCTTCCAATTACTTCCTCTTCTTTCATGATGATCACGTCATAGTCTACTTCTATACCAGTCTGGTACTTACAGAGAATAATATCGCCTGAGCATATCTTATCAACATCACCACCTACTTTTAATACTTCTGCCTTGTAGAGTTTTCCTGCAAAAGGGTTGGCTTCTTCTGGTATATAAAGTCCTCCTGAAGTCTTAGATTCTTGTTCTTCAGGGTTAAGAACTTTGATCAAAATGTCTGTACCGAGGGGTTTTACACGAGCGTGCATTTAATTCTCCTTTAAAGCATCAACGTCTGCTTGTAGTCTACTTACTAATTCATATACAATTATTATTTTTTCATTAAGAGACTTCACTTGCAGAAATAGTTTTTCATAATTATTCAGATCATCCAGAGATTTACCAAATATTGTAAATGCGTCAATATTAATTTTTCTTTTTATATCTTGAGTTGTCTTCTTAGCCATTAATTATCCGTATCAAATGGGAAATCGAATTTCAGTTTAGATTTTTCTTCTTCATCTATCTGCTCCCATAATCCAGCAGATTCTTGTTGTACTTTATCAAACCAAATCTTACGGCCGACTTCATTGCCCTTTTCAAACGGGTTTTCATCATACAATCTTTGCATTATCTCTGTTTTAATAACGCCATATTCTTTTAGTGTCATCTTAACTTTTCATTTGCATCGTTATTCAGCTGCTTAAGTGTTTTAGTGCTCAATGGACTCCAATTTTCAAGTATATAGCGGTCTCTTTCATCAATTTGCTCCCATAATCCCTTACTTTTATCTTTTACCATATCATTCCATTCCGAATAAGTGGTATCTGAATCTTTGCATTCATTGAGACAATCTACCATTATTTCGTATCTTTTAGCTCCATATTCTTTTAGTGTCATCTAGAACGTCCTAATCATTTGGTTCATCGGTTATTATTCTCACACCCATTTCAGTAAGTACTTTCTCAATATGTGGCCAATCTTTAAGCCAATCATCACCCATAAACTCTAAGTCTTCTTTCCATGGTTTTGTGTATTCCATATATTCACAACCTATAACATCTGTATACGATCGTGCATATACAAATCGAGAACGAGTCATTTTTGGACTAGATATTTCAATTCTCTCAAGTATCATCTAGAACCTCTTATATGAATCCGAGTTGGCAAAGAAATCCCACGGATTCTGCCTATTGCCATATATATGCTTATTTCTTATCTCATTGAACTTGTCTGCACTGAGTCCCGCTGTTGTCTTATGTAGTCCCATGCAGAGATATCTGAGCGCATCTGCGTAATGTGCCGCCCAGCTCTTTAAGGGTTTATCATTATACTTGCGCTTAGACTCATCCCATTCTCTGTAATAGTTCTCAAGGGCATCAATAAGAGATCGGCAGTTAGTTTCATCTATCCAGAACTTTGGAAAGTGCGTAAGTACGTTCTCAATACCGTCAGCAACGCCAATTTGATCTAATATTGTAAAATCTATGCCCAATTGTCGTGCTTTTTCATAGCGAGTGATCGCACCACCGCCCCATTCACGCACCTTAAGATCATGAGGAGCAAAGTATTGCCCCATGCGATATGGTTTATCCTGGAGTATCTTGGCGTAATGGTCTAACCCAACACCATTATTACTGTAACAATCTATAATACGGATAACTGTCCCTTCACCTACTACTTGAAACCAGATAAGAGTTGTAGCATCGGAGACTCCGATATCGATAGCAACATGGGTAAGCAATCCAGGCTCCCATGCCACAGAGGTTATCTGTCCGCGTTGTCTTATAGATTCTAAAGCACGTCCATAATAGGTACCCTCTACACCACGCTCGTATGAACAATTATGTACAGCGGCACCAGAGACACAATAACTTTCATCTTCCTCGACACTCAGGTTATATACAATATCATTGAAAATTTCTGTTTTAATAGAAACAATTGCAGATAATGAAGATGCTTCAGGAAAATATAATTTATCACCTTCTAATAACTCATCAGCACGAATCCAAGTACACCATTCTTTCGAATTTCCACACCCCCAACTAAACTCTTCTGCTGAAAAAAGTCTATGATTAGGAGTGCATTTAATAGTATCAAAAGTTTCACCATTAATTATTATGATTTCCCCTTTATAATGCCTTTTAATAACTGCTGTAACTTTCCTATAAACATTATTATGAGTAAGTACCAGATCATCGATAGCAACATCTTTTATTTTTTTTAAATCTTTATCAGTTTTCACACACATATCGCCAGGAAAACACTCATACTCTTGTAGGAACTTCTCCGGACTCATACGTTTACGTTCAGCCTCAAGTGCTTCTTGGGGCACATGGTTTATCTCTGACGTCTTCTTTAAGAGAACATACCAGTCTTTAAGTTCGCGTGCCATCATATGTAAATACCATTGGTGATTTTTTCCAAACGGGGTACTTACCAAAAGCAACCAACCACCGGAAACAGCCAAGATAGGTGATATAACGTCCATGATAGCTACGCCATCTTTCATATAGGCATACTCAGATAGCACAACAGCGTAAGGATTTGTACCGCGGATACTGTCCCAATTATCTGCTCCCACTAGCTGCAAGATAGAACCATTGATGAAACTTATCTTGAGTTCCTGACTATTAATAGATTTGATTACCTGCTTAGGAATATAGTCGATAAACCGTACTGAATCTATAGTTATGCCATCAAATATAACTTTTTTAGCCTGTTTATTTTCAGGTAGCATGTAAAATACCATGCAGACCTTCTTCAAGCATTGTCTTATTGCAAGATTCCAGGCTGTGATATCCTTACCCGCTCGTCGTGGAAGAACTGCCAGTACCTTACGATATCCTTTATTCTCAATAGCATCCCAAATAGGAGCCTGATAATCGCGTAACTGAAATTTATTTAACTCAATCTCTATTTCAACATTCATTAACACTTATCCATTTCATCCCAACGACTCCTTATCTTCATCTTAC
>Ga0182030_10015502_pt1 | contig 14931 bp, 13 predicted proteins | sample 812S3MmetaG_FD_121299 | JGI IMG/M metagenome (GOLD analysis project Ga0182030, IMG submission 121299) | Permafrost microbial communities from Stordalen Mire, Sweden - 812S3M metaG (Illumina Assembly) | ecosystem: Environmental > Terrestrial > Soil > Wetlands > Permafrost | place: Sweden... | reverse complement strand
CCGTGGCTCCGCCCGATCATCGGCGTGAAGGGATGCAGCGCCGCCTTTTCCGCGATGACGGTCAGCAACTCCTTCACGTCAGCGATCAGCAAATCCGCCGATTGCGCCATCTGCACCGCCATGGCCGTGTCCACAATATCGCTGCTGGTCAGCCCGAAATGCAGCCAGCGGCTGGCGGGTGCCCCGATGTTTTCCGCCACGTTGGTGGTGAACGCGATCACGTCATGGTTCAGCGTCCGCTCCAGTTCCTTGCACCGCTCGATCTGGAAGGCCGCGCCAGCCTTCATCCGTGCGAAATCTTTCTTCGGCACCACCCCTTCGGCGGCCAGCGCCTCGCTGGCCAGCAACTCAATTTGCAGCCAGATTTCCAGCTTGCGCTGTTCTGTCCAAATCTCCCGCATTTCCGCCCTGGAATATCTTTGAATCATGATAAGGAAAAAAACGTCACCGCTTGGCCATCTTGGTCCGCGCCGCTTCCAGAATTTGCCGTTCCCGCGGCGTCAGGCTGTGGATGCCCTGAGCCGAAATCTTCTCTAAAATCGGGTCCACCTCGCGGCTGATAAACTCCGCCGAGGGCAATTCCTGGCTGCTCTTCGGCGGCCGGCGCAGGGCCCGCTGCGGGTAAAGTCCGCCGGGCGCACGGGCCGGACGTGACGACGTTCCCGGCCGAAATCTTTCCCCAAAACCTTCAAACCACCCCGCCCACTTCACAAAGGCAATCCCCGTCAACATCCCACCCAGGTGCGCCCCGTGCGCAATTCCGCCGCCCATGCCCGGCGACAACAGACCGGCCAGCGAGAGGATCCCTTCAAACGCCAGAATCCACTTCGCCTTGAAGGTCACCGGGATGACGTAGAACACCAGCAGGGTGATCGGCTGCTCCGGCGCGCTGGTGGCAAACGCGGCGATTAAACCGAAGACGCCCGCCGAGGCACCCATCACGCCCGCATGACCAATTTTGACCGGAAAGGCCAACCCCAGCCCGATTTGAAGCAAACCCCCGATCGTTCCACTCAAAAGGTAAAGCCGCAGCATGCCCAGCGGCCCCAGCATCTCCTCCATCGCCCGCCCAAAAAAGTAAAGCCCCAGCATGTTCCCCAAGATGTGCATGAAACCGGCATGCATGAACTGGAACGTGATCAACTGCCAGTACCTTCCCGCCTTCAAACCCCCAATGCTGAGAGCGAAAAAATCGTCCGTCCGGTACAAACCAAGACCCTCCTTCGTCAACCCAAGCGCCTCGTTCAATATCAACTGAATAACAAAGCACACCACCAAGCTCACCAGCAGAATCGTGGTCATGGACCAATAATTCCGCTGCGGCGCGCGCATATATGAACGGTCATCCAGCATCGAACGGAACAGTAACCGCTCCCCGTTCCATTTTCAATGGGTTCCGCAGCAATTCAGAGATTTCCGGTCGAAAAATAATTCTCCCCCTCCCGCCGCACCAGACGGCTCCGCATCCCTGGACGCAGACCCGCCAACTCCGCCCCCGCCACCAGAATCGCGGTGGACAAAGCATCTGTTTCCGTCGCCGACGGCAAAACCACTGCCGCCAGCACCGGATTATCCACCGGCTCCCCCGTCCGAGGATCCAGCACATGACCGTAACTCTTCCCCCCCGCCGCAAATGACCTCCCCCAAACGGCCGACACGGAAAGCGATTCATCCCGGATCATGACGGACGGAAGCGGAGGTTCCTCCCCTCCCGCATCCGGCGGCGCCGCGATTCCCACTCTCCACCCCTCGCCATCCGGCGGATGCCCTATGCCGTAGGTGGTGCTGCTGCCGCCGTGAATCAACGCGCTGGTGATCCCCGCCTCCCGCAATGCCTCCACCGCGCAATCAATCGCGTAACCTTTCCCAATCGCCCCCAAATCCAGCATCACTCCTTCCGCGTCAAACCGCACTGAATAATTTGCGGCGTCAAGGAGAACATGGCGCATTCCGATCAACGCCTTGGCCCGGTCCAGCAAAGCAGGATCGGGCAAATGACCGGTGCCGCCCATGAATCCCCAGCAGCGCACCAGCGGGGCGATAGTAATGTCAAATGCGCCGCCCGTCTCCCGGTGCAATTCTTGCGCGTGTTGGAGTAATTGAAACACTGGCGGGCTGACCCGCACTGGGTGCCGCGCGGCCAGCGCGTTGACGCGGGCGATTTCGCTGGTGGGACGATACAGGCTCAGCTGGCCTTCCAGGCGTTCGACCTCATCGAGCGCCTCCTCGCCCGCCGCGCGCAGGGAGGCGGGGCTTCTGCCGTGCAGCAGGATTTCAAATCGCGTGGCCATCGCCAGCCGCGCGACCGCCGTCCCCGGTTCTGAGTTCAGGGGCGAGGTTATGACTTGTCCAGGGTGCCGTAGGTGATGGGGTCAACCACCTTGCCATCGCCATTGGTGATTTTGCGCGTTTTCTCGTCGAAAAGACAAACCATGTTCAGGCGGTTGGACATTTCCGCCAGGGACAGCACGGTCTGCACTTTGATGGCGAGGTCAATATTGCCGTTGGGTTCCTTGTTGTCGCGGATGCAGTCAAACCAGTTTTTCTCATGCACCGCGATGTCTTCGCCGGGTTTGAGATCGTCAAAGGTCTGCGGATCAATGTCGTCCGAGAATTCCTTCTCCGGTTTCAAATCCACCCGGTTTCCCGCCATCGAAAGCGTCGCCTTGTGCGTCCGCATCACCGAAGGCAATCCATTCCATGTTACCGTGCTGGAAATCATCATCAGTGCCAGCCCGCTGGGGAATTCAGCCACCAGTTGCAAATCCTCGGGGCAATCGCGTTCCGGCGCGCTCTCGCCATTCTTCTCCTCGCTCTTGTCGGCGTGGATGGGATTCTGCCCCAGGCAAACCACCCGGCTGGGGAACTCCGGGTTGCCCGTGGCCAACATCAACGGGTGCATCCGGTGCGGGCAAAGATCGCCGAGCGGCCCGGCGCAGTAGGGGTAATACTTCCGCCAGCGGACGAATTTCTCCGGGCTGAAATCAACTTTGTTGTGAACCAGTTGCTGCCACATCGCCCAATTGACGTCATCCGCCACCAGCCACTTTTTGGGGACATCGTAAGGCGCGTCGTTCCACTCGCCGCGGACACTGTTGCGGTTGTAGGAATCCTGCCCGAGCACCAATTTCCCCAGCTTGCCGCTGCGGATCAACTCCGCGACTTTCGTCCACTTGTAATCCGAGGTGCCTTGTGAACCGATTTGGAAGACCTTCTTGGTGGACTTCACCGCATCATAAAGTTTGAACGCCTCGCCCAAATACCGCGCCATCGGCTTCTCGCCATAGACGTGCTTGCCGGCTTGGACCGCATCCGTCGCCACGGTGGCATGCCACGGGTCGGTGGTGGAGATCGTCACCGCGTCAATGTCCTTTCTTTCCAGAAGTTTCCGGTAATCTTCAAAAACCACGCAATCCCCGCCCACCGCATCCTTGGCCTCGGCTTGGCGGTGCTTGGACAAATCGCTCACGGCGGCTTGCACGATGTTGTTCTCGCCGGCGTGCTCCTTCTGCAATTTCAAATGGGCCATTCCCTGTAGTCCGACGCCGATGTAGGCGACGACCAACCTTTGGTTGGCGCCCACGGCGCTGCCGGGCGAGGGCGCCTGGTTTTGGCCATAGACGGGGGTCTTGAACAGATTTTGCGTGGCGGCCACGGCGGCGGCGGCCAGGGTGGATTTCTTGAGGAACTCGCGGCGGGTTGCGCCAGCGGGGCGGGCGGCTTTATCGGTTGATGATTTCATGTTTGAGTGTGCCTCGAATTGTAGCAAGGAGCGGGAGTTTGAATAGCGAATTCTGCATTGACCTTCAGTTAGAACAAATCACGATCATCACGATTAAGATTCTCGATCATTTCAAGCGGGACAAACCCCTTAGCAAACGCCGTTTGTGGGTCGCCCGTGGCGCTGCCGTCGCGGCCGATGGCCTTCAACTCCTTTTCTTTCCTTTGTTTTCCTTGGGTTTCATTTCCCCTTTGGACGACGCCCTTGATCTCGGCATGAGCGTGTTCCTGTCGGCGCTGGTGGGCTGGCACTGGGCCTTTGCGCCTTCTGTCCTGGTCAAATTGGTTCCATTTGCCGACGAAGCCCCCACTTGGACCCTGGCGGTCCTCATCGCCACTTATCGCCGCGAGGTCACGGCGCCGGCTTCTCCTGCTGCGACGCAAGGCAAACGCATTCCGTAGCTGACTCTTGGCAGGGTGCAACACAAGAATTGACGAAGAATCAGGCGGCCTGGGTCGAGTTTGCAGGCCGGGCCGTCGGGCTTTGACTTTGCGACTCGCCGGGTGCATTGTGTTGCCAGACATGCAAAACTTGTTGGAACGAATCACCGTGAATCCCAGGCAATGCGGGGGACGCCCTTGTGTGCGGGGGATGCGTATTCGTGTCAGCGACGTTCTGGACCTGTTCGCGTCCGGTCTCGATGCCCCCCAGATTTTGGCGGAAATGCCCGACTTGGAGGCTGACGATATCAAGGCTTGCATGATGTTTGCCCGCCGCCGTATTGACCATCCCGTCCTGGCGGTATGACCGTTTGGCTGGATGCCCATTTGTCCCCTGCTATTGCCCGCTGGTTGAGCGAGTCGTTTGACCTTGCAGCTTTGCCCGTGCGGGAACTTGGATTGCGCGGTGCGGAGGACGATGAAATTTTCTTCGCGACGCGGAAGGCGGCGGATGTGGTGATTACCAAGGACGTGGATTTCGTGACTCTCTTGGAGCGGCACGGCAGTCCGCCAAAGATCATCTGGCTCACCTGCGGCAACACCTCGGAGCCGCCCTACGCGGAGATATTGAGCGCGAAGTTCGGGAAGCCCTCGTCCTGCTAGAATCCGGGGAAGGCCTTGTCGAGATTGGCGAGGTATGAGGCATAAACGCATTGAAAAATCTCGACAGACCGCTTTGCGTATGGCGCGATTTTTTCGATTCGTTTCTGCTCCAATATCTTGCGTCATCTCGACGGTTTGAATTTCGGATTTCGGGATTATGCTTGCCAATAAAAATGCGCATGGTTGCATCAGGGCAGAAAGATTACCCAATGACTGATCCAAACACACCGATGGATTCGGAGGCGGATGTCCAAGCCGTTGACCAGCTTCACCAAAAATACCTGCAAATCACCGAGCGAATGGAGGGCGTCATCGTCGGCCAGGAGGAAGTGATTGAACAACTGATGGCGGCGCTTCTTTGCCGCGGGCACTGCATCCTCGAAGGCGTTCCCGGGTTGGCCAAGACCCTGATGGTTTCCACCCTCGCCTCCCTGCTCACCCAGACTTTCCGCCGCATTCAATTCACCCCGGACCTCATGCCCGCCGACATCACGGGCACGGACGTTTTGGAGGAAGACCGCACCACCGGCAAGCGGGTCTTCCGCTTCCTCCCCGGCCCGCTTTTCGGGAACATGATTCTGGCCGACGAAATCAACCGCACTCCGCCCAAGACGCAAAGCGCGCTCCTGGAAGCCACCCAGGAACGCCAACTCACCGTGGGCGGCCAAACCTATCCCCTGCCCAATCCTTTCCTCGTCCTGGCCACGCAAAATCCCATTGAACAAGAAGGCACTTATCCCCTGCCTGAAGCCCAACTGGATCGGTTCATGTTCAAGATCACGGTGGATTATCCCTCGCGCGAGCAGGAAATCGTGATCACCAAACGCGGTTCCACCGCCTACCGCTATGAAACCGGCCACGTCCTTTCCGCCGAGGAAATTCTCACGATGCAAGACCTGGTGCGACGCTTGCCCGTCGGGGATCACGTTTATGAGTTTGCGGTGGATTTGGTGCGCCGCAGCCGCCCCTCCCGTCCTTCCAATGGGGATTATGTGAGCGAAATGGTCACTTGGGGCGCTGGTCCCCGCGCCTGCATTTTCCTGGTGCTCGCCGCCAAAGCCCGCGCCATTCTGCACGGCCGTTATCACGCCACCACGGAAGACATCGTGGCGATGGCCCTGCCGGTCTTGCGCCACCGCCTCATCCCTTCTTTCCACGCCGAGGCGGCCGGCCAGACCTCCGATCACATCGTCCGCCAGTTGCTTGCCGACGCCACCGGTGTCCGCGCCGTGTCCGCTCCCCCATCCCCGCCGCTCCGAACGGGGATTCCGACGCCTCCGCGCATCGCCGACTCCCTGCAAAGGCTGCGCCAAAGCTGATTTCCGCCTGAACCCGATGCCGAGATTGTCCCGCCCCTAAGATGAATCCAGTCCGCCAACTCATTGATCCGGACGATCTCGCCAAGACCGCGCACCTCGAACTCCTGTCCAAGCTCAGGATTGACGGGCTGCTTTCCGGGCGCCACCGCTCCAAGACCAAAGGCGGATGCGCGGAATTCGCCGAACACCGCGCCTACAGCCCGGGCGATGAAGTCCGCCTGCTGGACTGGCGCGTTTTCGCCAAGAGCGACCGTTACGTCATCCGCCAATACGAGGAGGAAATCAGCCTGCAGGCGCTCATTGCCATAGATGCCAGCGGCTCGATGGGGTTCAGCATGAGCACGGTTTCCAAGTACGAATACGCCCAAGCGGCCGCACTCTGCCTCGCTCGTATTGTCCTTGGCCAGCGGGATTCGGCGGGCCTCGCCGTTTTGGGAGGCGGCTTGCGCTCGTTCATTCCCCCGCGCTCTCGCGCCAGCCACCTGGATGTCATCAAGGAAACCCTCGACGCCAATTCCCCGGTCGGCCCCACCACCATGGCGGATGACCTGGGGGAAGTCGCCCGCCGCATCAAACGGCGGGGCTTGGTCCTGCTCTTTTCCGATTGCTTTGACAGTGTCGAACGGCTGGCCAAGTCCCTCAAACTTCTCCGTTCCCGGCGGCATGAAGTACTGCTTTTTCACGTTCTCGCTCCGGAGGAGGTTTCCTTCTCGTTCAAACGCTGGACCCGTTTCGAGCCGATGGAGTCCGGGGTTCCCGGCATTGACCTTGATCCTGTGGCCGTCCGTTCTATGTACTTGGCAAAGCTCAAGACCTTCCTTGCCCAAGTCCGCCAGATTTGCGCGGAGTGCTCCTGCGACTACATCCCCATGTCCACGGGACGTCCGGTGGGCGACACCCTTTCCCATTATCTCCGGCGCAGAATGGCCGCGGCAAAAATATGAACCACCCCCGTCCGCCTCAGTCTCGTTTCAACCCGCGCCGGCCATGAATTTTCTTTCCCCGCTTTTCCTGGTCGGACTCCCGCTGGTGGCGGCGCCATTCATCATTCATTTGTTCAGCCGTCAGCAAAGGGACACGGTGCGCTGGGCCGCGATGGAATTTCTCTTGAGCAGCGCCGCCCCCCGCCGCCGCTTCATGCGGCTGAAAGATTTTCTTCTCTTGCTGCTGCGCATGGCCGCCCTGCTGGCCATCATCGCCGCCCTCGCCCGGCCCATGATTTCGCTCGGCTGGCTCGGCAGCACCGGTCCGCGCGATGTCATCTTCGTCCTCGACAACTCCCTCTCCACCGCCCGCAAAATGGGGACTGGCACCGTTTTTGAGAAGGAATTGGATGAAACCGCCCGCCTGATTCACCAATTGAGCGCCGTTGACACCGTGCGCGTCCTCCTCACTTCCCCGGTTCCGGAATGGTTGACCGAAACGCCCCAAACCGCCGACAGCGGCACCCAATCCGCCCTCGTCGCCAGCCTCCGCCAACTCACCCCGAACCAAGGCGCTTCGGACATGCCCAAAGCCCTGCACAGCGCCATCAAAGCCGATGCGTCCGCCAAGGACGCCGCGCGCTACATCACCGTCATCAGCGATGGCCGGGCCCGGGGCTGGCGCAGCGAGTCAACGACAGAATGGGCCGCCCTTTTCTCCCTGGTCAAACAGGCCCGTCCCCCCATCGTGCTCCGCGCCGTCCTGGCCGACAACGGCACCCATCCTATTTCCAATCTTTCGGTCGAGAAATTGCTCGCGGCCCGTCCTGTGGCCGGCGTCGGCCAACCAGTCGCCTTGACCGCCACCGTTAAGAACACCGGCAATGTCGCCAGCAGCCCCGTTCCCCTGGCCTGGAGCGCCGATGGCCAAGCCCTCGGCCTCAGCCAGGTCACCACCCTTGGCCCCGGCGCCGAAACCACCGTCACCCTCAGCCAGCCCTTCGCCAATCCCGGCCTGCTCGACATCTCCTGCAAACTCCCGGGCGAGGACGATCTCAGCCTGGACGACTCCGGCCATTTCCTCCTAGACGTCTCCGAATCCATCCCGATTCTCGTCGTCGAGGGCGAATCCCAGAGCGACCCCCTGCAATCCGACTCCGCTTATTTTCTCGCCGCCCTTGGCCTCTCCAACACCAACCAATCCGGCTCCCGGCCAGCGGGCATCGGTTCCATCTTTCTGCCAAAACTCATTAGCTATCAGAACTTTGCTTCTGAATCATTGGCCTCCTACCAGTGCGTCGTCCTGGCCAACGTCCCGCATCTTTCCGACGAATTGGTCAACAAACTCTCCCGCTTCGTCAACGCCGGCGGCGGCCTCTGGGTTGCGCTCGGCGACCAGACCGAAATCGCCGCCTTCAACCGCGACTTCTACCAGTTCGGCTCCGGCATCTCCCCCGTCTCCCTCGGCCAACCCCTCGGCGACCCGGCCAACCGCGAAAAATTCACCCTCGTCGCCCCTCCCTCCCCTGACCATCCCGCCATGACCCTGCTCGCCGACACCCACCGCCTTGACATGGACCGCGTCCACATCTATCGCCGACATCAATTTGAGCTGGGCAGCGACAAGGCCATTTCCGTTCTCCTCCGGGGCGAAGGCGGCGCCGGACTGGTCGCGGCCAAGACCGTAGGGCGCGGCCGTGTCATCGTGCAGGCCGTCCCCCTCAACCCCTCCTGGAGCAACCTTCCCCTCTGCCATTCCTTCGTGGTCATGGTGCATGAGTGGTTGTGGTATTTGACCGAATCCGGCTTGACCCGGCGCAACCTCCAGCCCGGCGAAACCGTGCAAGCCACCCGCCCCGCCAACACCTCCAACGGCGGCGCGTCCGTCGAATCCCCCGACGGCCTTACCTCCCAAGTCGTCGGACGCGACGAACGCGGTCGGACTCTGTTCCGTTACTCCAAAACCCTCCTGCCCGGCCTTTACACCCTGAAAATTTCCGGCGAAAAACAGGGTCAGGAAAAATTAATCGTCAATCGCGATCAGGAAAGTTCCGATTTCACGCCCTTGGATGCCGCCAAAATGACCGTCCTCCGCGACACGGCCGGCATCTCCTTCGGGCCGGAGCCGTTTTCGCAGGCCCGCACACAATCCGCCCGCGTGGCCGCTCCACCCAAGGCCCTGGCCTCGTGGCTCCTCTTCACCCTCCTGGCGTTGCTCGTGGGCGAAACTTGCCTGGCGTTTTGGATGGACCGCCAGCGCCAGGCGCCCGCCCCGGCGCAAAACCTCGATCCTTCCATCCCCTTCTGACCGTGCCGCACTCCGAGATCATCCGAAAATTCGCCCTGCAAGGCCCCCTCTCCGCCGGCCATTTGGTGCTTCTCGGACTCGTTCTCATCGCCCTCATGGGTTATCTGGCCTGGCGCTATGCCCGCGATACTGGCTCGGTCAAAATCGCCACGTTCCTCTTCCTCCTGCGCCTGGGGGCGCTGCTGGTCGTCCTCTGGATGCTGGCCGGCGCCACCGTCGTTTCCACCCGGCGCGACACCCGGCCCAAGTCCGTGGTGTTTCTGGTGGACGGCAGCGCCAGCATGGGCCTGGTGGACGCGGTGGATGGCTCGGGGGAAACCGTTCGCTGGGGCGCTCCCTCCGCCAAACTGCCGGCTTCCTCCCCCATTCTCGACCTGGACGAAACCCTCGGCCTCCTGCAATCCGCCCGCTCCGACCTCATCCGCCTCCGCCAACTGACCGAAGCCAGCGACCCCAACGAGCGCGCTGAAGTCCTCTGGAAACAAATCCAAAAATCCGTTGTCTCCGCCACCGAGGACGTTTCTCCCATCGCCTCTGACGCCGCCCGCACCGACGCCGAGGCCGGCGCTGAACTCGCCCGCATTGCCACCTTTCTCAAGGAAAACTCCGCCGCCCTGACGCCTTGGAAGAAAGGGGAGCACCAAGCCCAATCCGACCAATTGGACGCCGCCGCGCTTTTCATCAACGCGGCCATTCAACGAATCGAGCACCAGTCCCAATCCCTCGCCGCCGCCTACGAAAAGAATCCCGCCACGCGCAACCAGGCCGCCCTCACCGCCGAATCCAAGCTTTCCCGCAGCGACAAAGTCGCCGCCCTCCTTGACACCGCCGAAAACTCCTGGCTCAAAGACCTGGCTGACCGCGACAACATTGAACGCTTCACCTTTTCCACGGATGTCCACCCTGTCCCCGGCACCGACTGGTCCCAGGTCCTCGCCCCGGGCAACAATCCCGCCGACAGTTCAACCGACCTGGCCACCGCCATGAACCGCGTCGCCCAGGAATCCGCCAAGCAGGGCATTGACGCCGTCGTCATGCTCACCGACGGGGGCCACAACGTCCCCGCCGATCCCCGCGAAGCCGCCGCTTCCCTGCGCGGCCTTCCCCTTTTCATCGTCCCCATCGGCGCGGTGGAAATGCCCCGCGACGCCATCCTCCACCATCTCCACGCCCCCCGCGCGGTTTTTAAGAACGACATCGCTCTGATTGACGCCATGGTCACCGCCTACTCCTGCGACGGCGAGGAACTCCGCGTTGAACTGGAGAGCGACGGCCAGGTCGTGGACACTCATATTATTGACGTCGCCTCCAAAATGTTTGACGGCCGCGTCAGCTTTCAGTGGAAGGGCGTCACCCCGGGCAAACACTCGCTCCGCATCCGCATCGCCCCCGTGCCCAAGGAACTCACCCTGGAAAACAACGAAGGGCGCGTCGAAATCGAAGTCATGGAAGACACCATCAAAGTCCTTGTCGCCGACGATCTGCCCCGCTGGGAATTCCGCTACCTCGTCAACCTTTTCAAGCGCGACAAGCACATCCAGTTCGACCAACTCCTCTTCGAGCCAACTGACGACAGTTCCTTCTCCGAAACGCCCTCCCTTCCCACCACCGTGGAGGGATGGCGCAAATACCGCGTGGTCATCCTCGGCGACATCAGCTCGGAACACCTGCCGAAGTCCCAGCAGGAAATCCTCCGCAAATACGTCGCCGATGAAGGCGGCAATCTCATCATCATCGGCGGCGACACGGCCATGCCTGATGATTTCGCAGGCCAACCACTGGCCGCCATGATTCCCACCCTGCCTTCGAGCCAGCCCCCAAGCACCACCATCCCTTTCAGCCTCACCGTCACCGGCGAAGGCATCAGTTCCGCGCCCACCCAGTTGGACGACGACCCTCTCGCCAGCGAACGCGTCTGGCGCGACATGACCGACAAGCTCCCCATCTACAACCTCTCCCACTACTCCAAACCCAAACCCACCGCCCACGTGCTCATCTCCGCCGCCAGCCCCCAGGGCGGTCCCGAGCAGGAGGCTTTCCTCTCCTGGCAATACGTCGGCCTGGGCCGCGTCGTCTATCTCGCCGCCCCTGTCACCTACCAACTCCGCTACCAAATGGGCGACCTCTACCACCACCGCTTCTGGGGCCAACTCCTGCGCTGGGCCATTTCCCGCGAAATGAGCACCGGCTCCAAAACCGTCCGTCTCATCACCGACAAAACGGAATACCAAAAAGGCGACACCGCCCAAGTCTCCATCCGCCTCTCCGCCCTCGACGGCAAACCCGTTCCCAACGGTGATTGCCTGATCGAAGCCTACCAGGACGGCAAAGTCGTCAACAAGATTCCCCTCAAGGAAGAACCCGACTCCCCCGGCGCTTATCGCGGCACCATGGAAAACGTCGCCCCCGGCACCTTCACCCTTCGCGCCGAAGGCGCCACCGTCCAATCCCTCCTCAAGTCCGAAACCCGCACCGAACCCGTCGAACAAGTCATCACCGTGGATCTCTCCGGCTCCTCGGAACTCAACAACCCCCTTTGCAACCTGCCCCTCCTCAGCGACATTGCCGACGTGAGCGGCGGCTCGCTTACCCCGCCCGCCTCCCTGAAGAACGCCCTCGCCCACGTCGGCGCGGTCCCCGACATCCTCGAAACCAAAGTCAGTCAAGAAGCGCTCTGGGACCAGTGGATCTTCTTGTGGCTCTTCGTGGCATTTCTTGGCACGGAATGGATTGCCCGCAAATTCTGGCGGATGGTGTAGTTGCCCCCAAACTGGGGCCGTTTCTATTCGAGGAATCGGATGATTCTTGCGCACTTGACGAGCGGGTTTATTTCTGCCAGACTGTGGAGGTGTGGAGGTAATCGTGTCAACGCCCAGGAGTTTCACTAATTGGATATCCGATCAAGAGGGCCTAAGATAAGTCGGATTCGGTTCTTATTGTGGGGAAACACAATGCAAGTCCTGAACCACCTAAAATCTTCGATGTCGGGCTTTTCTCGCAACAGGATGACATGGCTCCTCCTGCTGCTCAGCCTCCCTTTCGGCCTGCTGCTTTCGTTGCGTCATTTATTGGGAGGCGACTTATTCTTAGGGTTCCTAAAAAGTCAAATGTCACTGGTCGGATATGTAATCGGGTTTTTCGTGGCGGTCAGATTATTTGCGGCGTTGTTCTCGGAGGAGAGCCGACGGCTGGTTCGGGAGCAGCCCGGCGCCCATTTAGTTGCGTCTCTCATTGCTATTAGTCTGATCTGGTATGATACCTCATCGAGCGGTGGGGGGACCCGCGGACGCCATACGCGGGCGCATAAGGAATACGCAGCCGAGTTTAAAGCAGGTGACACAAATGCCCCCCTGCTCGCGATGGACTGGTTCGGGGAGAGCGGCGTCCATTTTTGCCGTGTAAACCAATCGGGGCTGGCGTTTTCTGCGCGTGATGTTGGCCATGCAATTCAGGGAGGCCATCGCAGTTCGTTGAAATCATTGGGCGATGGCAGGGACGGATTTTCACTGGCTGAGGCCCTCAACAAATTGCCTCCATCCGTCAGGAAACCCCTCTCAAAGGAGCGTCAAATCCTGGTCAGTGGCGTCCGAAGCAACCAGTGGTTTGATCGCGTTTATGATCGAGCGGACGTCCCACCGGAAGTCGAGAAACTCTATCAATTAACCGGCGCATATTTGGAGTGGCTCATACCGGTTGTTCAAGGCCATCATATGGCCTATTCAGAACACGCGAACGGTTACCACACCGCGTTTGTGGCAGCTGCGGAAGCCCCGACCGCAGTCTCCGCGGGCTTCAATGGTGTTTTTATTTGGAATTTGAAGAAGGGGACTGCGCGCGATGTGGCCACTTTCAAGAATATGCCGTCCTTTTACGGAAATACGGTTGTGGCAGCGATTTCCCCCGACGGAAATGTCGTGGTCCTTGCTGACATTTACGGCGGCGTTTACGGCCTGGACGTTAAGTCGGAGAAATTTTTGTGGAAAGCTCCGCCTTTGGACCACGACAGAGTTTATCACCCGACATTGGCGATCGGAGGCAGCCGTTACATTTACACCGCAGGCATGCATATCATAGAGCGTAAAGATTTGATGAACGGAGACCAGACGGTTATACTGACTAACAACCCTGGGGGAGTAAGCACGTTGGCTGCGTCGAAGGACGGCCGAATTTTGCTCGCCGGGATGGGAGGCAATTCGTTCGCCGTATGGGATGCGGGCAGCGACAAACCGGTGTATGAATTTGTGGAACCTGAAGATGCGCACGCATCCATTTCACCGGATGGGAAGACAATTCTTTTGACCGAATTTGGGCAAAAGATCCTTGTCATTTTGGATTGGAGAAAGGGAAAAAGGGAGCATATCCCGCTTCGGGTGCCTGCCTTTTGGGCTTGTTCGATGGATTGGTCACCCGATGGAAAGCGCATGGCCGCGTATGTAGATACTTATCCGCCTTCCATTTATGTTTATGACACAGTTAAGTGGAAACCCTTGGCGCAGTGGAATTGCGGCCAAATAGGCAGTGACTCCAAATTTGCCTTCTCGAACGATGGATTGCTTCTCCAATTTCACGACGGCGACATCAATGCCTTGGACCTGGCCGCGCTGAAAGGGTTGTCAGATTAGCGGCGCCGAACCCCAATCAGATTCCTCGTAGGTGACATCCCAGCGGCAGAGCGACGGCCATTTGCTTCCCCGTCCGTGCGATCCGCGCGATCCGTGGTTCTTGTCCCAAGGGTGCCCCGGCTTTTGCCCACCAGCTGGCCCTGTTTCCCTCCCCCAAAACGACGTTGCCTTTGCCGCAAAGTGTCACTAAAGTATCACTCATGAAGACGGAATTGGTCACGACCTTGAAGCGCAAAGCCACGGACATTATCGCCGCGGTGGCCAGGGACAGAAGCCCGGTCCTGATCACCCAGCATGGGCGCCCAGCCGCCTACGTGGTTGATGTCGAAACTTTCGAGGGGCTGAATGAAAAGCTGGCGGTCCTGGAAAGCATCGGCCGCGGTGAACGAGCCATCGAGGAAAGGCGCGTGGTTTCACATGGCAACGCCAGGAAACGCCTGTCGCGATGGCTGAAGTAATCTGGACGGAGCCAGCCCTGGAAGACCTCAACGCGCTGGCTGAATACATCGCTCTCGACAAACCGGAACCCGCCTCGGATTTGGTGCGGCGTGTTTTTGCCCACCTCGAACTCCTTGGCACCCAGCCGGAATTGGGACCAAACATACCGGAGTTGCGCCCGAACTCCCGTTACCGTCAGATCGTGGAACCACCTTGCCGGATTTTCTATCGGCATGAGAAAAAGGCGGGAAAACTCTACATTTTGGGGGTGAAGCGGGGGGAAAAGCTGTTCCAGAAACGTTTAATCCAGTGGCGCGCCAGGCCAACCGGCAAATGACGCCCTCGCCCGGTTCACCACCATCCGCAGCCCTCCCGGGTGCAGGACAAAATTGTGAGAAAAGTTGAATTTCCTCTCTTTTTTACTTGAAATATGACTAGCAACTAGTCATATTCGTGCCTATGAATAATCCGCTGGCCCATCACCGACAGCAAATCCT
>Ga0182030_10015500_pt1 | contig 14932 bp, 16 predicted proteins | sample 812S3MmetaG_FD_121299 | JGI IMG/M metagenome (GOLD analysis project Ga0182030, IMG submission 121299) | Permafrost microbial communities from Stordalen Mire, Sweden - 812S3M metaG (Illumina Assembly) | ecosystem: Environmental > Terrestrial > Soil > Wetlands > Permafrost | place: Sweden... | reverse complement strand
TGCTCTCCGCGCTCAAGCAAGATCCTGCGGTAACTATCGGTGATCGCCGCAAGCGCCACGTCGTTGAGCGTCACGTCGAATGCCTGAGAAACCTCTCGTAGGTCAGCCAACAGGACCCGGGCCGCACTGTAGCGTCGCATCGTCGTGACGGGTCCGTTGAGCGACGATTCCGTCGCCGCGCTGAGCAGACTGGCCGTCAGTTCGGCCGCACCCACCGCCATGTGTTCGGCTGCGGCCGCCGCGGCAAAAGCAGTCCGCCCAATCCCGCTCACCCAGCTCAACGGGTTCAAGCTCACCTCCGGGAGAAGCCCATGCCGGACCGGCTCCTTGGCGGCGTGAATGTGGCTGGCGAAGCTCTCGCTGCCGCCGCTATCGCTGAACTTCGCCAGGATCTGCGTTGCCGCGATCCCATCGGCCATGCAGTGGTGGACCTTGGTCAGCACGGCCCATCTGTTGTCGCTCAGCCCCTCGAAGATCCAGCACTCCCATAGTGGGCGCTCACGATCAAGCCGCCGCTCCATCACAGACGCAACCATCTCGAACAGTGCCGCGTCGTCTCCAGGGTGCGGCAGGGCGAGACGGTGCAGGTGCCGCGAGATGTCGAAGTGTGGGTCGTCCGCCCATTCGGGTGAGCCGAGATCGAGCGGATGCGTCCGCAGGATCTGTCTGCAGCGCGGAATTGTCGGTGCCCGTTCGGCGAAGGTCGTGACGAACTCCTCGTAGCTCGGAGCGGGCCCTTCCATGATCGAAACGCTGCCGATCGCCAAACTCACATGCGGATCGGAGTCTTCGACCTCGAGGAAAGTGGCATCGAGGGCACTTAAATGCTCCATTGCGACACTGTCCTCTCTGTCGTCGCGCCGCCGTGAGGGTCGAAAGTCCTAATCGTGGGCGGTGGCTGGCGGTACAAGGCGGCACCGGCGGTGATACCCGCACCGGCGGCGACCAACAGAACCCGCGCGCCCACCGGCAGCCGGTCGGCCTGCCGCTCGAACGCCGCCGCCAGCGCGGCGGTATGCATCCGCTGATCGTCGGCGACGCTGATCTTGTCGACCGGCACCCCAAGCCGGTTGGCGAAGGCGGTGCGATACCCGGGCCGGGCAGGTGCCGCGACGATGATGTCGATGTCGGAAAGCGGCACGGATTGCGCATCCAGGCATTCGTGCGCCGCCTCTGCGGCCGCCGCGGCGAATCGCTCATCCATCGCGGCCGACTGGCTGAACCGGAGAACGTTACGTGCATCGGCAAATCCGACTGTCGCAGAGAATATCTCGGCGTCGCCTTCGGCATCGTAGGCATTGACCCAAGACACCCGGCCCAAGCCGTAGCTGTCATCGGTCCATCCGCACAGCAACGCTGCACCGGCGGCCGAAAACGGAAAGTGCTCGCTCATGCCATGACCGGGATCGGCATCACTGGCCACGACGAGCGCGCGCTGGATGCTGTGCGTTCGCAGGAATCCGTCGACGATCTGCAGCGCAGTAAGTACTCCGCAGGCGCCGTTGGCGATATCGAAAGAGAAGGTGCCGTGAGCGTCATCGTGGGGATCCTCGGGGTTGGCCCCGATGTCATCCTGAATCAGCGCGGCCAGCGCAGGCTCCCCCAAATTCCGGTCGCGGTAGATCCCGGCATTGACCACAAGGTCCAACTCATTTGGGTCGCATCCGGCCCGCTGCAGACATTCCTTGGCGGCACTTACGGCGAGGTGCAGCGCGCTGTGCCGGTCACGCCACCGGGGGTGCGCGATGTCGACCCGATCAATGACTGTGCCCATAACGGCTCACCAACTCCTCATCCAGGGTCAGTAAAACCACGCCGATCTCTAGGCCCGAAGCCAACGCAAGCAGCGCTATCCGTTCCCCGGCCTTAATTCGTCCGGCCTCGAGTTCCTCGACGAGGGCGACGGTGTGGGTCGTCGACGCGGTGTTGCCGTACCGATCGACGGTGATGACAGCGTCGTGCCGCGGACTGTCGCCGAACGACTCCGACATTCGGACCATTCCTTTGCGGATGGCACGTGCCGACGTCTGATGGGTAATCACGTGGTCGATGTCGTGAATCGAAATACCAACGGCGTCAAGAACTTCATGCAGCAGCAGCGGGGTGTTGGCGATCGCGGCCTTCTGGATGGCGCGGGAATTGGTGAACATCCGCGCGCCCGGATCGTGGCCCTTTGGATAGGCCAAGCAGAGCCGGCTGTAATCGGCGACCGTGGTGAATCCGGCAAGAGCGATGCCCGCTGAGCCGGCGGGAGCCCGTTCCAGCAGAAGTGCCGCGCCGGCGTCACCGAGGGTGAGGCAGGCGAGCTCTTTGCTCATGATGTTGCGGATGTGGCGGGCCGCGTTGTGGCCGAGCTGGGAGATGTATTCTCCGCTGACCACCAGTCCGCGCTCGACGATGCCCTGCCGGATCCAATTGTTCAAAATTGTTACCCCGGTGAGCATCCCGGCGCACGCATTCGAAACATCGAAGGTCATTGCCCGCGACGCCCCGATGCCGCGGGCCACAGCGCTACTCATAGTCGGCTCAAGCCACTGGGTAAATCCCCCGCGGAGCTTCGTGATACTGCAGCTGATAACCACGTCAAGCGACGCCGGATCCTGTTGCGCGGTGGTGAGACAGTTCAGCGCCGCCGAGGTGGCCAGAGTGTAGGAATCCTCGTCGCCCACCGAAACCCGGCGCTCGCGGATCCCGGTCAACCGTTCCAGATCGATGTGGGTGCGATGCCGTGTGGTCGCCATTAATTCGTCTGTGGTGAGGTGCGTCTCGGGCAGATGCCGGCCGGCGCCTGCCAACCGGGCGACGAACGGTGCCGGCACCCCTTCTCCGTCGGTTTCCATCACCAGCCAATGCCGAACCATTAGCGATACCTCCTTCGGCGGCTACTGGTCATCAGCGAATCTCAAGGACTCGGTCAACGGGCACCGCGCAGTGCCCTTGACCTGCGGGGCCAGCGCCGACGATCTCCCCTGGGAATCAGGCACCTTCATGTCAACCACCTCGTTGAGTCTGTGACGTCGACACTAGGGATTTCGTGTCGGTTGCTGACAGAGCCATTGGTCCTTAACCGCCGAGGCGTTCGACTCCACCTGCAAGCAAGCCCGGTCTGCTCACTTCCGACCAGCAGCTGCCGCGGATGGTTGTGAAGGCCACCCGCGCGGTATTCGGTGCACGAGCGGCCGCCGGTGGTTCGCAGCTCATACTCATGCTGCCCCGGAGGAAATGGCCCCTCTGGCTCACGCTCTTCAATCCGCGATCGACCGCGCTGGATACCGCGGCTCCGGCGCTAGACGCGTTACTGACAGGCGGGCAGACACCGTGATCGATCGTCCGGGTTATGTCCAACCGCGCGCTTAATCAGGTCGAGCGGTTATCCGCATACCCGGCGCGTATATCGCCTGACACCAAACATCTTGTGCTGCTTGGACGGAGGCCTCGAGCGATAGAGAGGTGTCCACCGAGTACGCGGTGTCCCAGCCGGCGTTCCGGGACGCTAAAGCCGCCGCAATCTCCGGAGTCACATCAGAGTTTCCCCGCCGTCGAGTCGTAATTCTCTCGGCCGCTGTGTCGTTCGTTGCTACGCACCTGAGCTCCACCAGCGCCGAAAGTGTCTCCGTAGCAACATGATGAGCGTGAGCACGAACATGCGGATCTCGCCAGGTGCCATCAACGATGACTGATTGGCCTTTACCTAACAGCTGCCGCGCCCGGCCCAGTGCCACGTCGTAGACCGTTCTGACGTTATTGGCGCTGTACAACCCTGCGTCAAGAGCGCCCGAATTCCCGGTTATGACATCCGATTCCCGCAGTTCCCGACGTATTTCGTCGGTTGAAATCACCTGTGCCCCCACTTTTTCAGCTAGAGCACGGGCAATGGTCGACTTGCCAGTCCCTGGGTTCCCACCGACCAGCGCCAGACGGACGCTACCGTGTTCTAGGTGCTGGGTCGCAATGGCGAGGTGTCGGGCCGCATCGTCTGCAGCATCCAGATTGCCCTGTGACAGTCGCACGCAGTCAACCTTCGCCCTTACCACCGCGCGATATGCGATGTAGAAGTCTCGCAACGACGATGGTGCCGTATCGGCCGAGTACTCGGCGTAGCGCGCGAGAAAATAGTCACCAAGGTCTCTGCGGCCCAGGAACTCTAGATCCATAGCCAGGAAAGCAGCGTCATCGATGCGGTCGACGTAACGGAGTTTGTCGTCGAACTCCAGGCAGTCGAGCAGTGCCGGTTCACCGTCCGTGCAGAAAATATCGTCGGCGAGCAGATCGGCGTGGCCGTCGACAATGCACCCCTCCTCGATCCGGCGCCCAAACAAAGAGGCACGGCCGGAAGTAAATTCGGCGGCAAGGCGCTGAATCCGCGAGAGAGTCTCGTAGGAGACACCCGAATTTGACCGGCCCGCATAGCAGTTCAGTTCCAAGAGGTTCTCGCGCCAGCGGCCGTCGACTGCACCCGGCTTGGCCTGGGCGTTGATCACCCGACTTCGCTCGGCGTGCTGGTGGAAGCGAGCCAGCACACCGGCGATGGTGTCAAGTACGTCGCGAACAGCTTGGTCGGGTCCGCGAGTCACGATTGACGCCAACCGGTCGTCGTCGCGGTATCGCCGCATAACGACGATTGGTTCGGCCGGCCCCCCGGCCGGGTCGGTGAGGTACGCAACTCCGAAATAACTGCTGGGAGAGAGTCTACTGTTTAGCTCGACTTCCCTACGACACACGCGCTCGCGCTGCTCAACTGTCCGGAAATCGAGAAAGTCGGTTAGCACCGGCTTCTTTACCTTCAACGCTCGGTCGCCGATCAGCACCACCACACCCGTGTGAGTTTCGTGCACATCGACGTACGGCGCGTGCGACTCGGCGAGCCCGCTGGCCCTGATCGCAACCGTCATGATCGCAGCTTCTCTGTCGCCGGGGGCATTTCGCGCAGCCTCAGGACTACCGCGCGACGATGACAGGCACAAGAACGGATTGAACAATCGCGTTGCTGACCGAACCCAGCAGCATACCGCTCACGCCGCCACGGCCGTGGCTGCCCAAAACGACCAGCTGGGCTGATTCTGACTGTTCGACCAATTGCCGAGCCGGCCGGTCACGAACAACGAGGCGCTCCACCACCACATCGGGATACCGTTCTTGCCAGCCCGCCAGACATTCGGCCAGATTCCGCTCCGCTTCGGCTCTTACCGCAGTCCAGTCATAGCCAGGGATTTCGAAATACTCAACGTCACTCCACGCATGCAATGCCCTCAGCTCGACACCGCGCCGCGACGCTTCGTCGAACGCGATACCCGTTGCAACCTCCGAAGCCGGCGAGCCGTCGATTCCCACCAACACCGGTGCTTGATCGGAATGCTGCAGATACGACGCTTCCTCGTGGATAACCGCAACCGGGCACTTTGCGCGGTGAATCACGCCTGAGCTGACCGAACCCAGCGCCAGCCGGGCTACCGCTCCGCGCCCGTTGCAACCTACGACGACCATCTGTGCCTCTTCCGACATCTCAATCAGCGTCGGCACCGGAGGCGAGGACTTCACCGCGCTTGTTATTGCAATCTTTCGCTCTGCCGGCACGGCGTCTTCCGCGATTTTGACCGCGTGCTCGAGAACCTTGCGGCCGTCGTCTTCCTGCCATACCGCAACTCCGGTTGGCATCGGTATTTGTGGAAAAGTCGGCACAAACATGTTGAGCGCGTGGATCAGAGTCAGCGGGACATTGCGCATGGCCGCGTCGCGCGCTGCCCAGACGACGGCGGCATTAGAGGCGGCGGAGTCGTCGACCCCGACGACGATGCCGTAACGCTGCACAGGTTCAGACATTCTTTCTCCTTCAGTCACTGAAAACGCTATTACCACAGCCATCGTGGATCATGAGGCTTTAGTCCCTAACCGGGTGGCCCTGCGACCTTGGTTACTCGGCGCCTTTGCCCAATGGGCGGTTCAGGCACGCTAAAGTCCTTATCAGTGCCTGCATTTCGCTAAGCGGCCCAGGACGGCCGCGCCACAATCACCGGCGTGCGAACCGCGTGAACGACTGCGTTGCTGACTGACCCCAGTAGGGCGCCGCTCAGTCCGCCACGGCCGTGGCTACCCACGACGAGCAGCTGGGCCGATTCTGATTGTTCGATCAACAGCCGAGCCGGCCGATCACAAACGACGACTCGGTGGACGGTGACATCCGGATAGCGTTCTTGCCAGCCCGCCAGACGTTCAGCCAGACTTTGCTCCGCTTCCAGCCTCACCGCTGGCCAATCCGACTCAGGGAGTTCGAACAACGCGATATCACTCCACGCGTGCAATGCCCTCAGGTCGACACCACGACGTGAGGCTTCATCGAACGCAATGGCTGTCGCAAGCTCCGAGGCCGGCGATCCATCGATTCCCACCACAACAGGCGCTTTAACTGAGTATGGCACCGATGGGTCTTCGTCGTGAATGACCGCGACCGGGCAGCTCGCGGCGCGCACAACACCGGAACTGACCGAACCGAGCAAAACCCGGCCCACCGCTCCGCGCCCAGTGCTGCCTACCACGACCATCTCCGCCTCTGTCGACATGTCGGTCAGCGTCGGCACAGGGGGTGAATACCTCAGCTCGCTCGTGACGTCGACCCCGCGGTGTGTCTTTGTCGCTTCTTCGGCGATCTTGACCGCCTCGTCGAGGACCCGGCGGCCGTCGTCTTCGTGCCATACCCCGGCTTCGGCCGTCAACGGCATTTGCGGCCATACCGGCATGGCGGTGTTCACCATATGGACCAATGTCAACGGAATACGACGCATCGCCGCTTCATGCGCGGCCCAGCAGATGGCGAAATTCGACGCGGCCGATCCGTCGACCCCGGCGACGATGCCGTAACGCTTCACGGGTGCGGACATCTCGTTCTCCCTCACTCACCGAAAACGCTAGTGTCCGAGCAGTCATCGATCAGGAGGCTTTGGTCCCCAACCAGATGGATATGAGCCCCTACTTCGCTCCCCAGGGGCCGATCGCCCCGCAGTGTGACCATCGCCGCGGAAGCGGGGCCGAACGGCCCTGCTGAAAAGCTGGCACGGCCGAATAACGTTTCCGATTGAGCACGGGATATCCCGTTAGTTACGGCTCTTAATCGGAGGATGCAATGAGTGATCCGCAATCGCCACAACGGATCGTTGTGGGTATCGACGGCTCCGACGCAGCGATCAATGCAGCCAAATGGGCGGTCGCCGAGGCGATTAGCCGCGATGTGCCGCTGCGACTCATCCATGCAATACCCGAACGACAGCCAGACGGACCCGCAGGTGATGAGAGTCTGGATATCGAGTACGGCGAAACAGCTCTTCGCACCGCCTCCGCTGCGCTGCATGCCATGGGCGAGCAAATCAAGATTGAAACCGATCTTGTGCACGGGTCGCCGGCAAGCGCCTTGATCAGGGAGTCACGCCACGCCGCAATGATCTGCACTGGGTCCATTGGGATCGGGCAGGTCGCTCGCAGGGTTATCGGCTCGACCGCCGACGCCGTTGCGCAGAAGGCCGATTGCCCGGTGGCGATCATTCGGTACAACCGTGATGCAGACGAGTCGGGTTCCGGGTCGATTGCTGTCGTCGTCGACGAATCACCCGATAACGATGCCGTGCTCGAGCACGGATTCAGGGAAGCCCGGCTCCGCGGAGCTCCAATTTTGGCGCTGGGAGTTTGGCGTTGGGGCCTAGGTGAAATTCCGTATCAGCAGCTGGATCATCGCCTTGGCCCGTGGGTATCTGAGTATCGCGACGTGCATGTCCGTCCGGCTGCCGCACGAGGCGGAGCCGCCGAATTCCTCACAAAAGCAAAGGAACCCATTCAGCTCGCGGTATTTGACAGCTCGGACGCCGACAAAGTCGCCCGCATGGTGGGTCCAATCACGCCCCACTTCGGGCACTCCGGATGCTCAGTACTCGTCGTGCGCAAATGACGGCTCAAGGCAAGTAGACGCTACGGGTGCTTACCGACCGTCGAGGCAGGCAATGCAGCGACCAACGGCGTGTCAACGCTCACTGGACCTAATTCGGCGGCGCCACCCGGCGAGCCCAGCGGGCAACTTCGGCCCGGGAGTACTTGGCTGAAGAAGGCAGCGTTGTCGTCCAAATGCTGTGCCTGGTCATCGGGCAGATCCCCCTCCCAGTAAATCGCATCGAGGCGGCAAATTGACTTGCAAGCGCCACAGTCCACGCACTCATCAGGATTGATATACATCGTTCGCGCGCCCTCATAGATGCAGTCAACAGGGCACTCCTGAACACAGGACTTGTCCTTGACATCCACACAAGCAGCACCGATCACGTAGGTCATAAATCAAGAGGCTAGACAAGACAAAGCGACGGATGCGCCAGCCCAACGCCCCCAAAGAGGAGGACCAAAGACCCTTTTCCGCGCAAGGGCGCTAACCTTGCTCCCTAGCTCGAACGGACGACAATCACCGGGACTGTTGCCGATTGAGCCACAGCAGAGCTGACTGAACCCAGAAGCATGCCGGCAAACCCCCCGCGGCCGTGGCTACCGACGACCACCAGCTGAGCGTGTTCAGACTCTTGAAGCAGCCACCGGGATGGTTTGTCGCAGAAGATCAATCGCTTCACGCGCACATCCGGATACTGTTCGTGCCAGCCTGCGAGACGTTCGGCGAGGATCTCCTGCCCTTTAGCCTCGCTGTCCCGCCAGTCCATCCCGAGCATTGGGAATACGCCTACATCACTCCATGCGTGCAAGGCCACCAGCTCAACTCCCCGACGAGACGCTTCATCAAAGGCCAAGGCAGTCGCGGCTTCCGAGGCAGGCGATCCATCGATCCCCAGTAGCACAGCGGCGTCGGAATCAGGAAGCGCACCGTCATCCGAGTGAATTACCGCGACCGGGCAGTGGGCGTGGTGAATCAGTGCCGAAGTGACCGAGCCCAGCAGCAGCCGGCCCAACGCACCCAGTCCCTGACTTCCGGCGACGAGCATCCAAGCATCCTTGGATGCGTCAATTAGGGCCGGCGCGGTGCTGGAATACACCATCTCGGTGTGTATTTCAGGCGGCTCGGACTCACCCAGGTTGGCGCTAAGCGTCTTACGGGCCTGATCGACGACATGCTGCCCGCTTTCCTTCTGCCACTCGGGTATCTCCGCATACATCTGACCCACCGGCCACCCGACAACCACGGGGGGAACCGCGTGCATGAGTGTGATCGGCATGTGGCGCATGACGGCCTCGCGGGTTGCCCAGGCCACCGCAGCGTCAGATGCTGCCGATCCGTCGATGCAGACCAGTATTCCGTGTTTCCTTGTGGTCTCTGACATTTCGCACTCCTTGCCTAAGTAATCGCATTGGTGACCGTTGCAGCATCTATGAGGGCATCGGGTAGCTCGAACTCCGCATGTCGGACTGTTCCGTAATCCGTTGGCTTACAATGCCAACCGAGATCCGACAAGACCACGAGCATAAGGGTGTTCTCGCCAAGAACGTCGGCTATAAACCGCTCAATTCCACGAGCGCGGGCGATCTGGGCCAGATGTCTGAGTAAGGCCGTTCCCACACCAAGCGAGTGATCTTCATGGGCGACCGCGATTGCGATTTCAGCAACTTTCGGGTCGTCGTGGACGACGACGTAGTTTGCCACTCCGATCAGCCGGTCGGTTTCGAATGCACCGAGAGCGTACTGCCCTTGTGCAGGCTCGGTCATCTTGCGGACCAGCTGGTCGAGATCAATTTGGTTCAGTGTGAAGAAGCGAAAGTACCGGTCATAGTCGCTGAGATGTTGATGGAGTGCCAAAGCAGCCTTGGTGTCGTCGGCGCTGAGCGGACGCAACGATACGAACCGACCGTCGAGCAGTTGAGCTGTAGCCGCGAATTCCATTAGTCGATTGCTCATAGTTTCTCCCGAACCGCTGATACCCGCACGCTGTCACACCGGTTAGCTTGCACATGACGTTATGCCTGGTCCGTGGGGTTTGGCAGGGTCATTAGACTCCTACCCCGGCTCCATTCGTCCCGTATATCTGAGCCTCGGGTTTATCTCGACCGCCCCCCCGCGAGGCTGGCGCGGCAACAGAATTGGTGATCCCCAAGCGGCGTTGCGGTGGATTTCGTCCGGTGTTAGTGATCGGTCAGCGGAGCGGTCCAGTGAACCCGAGTGCCGCCTTCAGGTGGAGTGGTGATCTCGCAGCGACCACCGACCTGTTCAGCGCGGTACGACATATTGGCCAGGCCGCTTCGGCGCGAGTTGTCGACGGGCATGCCGCATCCGTTGTCGATAATGTCGAGAGTCAACATGTCGGCGACGCTGACCTCAATAGTCAGTCGTGAGGCTCCGGAGTGGCGAACGGCGTTGCTAACGGCTTCCGCGGTAACCGCTTCGGCATGCTCGGCAAGTTCGCCGGCAACGGCGGTCATCGGCCCGTGCATGCGCACGGTGGTGACAATGTCGCGATTTTCGGTCAGGTCGGCGACCACGCGTTGAATTCCAGTCCGGAAGCCGCCGTCGTTCTCCGACGGAGATTTCAGCTGGAAGATGGTCGTGCGGATCTCCTCGATGATGGTTTGCAGATCGTCCAGCGTGCGGTTCAGTCGGTCGGCAACCTCCGGCGAACGCACCCGGGCGACCGTGCCCTGCAGATCCATGCCTGCGGCGAACAATCTTTGGATGACATGGTCATGCAAGTCGTGCGCGATGCGCTCACGCTCGGCCACAATGCTCAGCTGACGCGCGTGCTCGCGGCCCGATGCGAGCATGAGTGCTATTGCAGCGTGGGTAGCGAAATCGCTCACCAGGTAGAGGTAACTGTCGTCGAACGGTGGCTGGTCTGCGCTACGCGCGACGGCGATCACGCCGGCGATTTCGTCGTGGGTCCGCAGCGGCATCAAAATCGCGCTGCGTTGTCCGACATCGGTGAATGCCTGGATCGGGTAACTCAACGTCTCGGTGATCAACGGCTTGCCACTGCGGAAAACTCCGCCGCTGGTAGAGGCGTCCACCGGAATCCGTTGGCCGATAACCTCGGAGGCGTGGAGCCCCACCGCGGCAGCGACAACCAAGGTATCGACTTCGTCTACAGGCAGGTCGGCGTCTACCGGAACAAGGACGATCGCCTGTTCGGCGTCGGTCACGGCGCACGCGTGTTCGGCGATTAACCGCAAAGACGAACTGTCTGACTCGATGCTAGACAGCAGGGCGGTCGTGATTTCCCGGCTGGCATCCATCCACTTCACCGATGTGCGCTCGCGCTCGAATAGTTGCGCATTATCGATGGCGACTGCAGCCCCGAACGCCAATGCGCGCGCGGCGACCTCATCGGATTCGGAGAACAGCCGACCTGGCTCATCGTGGGTCAGATAGAGGTTGCCGAATATTGCCCCTCGGATGGTGATCGGCACCCCAAGAAAAGCTTGCATCGGAGGATGACGCTGGGGGAACCCGACCGCAGCCGGGTGCTTGGTCAGATCATCCAGACGCAAAACCGGCGTATCGAGGAGTGACAAACTGAGGACCCCCTTGCCAACCGGTAGGGGCCCGATGCGTGCCGCCGTATCAGCGTCGATTCCCTCGTGGACAAACGAGAGCAACACGCCGTCCGGATCGCGTATAGCCAGCGCGCCGTAGGGGGCGGAGGTCAATTTCCTGGCCGCGAGGATGATCCGACGCAGTGTTGCGTCCAGATCGAGATCTGCACCGATCTCGACGATCACGCGCAGCAATTGTTCCATTTGGTCGCGCGCCAGTAGCAACTCATCGAGTTGCTCGTGCATCCTGCTAACCAGCCCACGCTGGCCAAGTCCGGCAAATGCCGAGCCGCTATCGTCGTTGGCCACCCGATCCTCTACCTCCACGACACTTCAGGCCCCGTCGGCAGCTTCCGTGTCACGCAAAGCGACACAGCGAAGGCGCCTGTCGTCAGCCTAGTCCCACTGAGCTCGTCAGCTAAAGATCGGTCGGCTGAGACGGTCGCCGCCCCAAGCGGTTCTCGCGGTAAGCCGCCTCCGGGACGACGACCATTGAGGGTCGCCCCGCTATGTCTGAGGGGCTGGCCGACCCGGCGGCGTTTCTGGATCCGTCGTCGGCGCGGCGGACTGTTGGTCTAGCTTCGAGGCGAATACTGCTGCTTGGGTGCGCCGCTCCATGCCGAGTTTGGCCAGCAGTCGCGATACGTAGTTCTTCACCGTTTTCTCAGCCAGGAACATTCGGGCGGCGATCTGCCTGTTGGTCAATCCCTCGCTCAGGAGCGCGAGCAGCGTTCGCTCGCGCTCGGTCAGTCCAGACAACGGGTCTTTGTGGTCCGCGGCGCCGCGAAGTTTTGCCATCAAGGCGGCGGCCGCCCGGTTATCCAGCAGCGATTTGCCGGCACCCACGTCCTTGATCGCCTGCGCCAGCTCCATACCCCTGATGTCTTTGACGACGTAGCCGCTGGCGCCGGCCAAAATCGCCTCGAGCATCGCTTCATCGGAAGTGAATGATGTCAACATCAGACACCGCAGCTCTGGGAGATCGGACAGCAGATCACGGCACAGTTCGATTCCGTTGCCATCGGGGAGACGCACGTCAAGCACAGCGACGTCGGGCTTCAATGCCGGTATTCTCACCAGCGCTTCGGACACCGAACCCGCATCGCCGACGACCTCAAGCTCAGGATCCGACGCGAGCAGATCGGCAAGACCGCGACGAACGACTTCATGGTCATCAACCAAGAAAACCTTAACCACTGCGAGTCCTTCCTGCTGATCCTCCGGGACAAGGATCATGGAGCCCCGATTCAATATCCCATACGCTGCATAACCGGCCAATTTTCACAAATGTTGGTGATTGAGAACGAGCAGTGAGCACTCGGTGTCCTGCAGTACCGCACTACCGATTGGCCCGATAAGTTCGTTGAGATGCTGATGGTTCCGGGCGCTGACGATCACTAACCCGGTCGTTCGGCGGTTGTGCGCCAGATGATCCAGAAGGCTGCCGTGCATGACCACCGATTCGACTGCGATGTTCGGATAGCGTCGCCTCCATCGAGCCAGCCGGCGATCGAGGTCGGCGCGTGCCCGGTGATCGCCGTCGCGCACTTTTTCATCATCACCCGACATCGTCTGCCCGCAAATTACTGCCTGGATGGTCGAGTTGCGGAGCTGCGCTTCGTCCATGGCGGCACTCAGCAAAACACCGTTGTCGGGAGAACCGTCCGCTTCGACGACGATCTCATGCGGGCGCTGTCCGGGCCGTTCGTGGTGCCCGCGAATAATCGCCACAGGGCACCGCGCCGAAATGGCCAGAGCCGCAGCGGTGGAACCCATCCGGCCCGCTTGGAAGTGGCGTAATCCGAGCGCGCCCACGCACACCATCGCAGCTGATGCCGACGCGCGGATCAACGACCCGAGCGACGGCCCCTCGGCGATCTCGGTCTCGATCTTTACCGCGTGGCCCGTGGCTTCGATTGCCTTAGTTGCGCGCCGGATTGCGGTTTCCGCGCCGGCAAGCGTGCGCGCCATGGCATCGCTTTCTGCATCCTGGGCATTGCACTGCTCAACCGCGTAAAGGAGACGCAGAGGGACATCACGGCTCACCGCTTCATCGACCGCCCAGAACGCCGCGTGTATTGCCGCCGTCGAGCCGTCTATACCGACGACGACTGGCCGAGAGGTAGGTAGCTCGTCCATCGCAAGGCTTTCGGACTCAATCGTGGATCAGAGGCTGTCGGAATAGCAGCAATTGGAGGGTAATTCGGGTACGTCGGGGACACCGACGACCACCAACTTGGCATACAGCCGGTTCATCTGGACTCCTAACTAGTGTCCTGAGGGCAGACCACTTGATCAGCCTAGTGTCAGATTATTAAGCTGCGGCTGATTACGAAGGAGCCATTAGACCTCACTCCGATGCCGTTAGTCTCGGGACCGCGATCGGGGCTGTCACCTTCGACGTTCTTCAGAAGCCACTCGAGTGCTGTGGCCGGGTCCCTTGGGTCAGGCGCTAGTACCCACCCCTGTCATTGACGTCGGATGGTTCCGCAGACAGAACGAACAACTTCTCCATCCCCCTGGCTCGCAGGCTGCCGTACCAGATGTCGTCAGCATGGCTGCGCCCGCCGCGATGCCCAACCGTACGGATTCGACAAGCGGCCAACCGCGACTGAGGCCTACCGTGATTGCGGCGACGATTGCGTCGCCCGCTCCAGCACCGCTCCCCCGCGCATCGGAATGGCCGAAAATCGCTGGCTCGCGTACTGTGTCGAAAGCGGCGCGCCGTGAGATCCCAAGGACACCAACACGACTTGTGCACAACCGTTTTCGACGAGTTTTAAAGTGACGACCTGTGGTCGGCCGGGATCCGGCATGGCTGCGCCTCCATATTCGTTGGCTGCGCCCTGTTGGTTGGTCACAGCCCGCTCGGATATGTTTCCGGCGTTTCGCCGGCAATCCACAGACTCGTGGGCTCCAGAGGTTCGAGCGCCCGGGTCCTATCGATATGGATCATCGCGTCGAATTGGTCGGCGGGTCGGACATGGAAGTAGTGGCTTTGCCGTTCCGTGGCGGGCAGGTAGATCACGCCGATGGCGCGTCCCAATCGAACGGCACTAAGCGGTTCCGCGGCTTCGGGGCTCAGGTCTGCCGACACCAGGAAAGAGCCCCTGCCGGTCTGGTGTAGGAGTTCCTCGATACTGCCGTTGAGCGCCGGCCGAACGGCCTTTCGTTCCGCGACGCCGCCCCACTCGCTGGCGGCGGTAACTGTGCCGCTGTACGTGCTAAACCCGATGAGGCGCGATTGATCGCCATATTGCTGGCGTGCAAGTTGACCAAGTGTCAGTTGACCGTCCGCCGAGACCTCGGTCGCCCGCGCGTCCCCAACATGAGAGTTGTGGGCCCACACCACTATTCGTGCCGATGGCACATCATGGTGGCGGTCCAGATGTTTCAGCAGCGCGTCAAGTGTCTGCGCCATGTGCTTGTCGCG
>Ga0182030_10015499_pt1 | contig 14933 bp, 15 predicted proteins | sample 812S3MmetaG_FD_121299 | JGI IMG/M metagenome (GOLD analysis project Ga0182030, IMG submission 121299) | Permafrost microbial communities from Stordalen Mire, Sweden - 812S3M metaG (Illumina Assembly) | ecosystem: Environmental > Terrestrial > Soil > Wetlands > Permafrost | place: Sweden... | reverse complement strand
TATGAGCGCCGCTTCGCCATGGGGCTCAAGAATCTGGGGCCGGAATCCCCGGGCGTGGTCGCTACGCAATCGACGCACAAGCAACTCGCCAGCTTCTCTCAGGCGTCGCAGATTCATGTGCGCGATCGTCATATCACGGGCCAGAAGCGCCGCGTCGAGCACAAGCGCTTCAATGAAGGCTTCATGCTGCACGCCTCGACCTCGCCTTTTTATCCGTTGTTCGCGTCGCTCGACGTCGGCGCGCAAATGATGAAGGGAAGGTCCGGCGAAGTCCTCTGGGACGATACGGTCCGGCTTGGCATTGAATTGCGAAAGAAGCTGCGCGCCGTGCGCCGCGAATTCGAGGAGAAGGAACGCGATCCCGCGCGCCGCTGGTTCTTCGATCCTTTCGTTCCGGATCGCGTCTCCATCCCCGACGTGGCGCGCGAAGGCGCCACCCATGATGTCGCCTGGGAAAGCCTGCCAACCGACCAGCTGGCGCGCCACGTGAAATATTGGGAGCTGTCTCCGGGCGCCGCCTGGCATGGTTTCAACTATGTCGAAAAAGGTTTCGCTATTACCGATCCGTGCAAGCTTACGCTGCTCACGCCAGGGTTTGACCGAAAGACCGGCGCCTATGAAGCGCATGGCGTGCCGGCGCCGATCGTCGCACAATATCTGCGTGAAAATCGCGTCGTTCCGGAAAAGAACGATCTCAACTCCCTGCTGTTTCTGCTCACGCCTGGCGTCGAATCCAGCAAGGCGGGAACGCTGGTCAGCGCGCTGGTTGCGTTCAAGCGTCTTCATGACGAAAATGCATTGCTTGATGACGTCATGCCCGAATTCGTCGCGAAACGTCCCAAGCGATACAAGGGCGTTCGCATGCGCGACCTTTGCGGCGACATGCATGGCTTCTTCCGCAACGCCAATGTCAGCGCCCTGCAGAAGGCACAGTTCTCGTCGGACCATTTGCCGGAGATGGTGATGACGCCGCGCGCCGCTTCCCGCCATCTGGTGCGAAACAACGTCGACTATCTGCCGATAGACCAGATCGAGGGTCGGATAGCGACGACGCTGTTTGTGATATATCCGCCTGGCATTGCGACGATTGTCGCTGGCGAGCGGCTTTGCGCGAAGGCGCGGCCCATGATCGATTATCTCAAGACTTTCGAGCGCAGCGCCAATATTTTCCCTGGGTTTGAAGCTGAAATTCAGGGGCTTTACAGGGAAACGGACGACAATGGCGTGGTCCGTTTCTACACTTATGTCGTGAGTGAGTAGGGCGGGGGCGGCATGGCTCTGGATGAACCCGTGAGCAGCATCGTCCCGGCGTCGCCGATATTCGTGCGCGCGTCCCGCGACACGGATGTCGACGCCATGCTTGCGATCTATCTGCACCATATTCGCCATGGCGTCGATCCGTCGCAACATCAGTACATCGAGACGCCGGACGCCGAGGATATCAAGCGGCGGCGCAAGAACATGCAAAAGCACAAGCTGCCGCATCTCGTCGCGGACATGGGCGGAGCGGTGGTGGGCTACGCCTACGCGGTCCCTTTCCGCAAGAGGCCGGCCTATCGTCATGTGGTGAAGCATTCGATCTATGTGCATCACGAGCATATGCACTCCGGCATCGGGAGATTGTTGCTTCCGGCGTTGGTGGATGCTTGCGCTGCGTCGGGTTACCGCCAGATGATCGGCTACATCGACGCCGCAAATCGAGCGTCTTTGCAGCTGCACGAGGCGTTCGGCTTCCGTCAGGTGGGTTATTTACCCGCAATAGGCTTCAAATTCGGTCAATGGACGGACACCATATTGGTGCAGAGGTCGCTTGGCGCAGGCGCGACCTCGGCTCCCGACAGCGTGTTGTAAAGGCAGCCGCGCCTTCGGCGACACGCTGGCCAGCCGCGAGAATGGTCAGTTGGCGTGAAAACGCGACGAGATCCAGCCGGTTATTTATTCTTTGCGTTCTGCGACTCGAAGCCGGAAATGACGTCGAACAATTCTTCATCGATACCGCTCTGGCGAACACGGTGAAATGCGCCATGGAGATCGACCAGCATTTCGTCGATGTTTTTTTCGGCGCGCTGCATTGCGGCCAAGCGGCTCGCATTCTCGCTCGCCAGCGATTCCGCGCAGGCCCTGAACAGTGAAACGAAGAGATATTCTCGAATGAGAACTGGCAGGGTGGCGCTGACGCCGCCTATCGCCTCGGGGAGATTTCCCGTCGGCCAGCGGCGTTTGGCGAGCTCTCCGCGCCAGCTTTCGTCCAGCGGCAGGAGTCGTTGAGTGACGGGGAAGTAGCTTGCCCCGGCGGCGGGGCGATTATGGAACAGGAGCAGTTCGGTGACCGCACCATGATCTTGCGCCTGCTCGGTAGCAGTGAGCACCTGACCGACGAGTTGGGAAATGGCTTTTACGGAATTGGGCACCAGGAAGAGCCCTGTCGGCGACAATCCAAGATCCTGAAGACGGGCGTGCGCCCGCTCGCCTACCGCCCAGACAATCGGCTTTTCAGGGAGGTCGGAAAGAGTCGTCGAAGCGTATTCCGTGACCGCGTCGTTAAAGCGGCCGACCAGACCCTGATCCGAGCCGAACACAACCGCGCCGACAACGGGCCTGGCGCTTTGCCGGTGCGGCGGCGTGGCGACGAACCCACTCTTCTGGAAACAGACGCCGAGGCCCATTTCCACGCTGCGATAATAGTCGCCCAGCGCGCTTACCGCTTTCTCATATTGACCAATGTTCGAGGCGGCCAGCGCCTTCATCGTGCGCACAACGCCTTCCAGATCGCCGGCGCTGGCGATCTTGCGTCGCAGGCTCTCCGTCGTTTCGCTCACGGTCTGTCCTTGGTCGGCGCAATCATGCTGTTGCTGGAGACAAGACGGATCGTCGCGGTCATGCCGGGCTTAAGCGAGAGGTCGCTGTTGGAGGCGGTAATCACCAGCGCATATACCTTTGCCTCTCCGACGGTCGGCGGCGTGGCGTCCATTTGAGTGACCTGGCCGCTAAAGGAGCGGTTCGGATATGCGTCGACAGTGAATTGCACTTCAGCGCCGGGCGCGATGCCCCCAATGTCCTTGGCGTCAACACTGGCCTCGATGCGCACTGCCGTGAGGCTGGCTGCGATCAAGAACAGCGGTTGCGTGGCGTTCGGCGCGACGGTCTGGCCTGTTTGCAGATCCTGCGCGACGATTATGCCGTCAATCGGAGCAAGGATGTCGGTTTCATCAAGCTCGGCTTTGGCCGCGCCCAGCGCGGCTTCGCTCTTCGCCGCAGCAGCCTTCGCGATCTCCTCGCGTTCCCGCGCCTGTTCAACGGCCATGCGCGCCGCCTCAATCTGCGCGTAAGCAACTGCTCGCCGCTTAGCTCTGGCGTCAAGGCGCGCAACATTCGCTTTGGCCTGGTTCAACTCGTCCGCCTGTTTCTGCAATTGCTCGTTCGCCGCCTTCATCTCGGTCGCGCGTCGATTGAGGATCGCCTGATATGGCGCGGGGTCGAGTTTCGCGCATATCTGACCGGCTTTCACTTGCATCCCAACCACGCAATTGATGGTCTGGATGACGCCGGGGACGCGCGCTTCAACTGGTGTGGCTCCAACCGCGGCGACGTGGCCGGAGGCCGTTGGCGCGGGAGCGGCGGCGTCGGGTTTGGCCGGCTCGCGCCGCGTCTCTAAAAATCCGATCAGGCCGACGATGGCGGCGAGAATGATGACGAAACTGAGCCAGAAGCCAAAGGGCTTTGTCGTCGCGGGAATGCGCTGGACCGTCGCGGGAGGTTGGATGGCTTCCGGTTCAGGCTTGGCTGCCGGCGGAAGCGCCGTACCGGAGTTGATATCCGGCTTCAAGTCGCTCGCTGTCCCGGCTTTCCCGCTTGGACTGGATTGAAGCTGCGTGAGCGCCTGCCGCGCCATGTCGAGAACGCTTGTTCGGACCTCCTCGCTTAGCTTCTCTGATTTTTCCAAGGCGTTGCGGAGGCCCTCCGGCATTCTGGACGCCGCCTCGACGACGAGGCGCTCCGCCTCCGCCATTCGCTCGATCGGGATCGAATCGAACAGGCCTGCAGCCAACGTCAAGAGCATCGCGATTTGTTCGGGCACGGACACGGGGGCGAACTCGGTTTGCTTGAGACAGGCGCGGATGCGCTGTCCATGTTCGATGATCTTGCGCGTATCCTCATCCAGACGGGCGCCGAAGCGGGCGAAGGTTTCGAGTTCCTCAAACTGCGCATAGGAAAGCTTGAGGTCGCCAGCGGCGTCGCGATAGACGCCACGCTGCGCCTTGCCGCCAACGCGCGAAACGGATTTGCCAACGTCAATCGCAGGGAGCACGCCAAGTTCGAACAGGGACGGCGAAAGGTAGATCTGGCCGTCCGTGATGGAAATCAGGTTCGTCGGAATATAGGCGGAAAGGTTCTGGGCCTCTGTCTCGACGATCAGCAAAGCGGTGAGCGAACCGCCGCCGAGTTCCGCGCGCAGCCGGGTTGAGCGTTCAAGCAGGCGCGAGTGAATATAGAAAATGTCGCCCGGAAACGCTTCGCGACCGGGCGGGCGACGCAGAAGCAGTGAAAGTTCGCGATAGGCCTCGGCGTGCTGGGTGAGGTCGTCATAGACGATCAGCACGTCGCGTCCCGCCTCCATGAAATATTCGGCGATGCTGGTCGCGGCGTAGGGCGCGATATAGGCGAGGCCGGGCGGATCATTACCGTGGGTGACGACGACCACCGTATGGTCCATCGCGCCTTTTTCCTTCAATGTCGCGACGGCCTTGGCCACGGCGGAGGCGCGTTGGCCAATCGCGCAATAGACGCAAATGACGTTTTGGCCGAGTTGATTGAGAATTGTGTCCAGCGCGATCGCGGTCTTGCCGATCTGTCGATCTCCCAGGATCAATTCGCGCTGGCCGCGCCCTATGGGGACGAGTGCGTCAATGACCTTGATTCCGGTCTGCAACGGCTCCACGACAGGGGCGCGGTCCATGATCGGCGCTGCTGGCCGCTCGATGGGCAGGCGCTGAATCGCATTCACCGGTCCGCCGTCGTCGATTGGGCGGCCGAGCGGGTCGATCACGCGGCCGAGCAAGGCGTCGCCCACAGCGACGTCCATGACCCTTCCCGTGCGCTCCACTTCATCGCCTGCTTGCAAGCGCTCATATTCGCCGAGCAAGACGACGCCCACTTCGTCTTCGTCAACGTTGAACGCTATGCCGAGCAGGTCGCCAGGGAATTTCACCAATTCCTCAAAACCGACGCCCGGCAGCCCCGAGACTTTCGCGATGCCCGTGGCGACGCTGGCGACGACGCCGATTTCGCGCGTGCGCAGTTCCGGTGCGAACGAGCGCCGGGCTTCGTCCAAACCGGCGAAGGCCTCGTCCACAGCCTTTTGAAAACCATCAGGCGCCATCGTCAAGGGCCCCGGCTTTTGGTCGTGTCGCTCCGTTGCAGGAGCGCCGTCGCATCCTGCTCCAGCGTCGCCAGATAGTCAGAGATAGACCAGCCCGCCTTTTGTCCGTTCGCCGCAAGTTCGATTCCCGCGATCAGGTCCGGCGCTGTTTCGAAGCGCAGCGACGCGCTGGTTGAGAGCTCTTCGTTGATCGCGCTTTGTATGTTGCGCCGCTGTTCCTCCGGAAGCTCGAAAGCGCTTCGGATCAACGGAGTTTCCGGACCGCTCCGAATTGCGGCGGCGAGGGTCGCCTTGGCGGGCGCCGCCAGGTTTCGCAGCCGACAAACGAACGTCTCGGCGATGCTCTCTTCCAGAGATGTCGAAGCTAGATCAGTCAGCGCCTTTCTCGTGATCGCGAAAACTTCCGCCTGTGTGCGGTCGCGGATTGTGCGACCAAGAGTGCTGGCCTCGATTTTCGCCGCTTCCGCGCGCTGGGCGCTCAATGCGTCCGCCGCGCTCCGGGCCTCGTTCAGAAGCCGCTCGCGCTCAGCCTGCGCTTCCGTCTCGGCCTGCTTGAGGAGCGTTGCGCGCGTCATGTCGAGGGCTTCATTCTTGCGCAGGAATTCGTCGCGCTCTTTGACGGCTTGCGCCTCCTTCGCCTCGGCGTCGGAGAGCTGCGCGCTGATTCGCTTCTCGCGCGCGTCGATGGCGTCGAGAATCGGCTTGTAGAGAAAGCGCTTCAGCAACCACACCAGGACGATGAAATTGACCGCCTGCGCGCCGACGGTGAACCAGTCGATGAGCATGGATTATTTACCGGGCGCTTCCGCGATGACATGGGTCCAGAATGGATTGGCGAATATAAGGATCATCGAGACGACGAAGCAGTAGATCGCGATGGATTCGATCATCGCCAGTCCGACGAACAGCGTGCGCGTGATCGTCGTCGCGGCGTCGGGCTGTTGAGCAAGGGAACTCAGCGCCGTCGCGACCGCGCGGCCTTCCCCAAGCGCGGGGCCGATGCTGCCGAGAGCGATCGTCAGGCCGGCGGTGACGATCGAAGCTATGGCTATCAGTGTCGCGCTATCCATTGTGCCGCCTCAATCTTTCGTGGGTTAAGCTTCATCGGACGCTCCGCTTGGCGACTCGCGGTCGCTCGTGGCCGCCGCGATGTAAACCGCAGCGAGCATCGAGAAAATATAAGCCTGGACCATGCCGGTGAGCAGACCAAGCGCGCTCATGACGATCGGGAATATGAACGGCGTCACCGTGAGCAGAATGGCGAGGATCATCGATCCGCTCATCATGTTGCCGAACAGACGCACGGCCAGAGCCAGCGTTCGCGAAAGTTCGCTGATAATGTTGAAGGGCAGCATGATTATCGTTGGCTCCGCATAGGTCTTCAGATAGCGGAGCAGCCCTTGGTCCGCTATCCCGTAAAGCGGTACGGCGACAAAAACGGACAGCGCCAGCGCGGCGGTGGTCGACAACGATCCCGTCGGCGGATCGTAGCCCGGAATGATCGTGAAGAGATTGGCCGTTGCGACGAATAAAAACAGCGTTCCCAAAAAGCCAAGATATTTCCTTGGGCGGCGGAGACCGACGTCCGCGATCTGACTCTCGATGCCCGTTGTCACTATTTCCAGCAGATTTTGCCACCTGGACCGATGCAGCCCCAAGGAAAGCCTGCGCGTGACCAGCATTGAGCCGACCGTCAGCGTGAGCATCAGTCCCCAAGTATAGACGATGGTGGCGTTGAGCTTGAAAACGCCGCTCTGCCAGAAGATGACTTCGTCGGAGCTAAGACGCACGGCTGGTTTCCCCCGCGCCGCTTGCATTCAGCTCCGTCATTCTCGTCATGATGACGCGCGCCGCCGTAAAGCCGACAAGGCAGGCCAGAAGCCTCTCCCAGTGACCGCCCGAGACAACATAAAATCCAAGAAGGGCGACGCTCATGCGCAGCAGCAGGCTGCTCATGAACAAAAGCGCTGGCCGCTGTGACGAAACCCCTTTGCGGACGGTGAGCCAGAGGCCGCCGAAAAAGGCCGCGCCCAGCGCCGCGCCAGCGGCAGTCGAGGCGGCGAGAAACAAGATTTCACGCATCGTCATTCTCCTGCTGCTCCCGCAACTGCCTTTGTTCCTCGGCGACCCAGCGCCAAGCCGTCCAGCAGCCAAGGATCAGCCCTAGAATGAGAAGCGTCAATGTCCATGAGTGGGGGCCGGGATAACGCCGGTCCAGCCACAATCCCAAACCCGCGCCCAGCACTGTCGGCGTCGCCACCGACCATCCAATCAGTCCCATCATGCCGAGGCCATACCAGACGCCATGCAGGGGGCTTCGTCGCGCTTTCAGCTTTCGCCGCGCCTTTGCCCCGATCTCCTCGGCCAGGGGCGATTGTCGCCCCGAGGGCTGGCCTCCAGCGTCATCTTCCATGTCTGAACGCCACCATGCGCTGCATCAATTCGGTCTCCATCTTGACGAGCGTCGCCCTTACAGCCTGTTCCTGTTCGCCGAGTGACAGAAACTCGCGCTCCACCGCGGCGCGCAACGCGCCAAGGTCCGTTCCGGGAATGGCGTTTCTCACCGACACGGTTACGTCCGCGCCGGCCTTGACCAGCACGCCTTCATCCACGGCAAGGCATGTTTCGCCCTTGCCCGCCGATTCATAGATCAGAATGCCCGGGATGAGAGCCGCCACGCAGTCGAGGCGGTGTGGCAGGAGTCCGAAGGAACCGCCCCGAGTCTCCGCTACTATGCGCGAGACATCGCTTGCTTCAGCGAAGACCTGGAAAGGCAAAAGAATCCTCAGTCTCACCAATTCACGAGCCATAATAACTCTTCGCGCTAGACTTTGTCCAAAGCCCTGGATTCGGCGCCGCTGGCTGGCCGCGCCTTTTTCTTCGCCTCGTCGATGACGCCAATCATATAGAGCGCGCTTTCGGGATAGTCCTTGAATTCATCCCGCAGGATTCGTTCGCAGCCGTTCAGAGACTGCTCAAGGCTGACGAATTTGCCTTCAAGTCCCGTGAACTGCGTCGTCGTGAAGAACGGCTGCGTCAGGAAGCGTTCCAGTCGGCGGGCTCTCGCGACAACATTGCGGTCGTCCCGCGAAAGCTGCTCCAGGCCGAGCATGGCGATAATGTCCTTTAGCTGCTCATATTGCGCCAGCGTGCGCCGGATTTCCTGCGCAAGTTCGTAATGGCGCTGACCAACGACTCCGGGCGTCGCCATTTTTGAGCTCGATTGCAACGGGTCGATAGCTGGAAACAGTCCTTCGCTGGCCCTCTTGCGCGAGAGCACGATGGACGCCGAAAGATGCGAGAATGTGTGCACGGCCGCTGGATCGGTGAAATCATCCGCCGGGACATATACCGCCTGAATGGAGGTGATCGCGCCGTTCTCGGTATTGGCGATGCGCTCCTCCAGTTGCGACAGTTCCGTGCCCATGGTCGGCTGATAACCCAAGCGCGACGGCATTTGACCCATCAGGCCCGACACTTCCATGCCGGCCTGAATGAAGCGGAAAATATTGTCGATGAGCAACAGGACATCGCGATGTTCGTCGTCGCGGAAATATTCCGCCATGGTCAGCGCCGCATGAGCGACCCGGAAGCGCGCGCCGGGCGGATCGTTCATCTGACCAAACACCATCACCATATTCGCCAGCACGTCCGCGGCCTTCATGTCGCGATACAGCTCTTCTCCTTCCCGGCATCTTTCGCCAACGCCGCAAAAAATGCTCACGCCTTCGTGTTGTTTCACAAGATTGTGAATCATCTCCGTGAGCAACACGGTCTTGCCCACGCCCGCCCCGCCAAACAGACCTGCTTTTCCTCCGCGCTCCAGCGGCATCAGCACGTCGATGACCTTGATTCCGGTTTCGAAAACCTCGGACTTGGTGGACCGATGCATCAATGAGGGCGGCGCCTGATGCACGGAGCGCCAATCGACCTGCGATAATGGAGTTCCGCGATCTATGACATTGCCGAAGACATCGAACATGCGCGACAGAATGCCCTTTCCCACCGGCGTTTTCAGGGGGCCTCCCGTATTCTCCACCGCCATCCCGCGCGCGAGACCCTGCGTCGGCGTCAGCGCAATTCCGCGCACGTGGCGCGCATCCAGTTGCGTGAGAACCTCGATGACGATGCGTGCCTTCTCACCCGCCAGCAGGATCGAGTATATTGAGGGGAGATTTTCATCAAACCTTACGTCGACGACGCTGCCGCGCACAGCCGCTACTACTCCGGGAGGCTGAGCGTTCGAGGCTTTTTGTTCAAGCATGTCATGACGCCTGACGTTTTCTGGAAACCAGGCATTTGAGGGCGGCGGAAGCCTTGCCTCGCCGGCTATGATGCTATCCTTATTCTCCAGCGTCAATGTCGCGGAAAATTGGCCGCCTCTGAGCCGCGGAGCGGGGTTGCAATTTCTTCCTGCGGAAGGGCGGCGTTGTCCCCAGATCGGCGTGCAGCACGGTCGGACGCGACCTCATCTTGTATTTCGCGCGTTGAAAGCTGATGACTCGTCTCGGTCACGCGTCGGACCGTCGCCTTTTGCAATAAATGGCTGAAGATTTATACGCGACCGTCATCTCGATTCTGGGATTGCCGCGAGGTGGCGAGCCATGATTTCAACATCCGACCCGCGCCCCACCGTTCCGTCTCAGAGCTGCGATTGCGCGCCATGCGCATGGCGCGAGGCAATCTCCTTCAGCGCATCGGCGTATGTGTCGCAGATGATCTTCATCGCGATACGTCCGCTTGGCGTGTTGTCGTCGAAGCTCTCCACGGGCACAAGCTCGCCATTTCCCTCGTCGTAGACAACAACGATCGGTTCAAGAGGAATGGGCTTCCTGAATCCTTGATCCTGCGCCAGCGCGGCGATTTGTTTCCGATCCACGAGACGGATGGAATATCGGTTGGGAACTCCCGCTTCGCTCAACTGAAAGGCAAGCTTGCTGGCCATTTGTGGCCCTCCTCGTAACACGCACATTAGGCCGTGAGGCATTTGGTAATGCGGATCGCAATCGCATGCTGAAGTCGCCGCGCCGATGGCAAGTGGATATATTCAGTCCGCGTAAGGTATCCATTTGAAATGCTGCGCCGCCATATAAGGAAGTCATAAGGATCATGGGGCGCTCCGCTCGTCGGCGGCGCCAGCGCTATTTATAAAGGGCTGATAAATATATCGCTTCTACGTCTGGTTGCTTCGCTGCCGCCGGGCTTCCCGTGCAAGGCGGTGCGGCATAGCTGGATGTGGATTCATTGGCAACGCATGTGATCGTCAGTCGCCGGGGCTTGGGGAGATTACCCGCTCCATCGGCTTCAGCTCTCGAAATGAATGTAAATGCGGGGATGGAGTTCTCTCCATCCTCGCATCGCCTCTCCAGACTCTTTGGCTTAGCCCCAAGCCGTCAGTTGGAAAACAGGGCTACTTCGCCTTTTCCAAATGCTCCAGGGCCGCCTTCGCATGATGGGTCGCGACATCCGCATGGCCCTGCTTGCCGTGATCAATCGCTTCCTTCAGATGCGTAATTCCCTCTTCAATGTGAGGGTTCGCCTTGACCTTCTCGCCCGCTTCGGCATGGCCAAGAGCGGCTTCCGCATGCGCGACGAGGACGGCGGCATGACCCGCCTCGCCATACTTTATCGCCTCTTTCGTATGGCCTATGGCGGCAATCACATGCTCCTCGGCCAAGCCGGCGTCGAAGTGGACCAGGGCTTGTTCCGCGTGTTTGGTCGCGACCTCGGCATGCCCTTGCCTGCCGTGTTCGATCGCGGCGTTGAGATGAACGACGCCTTCCTTGACGTGCTTGTTCTTCTCGGCGGCCTCGGACTCCCTGGCGTGCTTCAGCGCGGCTTCGGCGTGAGTAACCAGCAAATCCGCATGGCCTAGCCTGCCATGTTCGATCGCCTCCTGAGTGTGGTTGATCGTTGCGATCAGATGTCCGATAGGGCCGACATGATGGCGATGTATCGGCGGAGGCGGCTGATCGGGAGCAAAGGCCAGAGCCAGCCGTTCAACGCCAGCGGTTACGCCGACGCCTGTACCTTCCTCCACATTGAAGGGCTGCAGCGAGACCGTGTTGTTGGATCCGCCTACAAGTATGGCGCCGCCGCCGCCGACACCCACCTTAACGGTTGCTTCCGGTCCGACATAATCTCCAGCAAGCGCGCCTGGGCCCAATGTTCGAGTGGCGGCAAGCACTACCCAGACGAGTTCGCCCGGACCGTTGATGGTCAGATTGGCGCCGATCTTGGTTAGCCGGCCCGTGTAATGCAAGGGCGTGGCGCCTTCGGCGTCATCCTGATAGGCGCAATCAAGCGCCTGGTTCTCGACGATGACTGTAGCGCCGTTCCCCGAAAGATGACATTCGAGCAGACCGACCCGCTCAGCCGCGAATGAAGTCGCGGGAGCCAACATCGCAATCACCGCTCCCGCGCATAATGTCCGTCTGAAATCACGCTTCTGCTGCATATTGAACATCTCCTCGTTTCCCTTTCAGGGGCCTGCGTCCACTAGCCTTGAGCGCAAAGCTCCGCCGTGCCGCTCTGGGCACGCTTGAGCTATGTGCTTTGAACGCAGGTTCAATTGGCGCGCGACAATTTAACTCATGAGGAGTTGGCGCAGGTTCGATGGCGAAAATTGCGCGTCAAATGACATTGGGGCGACTACCGCGCGAAATTCGCCGTCCTAAATTGGAGAGCAAGCCTCCACTTCCTCTACTGGCCCGGCCTTCTGGCCGGGCACTTTTTTTGTGAGGCGCAAGCCCGACGCATCATTCGCCACTGCTTCCGGAATGATGGAGAGGCTGCACGCCTTCGGCATTGCCGTCTTTATTGACGCTCAATAATATCTGCGGTGGACAACGACGCCGCGACGGTAGTAGGGCGCGTGATAGTAGCCGCGATGGCCGACAACCGCTCCATGTGGCCCGGCGCATCCCCCCCGGTAGGGCCCCCGGGCGCAGACAATCGCGTTGGCGTCGGCGGTGAAGGCGGCGAGTCCAGCAAAAGCGAGGATGGCGACAGTTAAAGATTTCATCATGAAGCAGTCTCCTTGAGGTTCTCTCGCGCCGCCCGTTCCATGGACGACTCGATAAAAAGGCTAGGGCGCATCGCAGCCGGAGTCCATGCCGAAATCCTCGAGACCGGGAATCATCATTAGGTGTGAGTTATTGGAACAGTTAAGGATTTTGCCCCGGAGCAGGTGAAATGCGCGTGTCTCTTGTTGGAAAGTAGGCGAAAAGCGGGGAATGACAGGCTGATCGAATTTTCTCGACTATTCATCGCGCCGATTTGGTTCGGCATCATTCACAATGGTCTTCTCGACATCGCCGATCTTTTCGAAGCCCATCGGTATGCGATCTTTGATCAAAAAAGGATTTGAAGTATCGGGTCACTGATCCACCGGCCTTCTCGCCCTTTAGGCGCCGTCAGTGGGGCGGCCTGTTAGGCGGTTAGGCGATGTGACGCGACGCGCTCTCTCGAGCACGCCGCGCAATTTTCCAGACGGGCGAGCACGATCTGCCCGTCTTATTTCCGCTCTCGCTTTTACCAATACCGGCGATGCCAACGATAATAGCGATGATAATAATGCGGACGATAATAATAACGATGATAATAGTGCGGGCGATAATAATAACGATGGTAATAGGGCCTGTGATAATAGCGATACCAGGTCTTTTCGACAGGGCTCATTGTTTCAGTCTGCCCAACGCCCGGATCAAGTCTCGGCATTGCTCTTGCTGGTGAGAGCGGTAGCGCCATCATGGCCCCGAGCAACGCTACCGCGAAGAGAACGGCTTTTATTTTCATTGGACTCTCGCTTTCTCAAATCTGCGTCGGCAATTTGCAAATGCGGCAGATACGCACGCCGATCGAGGCGCCGTTTCAAAAACTAGGGTCCGCGCATTGAAACGGCAAGACATCTGCGTTGTCCAATGTCATTATCCTTTACGGGTAAGGCTCGCATGACAAGCGAGCGGCTTTGGCTGAGCCGATCGGCTGGAGCTACGGTTGGGAGGGCTGGCCACTCATGGGGCTCGGCGCCTGTCCCTGTGCTTGGCGATGGTTTTCCGATTTTCCAGCGCGTTCGATGGAGCGCCATCCCATGAGGAAACCGCAGCTTGCCGACGATATCGCCGGGGGCGACAATCCCCAAGGTCGCGCCCGCACCCGAAGGTCCGTGAGTTGCGGAAGGACAACGAGGGCGCGGCTAAACAGGAGCTCACCCGCTTTGGCGCCACCGGCTCCCAAGGACGGGACCGCATGGAACGCGTCGTGGTCTCTGACTTGCCTATTATGCCAAGCCGTTGCAAAATTGGTTCGCAACAAAAGGAAATCCGGCGAACATCGGATAAAAGCATCCCCGGATATCTTGATTGACTTGAAAAGATACGACGTAGCCAGCTTGCCGATGAGCGGAGTGTGTCATGATAATTGTGCATCACTTGCGCAATGTTGGTTATCGTCCGAAGGGGATCGTTCATGTGGGCGCGCACTTCGGACAGGAACGTGAAGGATATAAGTCGCTGAACCCCGAACTGATCGTTTGGGTAGAGGCGGATCCGGAGACTTTCGCTGGTTTGCAGAGAGCGGTGACGCCTGAAGAGCGCGAAGCTACGCCAAGGCAGATTCTATTGAATGCGCTGATTTCCGATAAGGATGGCGACATTGTTCCGTTTCATCGCTTCAGCAACTACGGTGTGTCATCAAGCATGTTTTCAGCTACGCCGTTGTTGACTGAGGCATGGCCGGACGTCAAGGAAACGGGCGAAATTATCGAATTGACGAGTCGCCGGATTGACAGCCTTTTTCCGGAGCAAGGCATTTTTCCGCAGAATGTGGATGTCATGATTTTTGATGTCCAGGGTGCGGAGCTGATGGCCTTGCAGGGTAGCGGAAAATATCTGGAGAACACTCAATTTGTCGAAGTTGAGGTCTCGAAGCAATCAATTTACGAAGGCGCGCCCCTTGAACCCGAAGTGAATGATTTTCTCAGGAATGCGGGGTTTGAACGCATTACTACCGACATTCCCTGGCATGGAGATGTCGTATACGGTCGGCACGGCGCTCAGGGTTCGTCAGGGCAGTGAACCGGTATTCGCCAGATGCTCTCGAACCGGGTTGAAACGTTCGCCAGCGGGCGTTTTTCAAGACGGAGCCATGAGTAGAACTGGCTCGGTTTGTTTGAACAATCTGGGCGCGGTTCGCAAGCAAACTCGGGCGCTGTGGCGGCTGCGCCAGCTTTCCGCGCGGGCGCCGGAGTCGAACAGCTTCGCAATCTAAGCCAGTAGAGGCGTTGTTCGCGGTCCACTCACAAGATCGCCGCCTCTTTTGGACCGTCGCCGCCGCGCTACGTCGGCGGCTTGGCGAAGTTCCATGGTGAGGCGTTACGCGGCCTTGAGCAACTCGACGGCAGGCGTCTGCTGCATGGCCTGCACAGCCCTGGCGATCGCCTCGATGGAGGCCATCGACTGGCGATTCAGCATTTCGCGCCGGAATTCGATCTTGAAGGCGCGCTCGACGGCGACAAGCAGGCGGATCGCGTCGAAGGAGGTCAGCCCGAGGC
>Ga0182030_10015497_pt1 | contig 14933 bp, 14 predicted proteins | sample 812S3MmetaG_FD_121299 | JGI IMG/M metagenome (GOLD analysis project Ga0182030, IMG submission 121299) | Permafrost microbial communities from Stordalen Mire, Sweden - 812S3M metaG (Illumina Assembly) | ecosystem: Environmental > Terrestrial > Soil > Wetlands > Permafrost | place: Sweden... | reverse complement strand
AGCTTGATGTACTTTTCGGCGATCGCCATGTTGCCTTCGGGGTGTTCGTTGAAGTCGAACTGAGCACCCGTCGGGCCTTTCAGGCCACCGGACTGTTCGAAGCCGCTGATGGTGGGGTAGATGAAGTGAGTCGCCACGTTTGTGACGAGTTCACCGCCGCGAGCCCTGTCCATGGCCGTGCGGTCCAGCGCGGCCCAGAAGGCCTTGCGTAGGTTGATGTTGGAGAACACACCCTTGTTGTCCACGCCGATGTAGTGGCTTCCGGCACCAGGTGAGATCTCCATCTGGCCTTTATATTTTTCCGCCGCCAGACGGATCGAGGACTGCGCCGGCGGTTCGTTCTCGACGACGTTGGTGCCTTCCAGCACCTGCCGGCCGATGACCGCCTGTGTGCCGCCGATCTTGATGTCAATTTCATTCAGGTAAGCAGGACGGAAGTCCGTCGATGCGTTCCAGTTCGGGTTGCGCACCAGCGTCGCCGACTTGCCGGGAACGTAGCCGACTCCCAGCACCTTGCCTTCGGCGTTGTTCTTCAGCATGTACGGCCCGGTCGCCACCTGATAGTTGGCGTAGTTCGACGGCTTGTTCTTGTCGAATTTTTCTGCGTAGGACTTTGGCACGGCAGCCGAAAGCGGCAGCTGCAGCGCTGCAGCCACGATCGCACCCTTTGGTTCTGTGAGGTGGAACACGATCTCATGCTTGTTCGGTGTTTCGATGCCCTTGATCGAGCCGCCGCTGGCCTTGGGCGCGCCTTCTATCGATTCGAAGTACGAGTGGAAGTATGGGTTGGCCACGTTCGGGTTGGCGCCGCGCTCCATCGCGTAGGCGACGTCTTCCGCCACGACTTCCCGGTTGACGGGCGGGCTGAAGTGGATGCCTTCCTTGAGCTTCACGGTCACGGTCTTGCCGCCGTTTGAGATTTCAGGCGCGCCGGCTGCCATGTCGGCTGAAGGTTCGTTGGAGTTCGGCTTGTTCGAGTACAGGGGCCGCTGCGTTGCGAACACGACCTCGTAGTCCAGCGAGTAGTAGGCGATCCCCGGATCGAGGTGTTCGAAATCGGTTTCGTCCAGGACGTTCAGCACTCCGCCCTTTTTGCCGCCCGTGAGCGACTGCGTGAGCGGACTCTGATAGCCCCCCGTGCTCACGGTGCTCGCGGTGCTCGCCGTCGTCGTGCCCGAGCTGTTGCTCGAACTGCCGCACGCCGCCAGCAGCAGCGAGAGCGCCGCCACGAGCGCGGCGGCCGCGACCGTTCTTATTGACCTCATCAAGACGCCTCCTGTTTGTTTATCGGTGCCCTCATCGGGCGTTTCTCGGGTTCAGGGCGTCCCTCAGCCCGTCGCCCAGAAGATTGAAGGCAAGCACCGTGAACAGCAGCGCTAGACCTGGGAAGAGCATGTACCACCACGCAGTTTCAAATATCGGACTCGCCTGCGCAACCATCTGCCCCCAACTGGCAGTAGGTGGACGAATTCCTACCCCGAGGAAGGACAGGGTGGCCTCGAACAGGATGCTGACAGGAATCTGCAGACTTCCATAGACGATGATCGGCGCCGTCAGGTTGGGGAGGATCTCCCTGAACATGATGCGCATGTCCGAGGCGCCGAGCGCGCGTGAGGCGTCGACGAACTCGCGCTCGCGCAGCGAGAACACCAGGCCGCGCACGATGCGGGCGATGTAGGGCCAGGTCGCAAGGATCACAAGGATGATCACGAGCTGGAGCCCCGGCTGCACCGCGCCTTTGAAGCAGCCCCTGACCGCGCAGGCGGCGCTCACACCGATGCCGAGCAGCAACAGCGGGATCGAGAGAAAAACATCGATGGTTCTTGAGATCAGTGTGTCCACCCAGCCGCGGTAGTAGCCCGCGAGCATCCCGAAGAACACGCCGATCACGGTCGCCAAGCCGGTACCGAGGATCCCAACCTCAAGCGACACGCGCGCGCCGTAGATCACACGCGACATCACATCCTCGCCCAGCGAGTCGACGCCGAAGGGATGCGTCCAGCTGGGCCCCAGCGGCGAACCGAAGGAATCGGTGAGGTTGAGGTTCTCCACATTGGGGCCAGGCAGCCCCAGGATTTTCACGACCAGCGGCGCCGCGAACGCGACCACTATCAACGCGAGGATGAAGCCCAGCGACACGACGGCCACGCGGTCCCTGCGAAACCGCCGCCAAAAGAGCTGCAGCGGCGAGCGCGCGGCGATGTCACCCCCAACGTCGAGGAACTCCAGGCCCCCGCCCGCGGACGGCATCGCCTCGGCGCCAGCGAGGCTCATGCGGGGAGCTTCTCCCGGTTATGGATTAGGGGTCGATGGTTCGTCAAAGACTTGTCAACTTCGATCACGGCACTATAGATTCGCCAACCCCCCCAATACAACCTCCAGTTGTCCCAAATTGCGGGCGCTGCGATACGAGCGATACTCAAGTGATGGATACCCTCTTCGACGAGGAGCCGAACGTCGGTCCGCGAGATCGCCCGTCTGGCCGCCCCGCTGGGGGCCAGGGCGAGCGGCCGCTGGCGGTGCGAATGAGGCCAAATTCGCTCGATCGCTTCGTCGGGCAGGACCACCTACTGGCGCCGGAATCGGCTCTGCGAAGCGCAATCGATCAGGGTCGTCCGCACTCGATGCTGCTCTACGGCCCCCCCGGCTGCGGCAAGACGACGCTCGCTCGGATCGTCGCGGAAAGCTCGGGTGCGGAGTTCGAGGAGCTGAGCGCGGTGCAGGCGGGACGCGCGGAGGTGCGGGCGGTGATCGAGCGCGCCGCGCACAGGCGTCAGACTCGCGGTGGCAAGACGGTTCTGTTCCTCGACGAGATCCACCGTTTCAACAAGGCGCAGCAGGATGCGCTGCTACCGGCGGTAGAGGACGGGCTGCTGACTCTAATAGGCGCCACCACGGAGAACCCCGCCTTTGAGGTCAACGGCGCGCTGCTCTCGCGCATGCGCGTGTACGCGATGCGCGCGCTCGACAGCGGGGAGATCTCAGCGGTGCTGCGCGGAGCGCTCGAGGAGGGAGACGTCGCGCTGGACGAGGACGCGGTGGCGTTCCTGGCGGCGCGCAGCGAAGGCGACGCGCGCACCGCGCTGAACGCGCTCGAGCTGGCCGCCGGCACGGCCCGCGGCCTGGGCGAGCAGCGCGTGACGCTCGCCCGCGCGGAGGACGCGCTGCAGCAGCGGGCGGTGCTCTACGACAAGGGCGGCGACCGCCACTTCGACTACATCTCCGCCTGGATCAAGGCAACGCGCGGCTCAGACCCAGACGCCTCGCTGTATTACCTGGCGGTGATGTTGGAGGGCGGCGAGGACGCCCGCTTCATCGTGCGTCGCATGGTGGTGTTCGCCTCCGAGGACATCGGTAACGCCGATCCCGCCGCGCTCTCCGTTGCCACGGCCGCAGCCGCGGCCGTCGAGCACGTGGGCCTGCCGGAAGCGCGCTACGCGCTCGCGCAGGCTGCGATCTACCTGGCGCTTGCACCCAAGTCCAACGCCGCCGGGCGTGCGCTCTCGGCCGCCCAGCGCCACGTGCGCGAGCACGGCGCGGCGGCGGTGCCGAGCTGGCTGCGCTCTGGCCCGCTCGGGCAGGAGCGTGCGGCGGGGCAGCAGAGCGGCGCGTACGAGTACCCGCATGACCTGCCTGGGCACGTCTCATCCCAGGAGCTTGCGCCGGAGTCGGTTGCGGGCGTGCGCTTCTACACGCCCGACGAGGCCGAGGCGGCGCTGGCGCAGCGGCTGACGGAGATTCGCCGGTTGCGCGGCCGCGAGCGGCCATAATCGGATCTCGATGACGAACGGCCCGCCGAGCGATTCCCAGGCGCAGGAGTTGATCGCGCGCAGCCCTGCCACAGGCGCACGGCTCGGCAGCGTGACCGTCACGGCGCCCGAGCGCGTGGGTGAGGTGGCCGCAGCCGTGGCCACGGTGCAGCCGCTGTGGGCGCTGCTGCGCCTGCAGGACCGTGCGCGCTACATGCGCCGTATGGCGCAGTCGGTGATCGACGACTTCGACGAGCTGAGCGACGCGCTGGCGCGGGAGCAGGGCAGGCCCCGCGCAGAAATCGCGACGCTGGAGCTGCTGGCGGCGATCGACGCGCTGATCTGGATCGCGGACGACGGCGCGGAGGCGCTGGGCGGGCGGCGTGTGGGGATCAACCGCTCGATGGCCATCGCCAAGCGTGCGCACATCGCCTACGAGCCCTACGGCGTGGTCGGCGTGATCGGCGCCGGCAGCGCCCCCTTCGCCCAGCCCCTGGGCCAGATCGCGGGCGCGCTGCTGGCGGGCAACGGCGTGGTGTTCAAGCCGGCCGCGCGCGCGGCCCTGGCGGGCGAGCAGATCGCACGTGTGCTCGCGCGCACTGGTCTGCCGGAGGGGCTCGTGCGGGTGGTGCACGGCGGCGCCGAGACCGGCGTGGCGCTCGCGCAAGCGCAGGTGGACAAGGTGCTGTTCACGGGCTCGCCGGCGGTGGGACGCGTGGTGGCGCGCGCCTGCGTCTCGCGCGAGAAGGAGGTGACGGTGGAGCTGGGCGGCAAGGACGCCATGCTGGTGCTCGCCGACGCCCACCTCCCCCGCGCGGTGGCGGGCGCGCTGTGGGCGGGCTGCGCGGGCGCCGGCCAGGCGCGCGGCTCGATCGAGCGCGTGTACGTGGCGCGCGAGGTGTACGAGCGTTTCCTGAGCGCGCTGGTGGCGGGCGCGCGGGCCTTGACCGTGGGGGATCCCGCCCACGAACGGGTGCAGGTCGGGCCGCTCGCCTCCGCCCGCCGTGTGGCCCACGTGGACGAGCTGGTCAGAGAGGCGCTCGCCGACGGGGCGACGCTCCATTGCGGCGGCCCGATGAGCCCCGCCGGCTGCGACGCGGGAGCCTTCTATGCGCCGGCGATCGTCACCGACGTCACCCCGCAGATGCGCCTGATGCGCGAGCCTGTGGACGGCCCCGTGCTGGCTGTGGTGGCCGTGGACAGCGTGGAGGAGGCGATCGCGCTCGCCAACGACTGCGACTATGGGTTGGGTGCCTCGGTGTGGACCACCGACCGCTACCGCGGCGTGCGCATCGCGCGCGAGCTGCAGGCGGGCATGGTGTGGCTCAACGACCACCTGCCCGGGCCAACGGTTTCCAGGGGGCCCTGGGGGGCCGCCGCCGGGGGCGGGCTCGGGCGCACGCTCGGGCAGGCGGGGCTGCGCGCCTGTGCGCAGGAGAAGCTCATCACCTGGGACCCGCCGGGAGCCAGAGGCCTGTGGTGGGGGCCCCACGACGCAACCAGCGCGCGGGCCGCGAGGGCGGTGGCGAAGATGCGCTCCGGGCGCGAGGCCGACCGCGAGCGCGCGTGGCGCGAGGGCGCGCTGTCGCTTGCACGCATGGGCGCGCGAGCGTTTGGGCGCGGTCTGCCAAAGGGGTAGCCGGCCGCGCGTGTGGCCCGCTTGCAGCTACGCTTGGACGATGCCAGCCCAGGCCTATGCAGGCAAGGAGTGCGTCTGTCAGCTTCGCAGAGGCATCTGCGACCAGAGCTGCGTGCAGGGCATGCTCGACACGCCCTTCTACATCGCCTGCCTGAAGCTCACAGGACGGCGTTGCGTGGTGGTCGGCGGCGGCGAGATCGGCGTGGAGAAGATCGACGGGCTGCTGGCCTGCAGCGCGGACGTGACTGTGATCGCGCCGGAGGCCGAGCGCGCGATTGCGGAGTACGCGCGCGAGGGCTCGATCGTGTGGGAGCAGCGGCCCTATGCGGGCGCGAGCGACCTGGAGGGCGTGTTCATGGCGATCGCCGCCACCAACGACACGGACGTGAACATCGCGGTCTTCGACGACGCGGAGCGGCGCGCGATGCTGGTCAACATCGTGGACGTGCCGCCGCTGTGCAACTTCATCCTGCCGGCGATCGTGCGTACGGGACCGCTGGCGATCGCGATCTCCACCGCGGGCGCCTCACCGGCGCTGGCCAAGCGCATGAAGCGCGAGATCGAGGCGCAGTTCGGCGCGCCCTACGCGAAGCTGGCGGTGCTGCTCAACGAGGTGCGCGGCTGGGCCAAGGGCACGCTGCCCACCTACCAGGATCGCAAGGAGTTCTTCGAGGGGATCGTCAATGGCGATCCCGATCCGGTTGCGCTGCTGCGCGCCGGCGATGAGCAGGGCGTGCGCGAGCTGATCTCGCGGGCGCAGAGCGCGCACGCGATGCAGGTGTAGAGAGCCTCCAGGTGGCGGCGCTCCAGCTCGAGCGCGTAGCTCGACACTACGGCGAACGCGAAGCGCTCAGCGACGTCTCGCTGACCCTGCAGGAGGGCGCCACGCTGGTGGTGTTCGGGCCCAACGGCGCCGGCAAGACGACGCTGCTGCGCGTGCTCGCCACGCTGCTGCGCCCGCACGCGGGCACGGTTGCGGTGCTCGGCGCTGAATTGCCGCGGGAAGCGTGGGCGGTGCGCGGGCGCGTGGGCCTGCTCGGGCACGAGCCACTGCTCTACCGCGAGCTGACCGCACAGGAGAACCTGCGCTTTCACGCGCGCCTGCACGGTGTGGGCGAGGAACGCGTGCGCGAGCTGCTGGAGGTTCTGCGGCTCTCTGCGCGCGCGGCAGAGCCGCTGCGCACGCTCTCGCGCGGCCTGGTGCAGCGCGTGGCGGTGGCGCGCGCGGTGCTGCACGATCCCGAGCTGCTGCTGTTGGACGAGCCGCACTCCAATCTCGATCCCGCGGCGGTGGAGCTGGTGGCGCCGCTGATCGGGGCGGCGTCAGGACGCTCGCGCGTGATCTGCAGCCACGACCCCGGCGGCGGGCTGGCAGAGGCCGACCTCGTGCTGGGGCTGCGCGGCGGGCGGCCGGCGCTGCTGCGCGCGGCCGCGGACGTGAGCGTGGAGGAGATCGGGGAGCTGTACAGGTGAAGCCCACGGTGGGCACCTGGCGGACGGTGGGCGCGCTGCTGCGCAAGGAGCTGCTGGTGGAGCTGCGCACGCTCGAGTCTGTGCCGGGCATGTCGCTGTTCGCCGTCAGCACGTTCGTGGTATTTCACTTCGCGCTCAACCGCAGCAGCATCGAAGGCGACACCGCCTCCGGCATCCTGTGGGTGACGCTGCTGTTCGCCTCGATCCTGGGGATCAACCGCCTGTTCGTGGCCGACGCGGAGCAGGGGGGCTTCGACGGCTTCCTGCTCGCGCCGGTGGACCGCAGCGCGATGTTCCTGGCGAAGGTGCTGACGCTGGTGGCCTACCTGGTGGCGCTGGAGCTCGTGGCCGTGCCCGCGTTCGCGCTGCTGCTGCTGGGGGCACCGTTGGGACCGGCGCTCGGCAACCTCACCGTCACGCTGCTGCTGGGCGACATCGGGGTGGCGGTGATCGGCACGCTGGTCGCTGCGCTGGCAGTCCGTACTCGCGCGCGCGACCTGCTGGGGCCGCTGCTGGCGCTGCCGCTGCTCGTGCCGATCGTGATCGGGGGAGCACGCGCCACGGCGCCGTCGCTGAGCGCCGCTCACGCGAGCGGTGCGGCGGCGCGCTGGCTGTTGACGCTGGGGCTCTATGATCTGTTGTTCGGGCTGATCGCCTACGCCCTATTCGATTTCCTCCTGGAGGACTGAATGGCTTCCTCAAGCCTGTACGGGAAGGGTCTGCGTACGCTGAGCATCGCGACGGTGGTCGCGATGGCGGTCTCGCTCGTCCTCGTGTTCTTCTACGTTCCGCTGGAAGCGGAACAGGGCTTCCTGCAGAAGATCTTCTACGTGCACGTGCCGCTGGCGATCGTCGCACTGTGCGGGTTCGTGCTGGGCGGGCTGCTGGCGATCCAGCACCTGCGCACGCGCGATCCGCGCTGGGATATGCGCTCCTACGTGGTGATTCACATGAGCCTCATCTTCGCGCTCGCCACCTTGATCACCGGCTCGATCTGGGCCAAGGGCTCATGGGGGCACTGGTGGGTGTGGAGCGAGCCCACGCTGGTGTCGTTCCTGATCATCTTCCTGCTCTATGCCACCTACCAACCGCTGCGCTTCGCCATCGAGGATCCCGAGCAGCAGGCGCGCTACGCATCCGTGTTCGCGATCACCGCCGGCGCGTTCGTACCGATGAACTACATCGCCGTCAGCCTCTCCACCGCCTACCTGCACCCGCGCGTGCTTGGCAGCTCCAACAATCTGCCCGCGTCGATGGGCTTCACGCTGATGGTGTCGCTGGTGGCGATGGCGCTGCTGTTCGCCACGCTGTGCAAGTACGAGCTGACCGCCAAGCACGCACGCCAGCAGGTGCGTGCGCTGCGCCGGCAGCTCTCCGGCGAGGGCGCCGACGGCACGCGCCGCACCCGCAGCGCCGCACCCAGCCTGCAGGGGACGCTGCCGCAGACGGCCGGACGGGGAGCGGGCGCGTGACGTTCGCGCTGCTGATCGCGGAGTCCCCCGCACTGCCGCTGCACACCGCCGGCAAGTACGTGGCGGGCGCCTACATCGTGCTGTTCGCAATGCTGCTCATCTACCTGGCGATCATGGCGCTGCGGCTGACGCGCATGGAGCGCAACCTCGCAGAGCTGCTCACGCAGAGCGAACGGCAGACCACGCAGGCAGCGCCGCCCCACGCGCAGGCGCAGGCGCCCATCGAGCAGGAGTCGGCGACGGTATGAGCGAACTGCTGACACTCGGGATCTCGCACAAGACCGCTCCGGTGGCGCTGCGCGAGCGGCTGGCCTTCACTGAGGAGCAGGCGGGAGAGTTCGCAGCCGAGCTGGTGGCCACCCCGGAGGTGCGCGAGGCTGTGGTGCTGTCGAGCTGCAACCGCACGGAGCTGTACCTGGTGGTGGGCGATACCGTGCGTGCGGAGTCCGACGTGCTGGGACTGCTGGCCGGACGGGCACACATACGCCCGACGGAGCTGACGGACGTGCTCTACTCGTCGCGCAACTGCGATGTTGCGCGCCACCTCTATCGCGTCACTGCGAGCCTCGACTCGATGATCGTGGGCGAGGCGGAGATCCAGGGTCAGGTCCGCCGTGCACACGAAGCGGCGATGCGCGCGGGCGCCACCGGGCCGCTGTCCAACCGCCTGTTCTCCGCCGCGCTTACCACCGGCAAGCGCGTGCGTTCGGAGACCGACATCGGCTCCAGCCACGTGAGCGTGCCGTCGGTGGCGGTGGATCTCGCGCTGAGCGTGTTCGGCGACCTGCAGAAGAGCCACGTGGTGATCTTGGGCGCCGGCGAGACCAGCGAGCTGACCGCGCGAGCGCTGGCCCATCAGGGCGCCGGCACGATGTTCGTGGCCAATCGCCACGCCGACCGCGCGCTCAGCCTCGCCCAGCGCTTCGGCGGCTCGGTGGTGAGCATGGACAAACTGCCCGAGCAGCTGGTGCAGGCCGACATCGTGCTCTCCTCCACCTCCTCGCCCCACCGGATCGTCGGGCGCGAGGAGCTGGAGCTGGTGATGGCCGAACGCGACGCGCGCCCGCTGCTGCTGATCGACATCGCCGTGCCGCGCGACATCGACCCGAGCTGCGCGGAACTGGAGGGTGTGAGCCTGTACGACATCGACGACCTGCAGGCGGTGGTTGCACGCAACCTCAACTCGCGCGAGCAGGAGGCGCCGCGGGCGCTTGAGATCGTGGAGGAAGAGATCCACCGCTTCGCGCGCTGGCTGGGTCAGCTCGACACGCTGCCCACCGTGAGCGCGCTGCGCGAGCACGGCGACGCGATCGTGGAGCAGGTGCTGGCGGAGAACTCCGGGCGCTGGGAGACGGTCTCCCCGCGCGATTTGGTGCGGATCGAGGCGGTGGCGCGCGCGGTCATGGGCAGGCTGTTGCACGAGCCCACGATCCGTCTGCGCAGCGTCAGCGGCGACCGCGGCCACGCGAGCCTGCAGCTCGTGCGCGAGCTGTTCGGGCTTGAGCAGGACGAGGATGTCGCAGCACCCTCGGCGGAGCTGGAGGTCCACGACCTCCGCCGCCGCCGCGAACGCTGATGCGGCTCGGCAGCAGGCGCAGCGCACTGGCGATGGCCCAGGCGCACCTCGTCGCCGGCCTGCTGGGCAACTGCGAGATCGTCCCGATCGTGACCAGCGGCGACCGCGGCGAGGGCGAGCAGGACAAGGCGCGCTGGGTGATCGAGCTGGAGGACGCGCTCGCGCGCGGCGAGATCGATCTGGCGGTGCACTCCGCCAAGGACCTTCCCGGCGAGCTGGCGGATCGACTGGCGCTGCTGGGCTCGCCCGCGCGGGCCAGCGCAGAGGACGTGCTGTGCGGTGCGCCGTCGCTGGAGAGCCTGCGCGAAGGGGCGCGAGTGGGCACCAGCAGCATCCGGCGGCGGGGGCAGCTGCTGGCTGCGCGCTCCGATCTGGAGGTGGTGGAGGTGCGGGGCAACGTGGACACGCGCCTGGGCAAGCTCGCCGACCCCGAGCAGGGCCTGGACGCAATCGTGCTCGCGCGTGCGGGGCTGCAGCGGCTGGGACGCGAAGCGGAGGCGGGGGGTGTGCTGGCGGGTGAGGTGTTCGTGCCGGCGCCCGGACAGGGCGCGCTGGCGCTCGAGGGCAGGGCGGACGACATCGTGATGGCAGCTGCTGTGAGTGCCATTACAGACGAGGACGCGCTTGCTTGCCTACTCGCCGAGCGGGCGCTGGCGCGCGAGCTTGGGGCGAGTTGTCACACGCCGCTGGGTGCTCAGGCGAGCGGCGGCAGTGCCGAAGCCGGCGGCGGGCGGCTGCTGACCCTCCAAGCCTGGATCGGGCTTCCAGACGGCTCGGCATGGATCGCAGACGAGCACGAGGGCGCATACTCAGATCCCGAGGCGCTTGGACGAGCGGTGGCTGCGAGGCTGAAGAGCGCGGGCGCGGAGGAGCTGCTGATGCGCGCTGAGACGATGGCTGGCATTGCAGGCGCCTAACGGTGAAACCTCTGTGTGCTAACTTGTGGCCATGCGTCTGCACATAAGCCTTGACGACGATCTCGTGCAGCAACTGGACGCACGAGTCGGTTCTCGCCGCCGCAGCACCTTCATCGGCGAGACGGTTCGTCGCGCGCTGGAAGACGACCGACGCTGGCAGGACATCGAGGCGGGCCTTGGCGCCCTGAGCGACGACGACGGCGACTGGGGCGCAGATCCGGCGGCCTGGGTCACGGAGCAGCGCTTCCAAGACGCTAGCCGCGTCGGCTAGTCCTTGGTGGTGTTGCTCGACACGACGGTGTTGATCGACGCGCTGCGCGGACGGCCGGCTGCCGCGCGCTTGAAAGCGCTGCGCGAAAGCGTCCACGTTCCTTGGATATGCGCGATCAACGCGGACGAGGTGATCCGCGGCACACACGCGGACAAGCAGGCGGTCGTCTCGCGCTTCCTGGCGGGCCTGCAGCTTGCACCGCTCGGACGAACGGAGGGCGAACGAGCCGGGCGCTGGCGGCGCGACTTCGCCGCCAAGGGCGTGACGCTGGGGCAGGCCGACTGCCTGATCGCCGCTGCCGCCGTGGGCGTGGGGGCGCGACTCGCGACCGGCAACCCCAAGCATTTCCCGATGGAGGAGCTCGAGGTAGAGCATTGGCCGGTGGGCCAGTGAGCGGCCGCGTCTACCTCGTCGGCGCTGGCCCGGGCGACCCGGGGCTGCTGACGGCGCGGGCACTGGAGCTGATCGCCAGCGCGGATGTGATCCTGCACGACCGTCTGATCCCGGAGAGCGCGCTGGACGGCGCGCGCGCGGACGCTGAGCTGCTGTTCGTGGGCAAGGAGGGCGGCGGGCCTTCGGTGCCGCAGGAGCGCACCGAACAGGTGATGGTGGAGCGCGCGCAGGCGGGCATGACGGTGCTGCGGTTGAAGGGCGGCGACCCGTTCGTGTTCGGCCGCGGCGGCGAGGAGGCGCTGACGCTGCGCGCCGCCGGCATCCCCTTCGAGATCGTGCCGGGCGTAACGGCGGGCGTGGCGGCGAGCGCCTACGCGGGCATCCCCGTCACGCACCGCGGCGTGGCCAGCGCGGTGGCGCTGATCACGGGGCACGAGGACCCGGAGAAGGAGGAGACGGCGATCGACTGGAACGCGCTGGCCGCCTTCCCCGGCACGCTGGTGCTGTACATGGGCGTGCGCCGCCTGCCCCACATCGCCGCCTCCCTGATCGCCGCCGGCCGCCCGGCCTCGGAGCCCGCGGCGGTGGTGGAAAAAGGCACGCTGCCCGACCAGCGCACGGTCAGCGCGACGCTGGAGACGATTGCCGACGCGGTGGCACGGGAGGGCGTGCGGGCGCCATCGATCACCGTCATCGGTCCAGCTGCGGCGCTCAGCCAGGAGATCTCCTGGCTCGAGCCGAAGCCCCTGCTGGGCCTCACCGTCGCCGTAACCCGCGCGCGGGCGCAGGCCAGCGGACTGGCGCGACGGCTGCAGGCGCTGGGGGCGAAAACGGTGCAGACACCGGCGATCCGCGTGCAGCAGCTCCCCGTGGAGCTGCCCGATCTCTCGCGGTACGACCTCGTCTGCCTCACCAGCCCCAACGGCGTGGAGGCGCTGTTCGAGCGCATGGACGAACACGGTTTGGATTCGCGAGCGTTGGCGGGAGCGACCGTCGCCGCGATCGGCCCCGGCACGGCGCGGGCGCTTGCGGAGCACGGCATCGCGGCGGACGTGGTGCCGGAGAAGTTCGTGGCAGAGTCGCTCGTGCAGGCGCTTGCCGACACCCCCGTCACTCATGCGCTGGTGGCGAGGGCACAGGAGGCGCGCGACGTGCTGCCTGAGGCGCTGCGGGCGCGCGGCGCGGAGGTGGACGTGCTGGCGCTGTATGAGACGGTGGCCGAGCCGCTGGAGAATGAGGCGCTGAAGGCCGCCTGCGAGGCCGACTACGTGACGTTCACCTCCTCCTCGACCGTGCGCTTCTTCCTGGAGGCGGCAGGGTGTAACGCGGCGCTTTCGCCAACCATGAGGATCGTCTCCATCGGCCCGGTGACGACGGACACACTGAGAGAGCATGGCCTGGAGCCACATGTGACGGCGGCGCGCCACGACGTGGATGGCGTGATCGACGCGCTGCTCGCAGACGCGGCCGCGCGGGCGTGACAGCAGGGCTGGGACATCCCCGCGTGCACCTGCGCGTGACCGACTCCACCAACCAGCGCGCACGCGAGCTGGCGAGTGCGGGCGCCCCCCATGGGACGCTCGTGACTGCCTCCGAGCAGACTTCTGGGCGCGGGCGCCAGGGCCGGCGCTGGTCCGCGCCGCCTGGGAGTTCGCTGTTGATGTCGCTGCTCCTGCGCCCCCCTCCGACGCTGCTGCCGCTGATGGCGGCGGTGGCCGTGTGCGACGTGGTGGGAGAGCGAGCGCAGATCAAGTGGCCCAACGACATCGTGGTGGACGCAGCGATGCCCGACGGCTCACCTGCGCTGGCGAAGCTGGCGGGCATCCTCGTGGAGGGTCGCCCGCAGGAAGGCTGGGCTGTGCTGGGAATCGGCCTGAACGTGGCCGTGCGCCTGGAGGATCTGCCGCCGGAGCTGCGCGGGGTTCAGGCGCGGGAGGACGAGCCCGCGGGGGCAAACCCCTCAGAGCCGCCGCGGCTGGCGGCCACACTCGGCGGCTCGGCCAAGGACATCGAGCCCACTCTCGCCGGGCTGCTGGAGGCCTTGGAGCAACGCCTGGCAGAGCCGGCCCACGAGACCCTGCGGGCGTGGCGGGCCCGCGACGCGCTGCACGGACGCGAGGTCGCCTGGAGTGCGGGCCGCGGCCGTGCGGAGGGCGTAGACGGCGAGGGACGGCTGGTGGTTGCTCTCGACGGCGGGGGGCACACCGCGCTGGGCGCAGGCGAGGTGCACCTGCAACCGCTCAGCTGAGCGCTCAGGCCTGCTCGCCCGCGTGGTCGAGGTCGCGGTGGTCGAGCGCGTCCTTGACTTCGTGGCGCAGATCCTCGCGCGCGTCGGGCCGGCGCTCCTCCGGCTGCCCGCGCGAGAGCGTGGTGTCGAGCGGAGCGTCGGCCGCTTTGCCGTTGGAGGCGCCATTGGCCACTGCGCCGGCTCCCGCTCCGCCCTTGCGCCTGCGGCGCTGGTTGCGAGCGCGGCGTTTGGGGAAGTTCCGCAGCAGCTCCCGCGCCAGCGCGGGGGGCTTGCGCGCCATGCGGGTGCGCGCGCCGCGCAGAGCCTCCTCCGCCTCGGGGGTGTGCGCCAGGGCTGCCGCCAGCAGCGCCGCCGCCAAGCGGCGATCCTGCTTGCGCGCCGCGTGGATCAGCCTGCGGGCGTTGCGCGCGTGCGCGGCTCCGGCGGAGTTCACCAGCAGCCCCAGCAGGCGCTTGGTCTCGGGCCAGCGCTGCACGGCGTACTCCTCGTGCACGTCGCGCGTGTACTCCGCCAGGCGCCAGATCCAGGCGTTGGCCTGGTCGCGGCGGCCGATGCGGCGCTCGACCATGGCGCGCAGCATGATCTTGGTGGCCTCCTTGCGCTCGTCGCGCGGCCAGCCGCCGATGATGTCGATCGCCTCGTCGAAGGCGTCGGGGTCGCGCAGCGCGGCGATGTCGGTGAGCGCGCGCAGGCGCAGCTGGGCGCTGGTGTTGCGCTTGACGGCGGTGATGAGGAAGCGGCTCTTGAGCTCGCCCGTGCGGTCGAAGTGCAGCATCGCGCGGGCCCGGCGCCAGCCGTTGGGGGCCACGCGGGCGCCCGCGAGCGCCGCCCACAGGTGCTGCTCGCCGTAGTCCAGGTGCTCGACCGCGATGCGCCACAGCTCGCGCTCGAAGACCTCGAAGCGGCGCTCCTCCTCCGCGCACACGGGCAGCACGCGGCGCTCCACGCGCATCCTGCGCCCGCGCCCTCTGCGCACCGGTCCCACCACGATCGCGCCACCCCTGTAGACATCCCTGTCAAGCAGCGAGTGCAGCGTCACGACAGGGTCGTCGTGCTTGGTGGCGGGGTGCACGAAGTCGACGACCAGCCCCGCCTCCTTGCCAGGATGGCGGCGCGTGACGCGACCCACGCGCTGCTGGTAGATGCGCTTGGAGGCCGTCGGCGCGAGGTGCACGCAGACGGTCGCCCGTGGGCT
>Ga0182030_10015495_pt1 | contig 14935 bp, 7 predicted proteins | sample 812S3MmetaG_FD_121299 | JGI IMG/M metagenome (GOLD analysis project Ga0182030, IMG submission 121299) | Permafrost microbial communities from Stordalen Mire, Sweden - 812S3M metaG (Illumina Assembly) | ecosystem: Environmental > Terrestrial > Soil > Wetlands > Permafrost | place: Sweden... | reverse complement strand
TTTCGAGCAACCGTTCAGCAATATGACGCACAGAAACACGGACGAGGCCAAGACTGGAAGACGCATTGAACCCATTGCGGTTTGAATCTGCTTTTTGCGCATTGGACCACCTATCGAAACCTGGGTTTGAGTCAATTCGCCCTCAGAAACCGAGACAGTCGCGCGGACGCTCGGCGAAATCCAGAGCCCGAGGGTGCAAGCACTTGGACTCATGCCGGACCAACAAGTTTGCTCCCAAAGAGTATCAAATCGGCCGCTCTGGGCTAGTTTACGGTGACGGCGACCGTGGTCTGCCCCATCACCGTCCCCGCCGTCGCGGTCACGGTAATGGTGTAATTGCCCGCCGTTGTCCCCGGATTACTGCTCACCATGCCGCCGCTGTTGCCTCCGCCGCCGCATCCGGTCAGGCCGCCGCCGAGCGCCGCCAGGCACACCAGCAGCCCCAGCGGCCCAAGCATCGCCCGCAGCCTGCGTCGCCGCGCCGGAATTACCAGCAGCAGCAAGCCCGCCAACGCCGCCCCGCCCGTCTCGTAGCCTCGGCTTCCCGGCCGTTTCGGCACCGCCAGCGCCCCGCTTCCCGAAGCCGTTGTCGCCACCGTCAGCGTGCCCGACGCCGACCCCGCGCCCGTGATATTCACCGGACTGGTCGCGCCGAAGCTCGGCACCGGCAGGTCGGTTGCCCCGGTCGGGCTTTGCGTCACCGCCGCCGTCAGCGTCACGCTCCCGGTAAACCCTCCACTCGGAGTGACCGTAATCGTGGTGCTGTTCGCCGTCGTCGCCCCCGGCGCAAACGACAAGCTTGCCGCCCCCGGCATCAACGTGAAGGTCGCCGTCGTCGCCGCCCCGGTCGAGACCACCAGGCTGACCGGGGATCCTGACGCCGCGCTGTTGCCTGCCGGCGGGCTCTGGCTGATGACGCTCCCTGCGGCCACCGTGGCGCTCGACGCCGTAGTCACCGTCCCCAAGGTCAACCCCGCCACGGTAATTGCACTCGTAGCCGCCGCCTGGGTCAGTCCAACCACATTGGGGACAGTGATCAACGCCGCCGTCACCGTCACCGTATTCGCGCCTATCGCGCTGTTGTACGTCGACGAGCTGTTCGCATCCGGCGTGTAGTTGGCCGTCAGCGAGTCCAGCCCGATCGCCAGCGATCCCGCCGGAACGGTGATGCTCGCGCTGCCGCTCACCAGCGCCGTCGCCGCAGACGTGTACCCCGTGCTGGAGAGCGTCACCGATCCGGTCGCCGTCGGGTTCCCGCCTCCACCGCTCACGGCCACCGTTACCATCAACGCCTGCGCGGTGGTAATGCTGGACGCCCCCGGTGTCACCGTCACCGTCGGCGTGCTCGTCGCCGTCCCCGTCACCGTCACACTCACCGCCGCAGACGGGCTCCCGCTGAAATTCGTATCCCCGCCATAGACCGCGTCAATGCTGTCCGTGCCCACTGTAGTCAGCGCGGTTGTGGTCAGCGTGGCTACGCCCGAGGAGACCGTTCCCATGCCGATCACGGTCGGCCGGTTGTAGAACGTCACCGTCCCCGTCGGACTCGCCGTGCTGCCCGTGGCCGGCGTAATGGTCGCCGTAAACTTCACGCTGCCGCCCGGCGCAATCGTGCTGGCCGAAGCCGTCAGCCCCAGTGCGTTCGCCGCCGGGATCACCGGTGCCACGCCATACAGGTTCAGCAGCACCGTCGATCCCGCGAGGATGTCGTACCGGCCGTCCGTGGTCAGTTTCACCGCAACTGCGGTTCCACCGGCGGCAATGTTGATCAGGTCCTTCGGCACAACGTATCCCGAGCCCGGCACCGACGTAAACGTCCCATCGCCCTTCCCGTAAAACACGCCGCTGAAGTCGTTCGCGTCCAGCAACGCCAGGTCGGGGTTGCCGTCACCGTTGAAGTCCGCCCCCGCCAGCAGGCCCAGCCGCACGCCCGCACTACGAACCAAAGCAAACCTGGAACGGGTCGGCATCGCACGACTCCATCGGAGACATCAATTCGCGTTCAAATTGTCAGGGGGCCCGGAAACCGGTAAGCTGTGTGGAAATCATACGCCTGTATCACGTCTCAAGAGACGCGGGCTAGCTCGGAAATGATGCATGCTTCGTCCCACTACACCCGAGTCGATCGCAGAGAACCAACAACCGGCTCTCTCCGCGAACTGACTCGCCATTTCTGCCTAGTGGTAATTGCCGATCAGGACGAATGGAGCCCAATAGTACGGATGAGAGTAGTCGGTGATTCGCGCAACAGATGGCGACACCCCTTCCGCTTCAAAGCCGCGACCGGTCGCCGCGCTCGGGGACGCAGCCGATCCGTGTACGAAAGCAAGTTGCGCCTGCCGCAGCGCCTCCCCTTTGCCTTCGGCGGCATGCTTCACCCAGCGATCGTAAAAATCGCTGATCAGCCGGCTGGTACTGGCGTCATTCACGTCCCAGAGCGTGGCCAGCACCGCCTCGGCCTCCTTTTGCTGAGCAATCATGCCCAGGCTGTCCATCTCCAACCCGTTCCTGGAGGTGTAATCCTTTCCGGTACTGCAAGCCGACAGCGTCAACAGCCGTGTGCCATGAAACGCGACCGAGGAGTTCTCCATTTCCGAGAGGTCCCAGGCATAGCCCGTCGCCTCTCCGGTATCGCCACCGCCGAGCATGAGGTATGGTTCCGCACCGCTGCCTGTCTCCACGACAAAGTGGCTGGCAATGTGCACCACGGAAAAGCCGTTGCCGGCGCCAAGCTCCGTCTTCAGCGCTGCCAGCGTGAACTGCTCGTTGCGCAGCAGCTTGCCCTCCATTGAGCCATGCGACTCCGGCACCGCCGGATCGTGCACCACAGCATCCAGCTCCGGCATCACGCCGGGCAGCGCCGGCAGACCGCCGTAACTCTTGGACAAGCCCATTGCAAGCACGCTCGGCGCGCTCCCGTTCGTCAGCCGCGCATCCACCATGTGGCCGTAACTTTCCGGTGTGAACAGCACATTTTCGTAGCGCTCGACCATGTAATGCCGACCGTCATAGAGTGCGGCCATCGGCAGATACCGCAAGGCGTCATCCAGAGACCACAGCAGCGTGGGAACGCGGCCCTCCGCGTCAGCAGGTGTATCCAGGGCTTTCAGATCATCTTCCAGCGGGGCCACGATCATGGCATACAACTGGGTCAGCTGCGGCCTGGGATCGGAGTTGCGCATGCCCAGGATCTTCAGCGCCTCAAACGCCTTGTTGCGCAGCTCAGCCGGCGTGGCTGCCAGTTCAATCTTCTTTCGCGAGGTTGCCGTGACCACGATTTCGTACGCGTGGTCCTTGCCCAGCAACAGCCGAATGCCGAGCACATGCGGGCCTAGCTTTGCCAGCGTCTCCTGCAGATAACTGTGTGCGGCGACGTCCTCGCTGGCAGCTCCACCTGTGTGGGCGGCATCGGACTTGAGCTCTGGAGATATTGCGGTGTCAAAGAAGGCCTGCAAGTCTGCGGTTTGCTTCTCGATGCTTGCGCCCAAGGTCTTCAGGTGAGCGTCCTGCTCGGGGGTCCGCGCCGCCTGCACTTCCAAGCCGACATATTCGACGTTGAGTTGGTCAAGCGGCATCGCCCTCTTTTCCAACTCCGCCATCTGGCCCAGCACCTTCTGTTGCAGCGCCGTAAACTTCAGCGGCACAGCCTTTGCCGCCGCATTCGGATCGGTGCCGGGCACAATGTCTCTCAGCTCCTGCTCCTTCAGCAGATCGAGAATCTCTTCGGCTTCTCCGAGCCGGCCGGACTCGACCAGAAGCTCCGCCAGCATGCGATACGTGGCCGACTTCGATTGCGCGAATCCAGCTTGCACTTCCTTTGCCATCCCCGAAATGTTCTTACGAATCTGCTGGTAGTTGTTCACCGCATCCATGCCAAAAAAGATCGCCTCCTCAGGGAGATGTTGTTCTCGTAAACCCATCATCAGCGAGGTTTCGATGGAGCCCTGTACCTCCGGATCGCCCGCTGCCTTCGCCAAAGACAACGCCCCCAGCTCGCTTGCCAGCGCCTTCTCATCTTCCTTGCGCCCCGAGTAAGCCCACCCGATCGTCATCAGCGCCAGCGCTTCGCCGTGCCGGTCCTCCACCTCGCGCCAGAGCGCCAGTGCCTGGCTATCAAAATCCAAAGCTTTGTCAGGGTCTTTCAGGTCGGTGTAATCCCTGCCCATATTGTTCAGCGTCATCGCTTCGCCGCGCCGGATGCCTGTTTCGCGCCAGATCGGCAATGCTTGCTGGTAATACTCCAGCGCCTTTTGCGGTTGCCCCATATCTTCGTAAGCCCGGCCGATATCGTTGACCACCAGTCCCTCGCCGCTGCGGTTCCCTATTTCACGCCATACGGGCAGTGCCTGATTGTAGTAGTCGGTCGCCGTCTGCGATTCTCCCAGGTCGCGGTATAGCCGGCCGATATTTTCCAGTGTCAGCGCTTCGTCCTGCCGGTTTCCAACCGTCCGCGATAACGCCAGCGCCTGGTTATAAACCTCCAGAGAACGCTGTTTTTCTCCCAGGTCCGCGTACGCCCGGCCCATGCTGTTCAAAGTCATCGCCTCGCCGCCGTGCTCTCCCGTCTCCCGCCAGATCGCGAGCGCCTGGTTAAAGTACTTGAACGCCTCCGGCCCCTGACCCATGCCGGAGTACGTCTCTCCCAGATTGTCCAGCGTGTTCGCCTCGCCGGTGCTGCCGCCGGCCTTCTGCAGATTCGGCGGCAACGCATCATTCAGATCTTTCAGAGCCTTTAGCTGCCCCAGATCGCGCAGCTTGTCTTTCAAGCTGAGCATCTTCGTTCCGCCCTGCGCGTTGCCGACGGCGTGCCAGATCGTCAGCGCGTCGTTCAGGTCCTTCAGCGCCTCTTCCCGCTGCCCCAGGTTGTTATGGACCCTCCCTCTATAGGTCAGGGCGTTGGCTTCGGCGGGGTGAAGCCCCAGTGAGCGCCAAATCAGCAGCGCCTGGTCGAGCAGCTCCAGCGCCTTGTTCTCGTCACCCAGGTCCGTATACACCCTGCCCATAATGTTCTGCACCATGCCCTGCGCACCCTGGTTGCCCGCCTTCTGTTCAATAGGCAAAGCCTGGTTGAGGCAATCCAGCGACTTTTGCATCTTTCCGGCTTGCCGGTACAAGTAGCCAAGGGTTATCAGCTGCACGCCTTCATCGTTCGTGCGGTGTGCTGCACGTGCTTCCGCCAGCTTTTGTTCCTGCTGGGTGATCTGATCATTTACCGGCGAACTCTGCGCCTCGGCCGCCGCGGCTGCAAACAGTGCAACACCGATGCATGCAACGACTCGAACTCCCCGTGTCAGATTCATCTTTCTCCCTCCGTTCCGCTGGCTCGGCTGCCTGATGAGTCAACCGGTCTTACGGCGTCAGCATGGCTCCAAATCCTGTCATTTGACTGCCAGGTTTTCACGCAGGAAGGCCACAACCTTGGTTACGGAATCGCTCGCTGCTTCGGGGTCCCACTTTATGTGGACTCTCATTCCTTTGGCGAGGGGGTCGAACATGTTCTGGTCGGGCCCATTGAGGTTGAAGTCATGCGTGGCGCCCGGATATTCGACAGTGATCAATTGAAAGTTGTACTTCTCCGCGAGCAGGTTCTTGAGCTCGGGAACTGCCTTACCCTCGCCGTAAGAGTCGTCGGTCCCATAGAAGATAATCATTGGACCGCCGCTCAGTTTGCTGCCGCTCTTTTCAAAGTCTTTTGTGAAGCGATTGCACACCGGGTAGAACAAGGCGAATGCGGCGAATCCTTTGTCATCTCCCATCCATTGCTTAACGTTGGTTTCCATGGCTGTTCTCAAGGCGATGTTGCCGCCTAAAGAAAAGCCCATGATGCCGATGCGAGCGGGATCGACGGCGGGCAGTTTTCGCAGCTCTTTTAGCGCCGCGAATGCCAGCGGCAGAAAAGTGTCGGGACTTGGCCGGTCCAGGGCGCCCCTGTAAATCCCGGTCTTGAAGTCGACTTCGAATATTCCGATCCCCGCGCCGAGGAGCGGTTGGCGATAAAGTTCGCCACGCTGGTCGATTCCCATGGTGCCGTGAACCAAAACGACGGTGGGAACAGGACTGGAAGCGTTTTCGGGGAGGTAGAGCGTGCCCGACACTTTGGGGGGATGGTGGGTATCGAGAGAAGAGAAGTCAATCTTTGTCCCCGCAGGGGCTGCTCCAGCAGACGACTTACAGCAGCATATCGCCAGCGCAAACAATAGAAGGGATGAGGAAAAACATCGTGCGACTCGCATGACGGCAGTCTCCTTACCTTGCAAGGAAGCCACATCGCTACTCACGCTAGGTCGGCGGAAAAGCCCACAGACCCAATTGCCGGGAGCCGTCTAAGTCTTCACCCCACACAGGGCGAACATTGGTGTAGCGATGGCTTCACGTTCCGACGGCACCCATGCTATCACCGGTGAACGATACGCGACGCTTGCAGGCGATTACCGCCCAACGGCTGTTGTTTGTCCAGTATCACTTGGCGGTAACAGGGGCTTGCCGCGAAATGAGCAACGAACTTCCCGTAAAACGCGTCATCCGCCCAGTTATAGATAAATCGAGCGCGGTGCTCCAATTTCCTGTGGCGAGTCAGACCCGAGCCTCAGAGCCGCTGTACCTGCTTCGGGAGAGCCTCAGAAACAAGCGAGGTATTGCAACCGCTCGTTCAAAGAAACAGAAGCGCGGTCAGTGCGGAAGCTCCTGCGTTCCCTCGATGGTGAAGCTTGCTGTCTGGGCGGGCTCGGGAGCGCGAGGGTCGTCGGGCTGAGAGCCGCCAAGCGCAAGCCTATAGCTGCCGGGCTGCACGGAGCGAATGCCGTTCGCATCCACCTCGGAGAGCTGTCGCGAATCCAGCCTGAAGATAACGTGCCGGATCTGTCCCGGCGCGAGGTGGAAGCGCTGAAAGCCTTCCAGTTGCAGGTTCGGCGAGAGGCCGCCGTTGCCGTCGTGGGGAGGCATGAGATAGAGTTCCGCGACCTCATCGCCGGCTTCGCGGCCCGTGTTCCGCACATCAGCCTCTGCAATCAGCATATCGCCGGCGTGAAGTGTCCCGGTCGAGAGCTTCAGGTGCGAGTAACTGAATTTCGTGTAGCTGAGACCATAGCCGAAGCTGTATAGGGCTTTGCCTTTGAAGTATCGATAGGTGCGGTTCTGCATCGAGTAGTCGGCAAACGGCGGGAGATCATCGAGCGACTTGTAGAAGGTGACGGGGAGGCGGCCCCCAGGGTTGTTCAACCCTGTGAGCGTGTCGGCGATGGCTTTACCTCCGGCCTCGCCTGGGTACCAGGCTTCGAGAACTGCGTTCGCATGTTCCTGGGCCCAATTCACTGCCAGGGCGGAGCCGTTCAGCAGAACCACCACAATCGGTTTGCCGGTCGCCGCCAACTGTTCCAGAAGCTGCTGCTGCGGCGCAGGCAGCTTGATGTCGGTGCGGTCGCCGCCGGAAAAACCTTCCACGTGAATCGGCATCTCCTCGCCCTCAAGCTGCGGCGAGAGTCCCACCATGGCGACGACCAGGTCTGCGGTCTTGGCAGCAGCAACAGCTCGCTGCAACAGGAGGCTGGCGGGCGGTTGCCAGTCGAGCGAGATGCCTCCTCCCATCATCGACGAGGAGCGCGACATCTCGATACGGATGGGTAGCGGTCGCGTGTCCGCGAAATCCAGGACGAAGCGCGGCGGACCGCCGGGATGCTGATCTTCTACCGCAGCGGTCGCGCCGTTGACATGGGCAAAACCCTGCCCTGGGGCAGGGGCCGCGTTCGACATTGCGGCTACTTCTTTGCCGTCGACTACGACCGAGAAATGGTCATGTCCGCCGCAAAGACGGCAACGTCCGACCCGCAAGGTGAATTCGAACCTGCCCGCTGCGGGTGGGGCCAGAACGCCAGTCCAGCGCACCGCAAATCCGCTCTCCGAGTTGCGGGGCAACGGACTGACCGAGGTCCAGTCGAAGTCGATTTGAGGGTCTACACGCGTGATCACCGGCTTGCCTTCCAGGCTATCGCCGGCGAAATACTCGGCCTTGAGGCCTTCCTGATTCGAACCTGCCGCAGGGCGAAACAGTGAGCGCGGCACGGGCAGGTTGACACCTTCGACGTAAGGCGAGCCTTGTTCGTAGATCACATGAGCGCCTGGAAAAGCGCTGCGCAGCGCATCCACCGGCATATCCGGATCGCGCGGCACGCCGTTGTAATTGCCCTCCAGCGCTGTCAGGGAGGCCGCGTTCGGACCAATCACGGCGATCGTCTTGTACCTCGCCGGCTGCAGCGGAAGCACCCCATCGTTTTTCAGCAGCACCATCGCCTTATCGGCAGCGGTAAGAGCGAGCAACTGGTGAGCCGTCGAATTCACGTCGCTGAATGGGATCGATGTGTAATGCACCATGCCGGGCGGGTCGAAGAGGCCCAGCTTGATGCGCGCTACAAAAAGTCTGCGCAGCGAAACGTCAATGTCGGACTCGCTGATGAGACCAGCCTCTACCGCAGCCGGAAGCGTCTCGTAGGTCTGACCGCAGTTGGTGTCGGTGCCGTGCAGGAGCCCATCGGCGGAAGCATGCGGGCTGTCCGGCGAGGTGTGATGGGCATTCTTCTGCCAGAAGTCGTCGATGGCACCGCAGTCGGAGGTCACATAGCCCTGGAAGTTCCAATAGCCGCGTAGGATGGTCTTCATCAGCAGGTCCGAGCCGCAGGCAGGCTGACCTTCGATTGCGTTGTAAGCGCACATGATGGAGCCCGCCTTGGCGTCCACAATGGTCGCGCGAAAGGCGGGCAAATAGGTGTCCCAAAGATCGTGCGGCGATGGATCAACGTCGAACCGGTGGCGCTCGCTCTCGGGACCGGAGTGCACGGCAAAGTGCTTCGGCGTCGCAATGACCCGGTAGTACTTCGGGTCGTCGCCCTGCATGCCAACCACGAAGTTCATCCCAAGCTGCGCGGTCAGGAACGGGTCTTCGCCGTAGGTCTCCTGCCCGCGGCCCCAACGCGGATCGCGAAAGATGTTGATGTTCGGCGACCAGAATGTCAGGCCGTAATAGATGGAATGGTTGTTGTGGCGCAGAGCTTCGTTGTTCTTGGCGCGCGCTTCGTCCGAGATTACAGTCGCAATCTGCTTGAACAGGGGCGCGTCCCAGGTGGCGGCCATCCCGATCGCCTGCGGAAACATCGTCGCATAGCCGGCACGCGCCACGCCGTGCAGGCCCTCGTTCCACCAGTCGTAGGCGGGGACGCCGAGTCGCGGAATCGCGGCTGAGCTGTTGAGCATCTCGGAGACCTTCTCGTCCAGTGTCATCCGCGACACCAGATCGGCGGCCCGTTCTTCCGGCGGCAGCCTGGGATCAAGGAACGGCAATGCCTTCGCCGATTGAGCGGCAGCGGCAAGCCCCGGTGCAACCCCTAGGAGAAGCACCACGAGGAAGCCGGTCAGTGTAAAGGCAGGAGGGCGCATACGACATCTCCAAAGTGCTGTGGTCAATATTCTATTCTGTCCTCATCCCTTCACCATCGCGAGCAACAAAGCACGAGCAGCTTCCCGGGCCTCGCCTCGCTCGGAGCGCAGGGCAGGTTTACGCCACGCAAATCAGATTATCTCCGGAGCAGCGGGGCGAATCTCTGGATTGCAAGTATGCTGGTAGGGCATTGAGCCGGCATAACCCCGGCTGGTCTGCCAGGCTTGGCCGTCGTCCGATGCGGCGGTGGAACGAGTTATCCATGGAGTTCACACCAATGCTCAAGTCCGTTTTCGCGGTATTAATGCTTGCTCTTCCCGGATTGGTGGTTGCTCAAGAGGCATCTGCGTCCCGACCTGCCATCACCGGCATCTCGCACGTCACGCTGTTCGCAGATGACCTGGCGAAATCCCAACAATTCTATGGGGAGTTGCTGGGGTGGTATCAGGTTCCCTCCAATGGAGCGAACTCAGGCGTGCGCTTTTATGCCAATCACTCGCAATACGTCGAGTTGCTGTCGCCGCCGTCGCAAGGACTGGCGAATCGTTTGGATCGCGTCGCCTTTTCGACCAGCGACGCAGAGGCGCTGCGCCGGTATCTCGGCGCCAACGGCCTTTCCGTTCCGCCGGCGGTTACCGTGGGTGCGGATGGAAGCCGAGGCTTTCTGGTCCACGATCCGGAAGGGAACAAGGTCGAGTTCACGCAGGAGGGCAAGCATCCGCTTGCTGAACCGGCTTCAGCGTCGCAGAGCGTAAGCTCTCACATCATCCATGCCGGCTATATGGTTCGCGACCGCGCGGCGGTCGACCATTTTTATAGGGACCTGCTTGGCTTTCATTTGTACTGGCAGGGCGGAAATCCGCCGGACCACGTCAACTGGGTGATGATGCAGGTGCCGAATGGGACAGATTGGATCGAATACATGCTGTTGCTGCCCGCCAATCCTTCGCCTGCTCAACTCGGGACCGCCGACCACTTCGCTCCTGGGGTCGTCAGCGTCGCGCAGTTGCAGGAAAAACTGGAGGCGCACGGATGGAAGCCTGCACCCAACAGGAACCCGCAAGTGCTTGGGGTCGACGGAAAGATGCAGCTTAGCCTTCGGGATCCGGATGGCACAAGGGTTGAACTCATGGAATTCAAACCCATCAATGACCCTTGTTGCGCTGCCTACACGGGGCCTCAACCGGGCCCGTTCGCAGACTGGTAGTGCTGCCTGCGAAGCTGGTCGAGCGTCGCGACCGGAAGGTACACTTCTCCCACAGAGAAACCATAGGGAGTCCCGATGCTCAACCGCCGCGCATTTCTTAAAACCGGCCTCACGACCGGCGCCGCAATTCCGCTGACATCCACTCTGAACGCTCTCGCGCCCGCATCGCTCCTTGCGGGGGAAGTTGGCGCGGCAATCCCGGGCAGGTCCGCGGTGAAACTGGCGACGTTGCCGGCGCGCCTGCCTGCCATCGACCTAGCCACCGAGCCATGGCAACAGAGGATTCGCCGGGTGGCCCAGAGCAACATGACGGAGCACGACCCCGCCGTGATGAACGTCGAGGAGTGGGCCGACTATTGGCACTCCGCCCAGGCCGATATTGTCTTTGTCAGCGTTACCGGCATCCTCGCGTTCTATCCCTCCAAGGTGAAGTTTCACCGCCATGGCAAGTTCCTGAACGGCCGCGACTTCTTTGGCGAATGCGTGGCCGCTGCCAAGAAGCGCGGCATGCGGGTGGTCGCGCGCATGAGCCCCGACCTGAACTGGGGCGATGCGCTGGAGGCCCATCCGGAGTGGTTTATGCGCAATCGCGACGGCTCTCCGCAGACCGATGCCGATGAGCCGCTGCTGTTCAAGACCTGCATGTTCTCCAGCTACATGGACGACTATGTCCCCGCCATTATGCGCGAGGTCAGCGCGCTCTACGATGTCGACTGCTTCTATACCAACGGCTGGCCGCAGATCGGCGCCCTGCCGGATTGCCACTGCGCCATCTGCAGCAAGCTGCCGGCGCCGAGCACCGTGGCCTACTGGCACGCCTACGACGATCGCGTCTTCGAACTGTGGCAGAAGTACGACGCTATCGCCAAGGAGAAGAAGCCGGACAGCTTCTTCTTCGCCAACCTCGGCGGTAACGTCCGCGGCGGCCCCAATCTCAACCGCCTGGGCAAGATTGCCGCGTGGTTCCAGGCCGACAACCAGGGCCGCACCAACGGCGACCCTGCCATTTGGGGATGCAGCCTGCAGGGTCGCGTGTGCAACGCCATCATGGACGGCAAATTCGCCACCAACGTGACGGCTGCATACTCCACCGGCGGAGTGGTGTGGCGCAACGCGTCGAAGAGCCCCGAAGAAGCCAGGATGTGGATGTGTGAGACTTCCGCTTCCGGCATGGTCCCCTATTATCACTTCGTCGGCTCGGAGGCGGGCCTGGGCGAGGACCGCCGCTGGCAAAAGACCGGCGCGGACTACTTCCGCTGGACGGCGCGGCACGACGCGCACCTCAGGACCCGCCGTTCCATCGCTAACATTGGGGTTGTCTTCGGCCAGAGCACGCAACTCCTCTACCCAGGACCGGGCCCCGCGGCCGCGCGTACGCGGGATACCATGCACGAGACAACCCAGGGGCTCTATGACGCACTGCTGCAGGGCCGGTTCGCGTTCGACTTTGTGCACGAAGACCGTCTCGACCCGGAACGCCTTGGCAAATATCGTGCGCTGCTGCTGCCCAACATCGCGATGCTCAGCGATCGCCAGTGCCGGCAGATTCGCGACTATGTGCAGTCCGGCGGATCGATCATGGCCAGCTTCGAGACCGGACTCTACGACGAGAATCTGAAGCAGCGTTCGGAGTTCGGACTGGCTGACCTACTCGGCATCAGCAAGGCCGGCAACGTGATCGGCACCGTAGGCAACGCATACTATGCCCGCATCGAGCGCCAGCATCCCATCCTCGATGGCTTCGCCAACACCAACTGGATTCCCGGAGCGCAGAATCGCATCCCGCTGAAGCCGGTGCAGAGCCCCGTGCTCACCGTCGTTCCGGGCTTCGTGCGCTATCCTCCGGAGCTGGCCTACCCGCCGGTGTCGCACACGGACGAGCCGGCAGTGGTGCTGCGCGAATCCGGCCCCAGCCGCATGGCTTACTTCCCCGGAGACATCGAGCGTACGTACTGGATCACCGGGCACGGCGATCTGCTGCGGCTGCTGGGCAACACCATTCGCTGGATCACGCACGACGAGATCATCGTCGACGTTCAAGGCGAGGGCCTGGTCGAGATGTTTGCCTGGGAGACGGCCCCCGGCTACGCCATCCACCTGCTGAACTACACCAACCCCAACGCGCACCATGGCTGGATGCAGTCGACTTACCCGCTCGGCCCGCAAACGGTCAGGATGAAGCTGCCGGCCGGGGTCAAGGTAAAGTCGGTTGAGCTGCTACAGGCTGGGCACAGCGTGCCTTTCGGCCTGGAGAGCGAGCTGCACTTCACCATCCCGCGCGTCGAAGACTACGAGGTTGCCGCCATCTCCGTTGCGTGAGCGGGAGCGACATTGAAGGTGAGGCCGGATTTGGCCGCGTCGACGGTGACGTGGTCTAGTGCGTTTGCGGCGCGGCAACCCCCGCCTTTTTGGCAGGGTCAGACGATAAGCTGAAGCAGGATGGGAGGCCACCTCTAGCGGCGCGGCTGGAATCACTCCTGGAAGCTGCGAAGGAGATGGGCGAAGACAGGGTCGTTGGCCGGAGACAAGGGTTGGTGATCCGCGCCAGCGACGCTGAGGATGGTGACGTCGGTTTCGCTGACGAAGTAGTAGTAGGCACCAGCGCGGTACTCGGTAACGCTATCAGTGGCCGAGATCTGCTGGCCGGAGGAGATGGTGGGATATCCGTTGGACTGGAGCCAGGCGTCCTTGCGGATGTGGGTACCGGCGCTTCGCGAACCGGCTACGTCATGAATCTGCGGATCGGCAAGATTGCTCTTGACGGCAACAGTGTAGTCGCGTCCATGATCGATGAAGTGCTCGGAGCAGCTGATCTTGTTGGTTCGGTAGGCTTCGTTCTCCCATGGAATGGTCTGAATGACCGTGGCGGCGGAGGGGTACTCAAAGCGGCTGCCACAACCCCCGTCATAGAAGACGCTCCAGCTGGGGCCATCGGCGACTGGGCCGGTGAATGTGAAGGTGTGGAGGATCGCGTTCAGCTCGCCGGAGATTCGCTTTATGGTTTGAGCGCCGATGCGCGGACCCTCGTCCTCGACGGTCCAAACATCAACCCAGGCGGTGGCGACGACGATCTCGAAGCAGACATCGTTGTGAAAGATGCGGTAGAGGTTGCCGGTGGCGGAATGTCCTGTTGCGGCGTCGCCGAACTCGGCGGTGCGGAAGTTCATACCGTGGACCGTGATGGGCTTGAACGGGCCAACCTGCTCATCGGATTTGTAGCAGGCGTCGGCGGTCTTGTTATCGCGCAGGATGTTGACCGAGACGCCGGCGGCCTGGAGGTTGCGTATTCCTGGGCGCTCAATGCAGGCGACAGCGGTGGTGTCGCAGATAGGGATCATGGAGAACTCTTGGTTTTGCGCAACGGGATGAAGGGAGAGAGATTTGAAGGTAGAAGGATAGCGAACGGAGAAGCCGTAATCGGGGCTTTGGTAGGTGTGCCATTGGGACTGTGCGTCAGCAGCCGCGACCGGCAACAAGCAAAAACCAAGCAGAACTGCGCAGCTGCGCTTCATCAGATTAGGCCTCAGATCCAGCTACGCACCATAGTAAACCGCGAGGATGAATTCGGAGCCCAACATTGACACGTCCGGCGGCGTCACGTTCCAGGTTCGAGACTTGACGCTGCCAGTCCATCAACTGCCCACTCAGCGCGCGGTCGCGTGAGCGGAAGCGACATTGAAGGTGAGGCCGGATTTGGCCGCGTCGACGTTGACGTGGTCGCCATGGCGGACGCTGCCGTCGAGGATCTTGACCGCGAGCGGGTCCTGGACCAGCCGCTGGATGGCGCGCTTCAGCGGGCGGGCTCCGTACGCTTTGTCGTAGCCGGCCTTGAAGATCGCCTTGCGCGCCGCGGGCGTTAGCGTGATGCCAATCTTGCGGTCGGCGAGCATTTTCTCCAGGTCCGCGAGGCGGAGATCGATGATGTGGGTGAGTTGCTCCTCGCCCAGCGGGTGGAAGACCACCACGTCGTCGATGCGGTTCAGAAACTCGGGGCGGAAGTGCTCGCGCAACACGCCCATCACGCGCTCGCTGGCCTCGGCGAAGCCCTCCTCGCCCTCGGCCCATGCGGTCGCGAGCTGGCTGGCGCCGAGGTTCGAGGTCATGATGAGGACCGTGTTCTTGAAGTCGACGGTGCGGCCCTTGGAGTCGGTCAGCCGGCCGTCGTCGAGTACCTGCAGCAGGACGTTGAAGACATCCTGGTGCGCCTTCTCGATCTCGTCGAAGAGAATGACAGCGTAAGGGCGGCGGCGAACGGCCTCGGTCAGTTGGCCACCTTCGTCATAGCCAACGTAGCCGGGAGG
>Ga0182030_10015494_pt1 | contig 14935 bp, 12 predicted proteins | sample 812S3MmetaG_FD_121299 | JGI IMG/M metagenome (GOLD analysis project Ga0182030, IMG submission 121299) | Permafrost microbial communities from Stordalen Mire, Sweden - 812S3M metaG (Illumina Assembly) | ecosystem: Environmental > Terrestrial > Soil > Wetlands > Permafrost | place: Sweden... | reverse complement strand
GCTGTATAGCTCGAAGTTCGATCCCAGGAACCGGTACACTCCGTTTTCCGTGCCCACCCAGAGAAAACCGAAGCGGTCAGTGGTGAGCCCCTTGATGGACAGGTTCTTAAGCCCTTCGTCCTGACGGTAAGGACGAAAGACATACTGCTGCGCCGGAAGGACGACCGAGATCGCAATCCAGAAGAGCAAGGTTCGAGTTGCAACCGACCTCAAGAACATGGCTATCACCAGAGACGGGCGGTCCGCATACGGTTCTTAGGGGGCCTTGAACCCTACGGTGAATCTCGTAGTTCAATATCGAGCAGGAATCCATTCTATTATGCTCTTGAATCGACGCAAGAAAAAAGCAAGCAATCAGGCTTCGCGCTGTATCGCCTGAAGCAAAGCTTCCGCGCCGGCGATGGGAGGCAGACACGTATGCCCACGGCAGACCAAAGCCCACGCCTCGACTCCGGGCGGCGCGGGCGCATGAAGCAGAGTCTCGGCTAACACCTCAGGAATGGCGCCCGGTACAATCTGCGATGGATGAAGGCGAATCACGGTCTTGTGAATGGCGAAGCCAGCATGAGCGGATGCTTCCAGGCGATCCGCTTCAGGACCGGAACCCACGATCACAATCTGGAGGGGATCGAGAACCAGGCGTTCAACGGCCAATCCATAGCTGCCGGCATAAAGGCCGAAGTGCTCGACAATTCCGGCAAAGGACTCGAGCGTGTCCCGGGCTATCTCGCCATACTCCGCACGCCCGCTCAGAGCCTGAAGCCGAACCAGGGCAGATGCGGCGGTGGGATTTCCGGCCGGCGTTGGAGCATCCTGCACTGGCTTGCGTCTGGCCCCTAATGCGCCCAGCGGGACGGTCCCATTGCGCGGTGCGGCATCGTAGAACGCTCCCGCGGTCCGGTCGTAAAAGCGTTCGATCATCTCGTCGGCCAACTTCACGGCCGCGTTGTAAAACTTCATTTCTCCCACCGCCAGCCATCCATCGATGCAGGCATGTACCGTGAAGGCGTAGTCGTCCAGCGTGCCGGGAACTACCGATGCGGAGTGCGCATTTACTGGCGACGGAATTTCTCCATACGCAATAACATGGTTCAGATTTCCAGCTCCGTCCCATGCTTCGTCGAGAAGCCGATTCAGGGTAAGCAGCGCAAAGCTTCGCGCCGAATCCATGCGCAGCACCCGCGCGGTTTCAAGATAGGAAGTTACAGCCATGGCGTTCCAGCCGGTATAAAGCGTGCGGTCGATAAAGGGTGTGGGGCGTTTGAGACGCGCGGCCAAAAGCTTCTGCCTGGCGCTTTCAAGCAAGGTAGAAAGCAGGTTGTTAGTCTGTCCAGTTATGCCACTAAGTGACGCAATTTCGTCTAGAGAATGTTTCACGTGCAACACATTCTTAGCGGGATTGTGATGCATATCACCTAACTCGCCAATATCCCAGTAACTCGCCGCAAGCTTCAAATCGTCCGCTTCCAGCACCGCTCGAGCTTCTTCAAGCGTCCAGGTAAAGTAGTCGCCGTCGTCATCGAGATCGATATCCGCGTCCTGCGAGGCATAGAATCCACCTAACTCGCGATCAGTCATTGTGCCATCGAGCCATGCCACAATTTCGCGTGCAGTTTTCTGAAATTCTTCGCGGGCATAACTCTCAAATCCATGCACATAATTGCGCAATAACCCGGTGTTGTCATAAATCATCTTTTCAAAGTGAGGCACCACCCAGCGTTCGTCTACGCTGTAGCGATGAAAGCCGCCGGCCAACTGGTCGTAGACGCCGCCGCGAGCCATCTTCTCCAGCGTGACGATGAAAGCGTCGCCGGCTGCCTGATTGGAGCGATTCGTGGCCACTTCGAGAAGGAGATCGAGCACGGCTGGATGAGGAAACTTGGGTTGAGAGCCGAAGCCTCCGTTGCGCGGATCGAACTGCGACAACGCCGAAGCTGCGATCTTGTCTACAAGCGCAAGGGATAACTCGGGGCCGCGGCCGGAGAAGCTCTCATTATGCTCGATGGCGGCCATCACGCTGGCGGCCGACTCGAGCGCTTCGTCACGGCGGTCGCTCCACACCTGGGCCATGGTCAGCAGGACGCGGCCAAACCCCGGGCGGCCATAACGGTCGTCGCGGGGAAAATAAGTGCCGCCAAAGTAAGGCCGGCCATCGGGAGTGAGAAAGGCGGTCAGGGGCCAGCCGCCTTGGCCGCTGATGGCCGAGACTGCGGCCTGGTAGCGAGCGTCCACATCGGGGCGCTCGTCGCGATCGACCTTCATGGCAATAAACCGCTCGTTGATCAGGGCGGCAATCTCCGGATCCTCATAGGATTCGCGATCCATGACATGGCACCAGTGGCACCACACCGCGCCTATATCGAGCAGGATGGGCTTGTTCTCCGCTTGCGCCCGCGCAAAGGCCGCGTCGCCCCACGCATGCCATTGGACAGGTTGATGGCGTGCGGAGCGCAGGTAAGCCGAGGCTGAGTGATCCAGCAGATTGGTATGGCTGGACACGTTAGCTCTTTTCGAGTTCCGCCTCGATGGCCGCCACCAATGCGGGATCGTCCGGCGCAGTATCCGGAGAGAAGCGCTTTACCACCTCGCCCTCGCGGCTGACCAGAAACTTCTCGAAGTTCCACGCCAGCTCCGGCTCGGGGCTGGTATCGATTCCCCAGCCTTTGAGTTTTTCGCGGAGAGGAACCTCACCCAGGCTGATAGCCGTGGGCTGGGCCGCAATCAAGGCCGCGTAGAGCGGATGCTTGTGCTCGCCCACCACTGTGATCTTGTCGAAGAGCGGAAACTTGACGCCATAGTTTGTGGTGCAGAAGGCAACGATCTCTTCGTTGGTTCCCGGTTCCTGCGCTTTGAAGTCGTTGGCCGGGAAACCCGCGATCACCAACCCCTGCCCCTTGTATTGCTCGTAGACCTTTTCAAGGCCTTCGTATTGCGGAGTCAAGCCGCACTTCGACGCCACGTTGACGATAAGCAAAACTTCGCCCTTGAACTCGCCCAGCGATGCGTCTTCGCCGCTGATTTTCTTTACCGGAATGTCGTAGATGGATGCGCTCATGAGTATTCCCTCTTAGCCTTCCATCTTAGCAAGTCCCGCGCTCCCCTACGGTTTGGTAGCCAGAATCAGCGGGGACGGTCCATGCGTGTTGAGTGTGCGCGCATCGGCGAATCCGGCCTCGCGCAGCCAGCCGCCGATTTCTTCGAACGAGTAGGTATCTCCCCGATCGGTATTCACCAGCATGTTGACGGCAAAGATGAGGCCGTTCAGTGGCCCAGTCCGGTCGGCATTCACCAGGAACTCGGCAATGGCGATGGTTCCGCCGGACGAGAGAGCATGGAAGGTTTTAGCGAGCAGCGCCTTGCTGCGCTCCACGCCCTCGCTGTGCAGAATGTGACCCAGCGTGGCCACATTGTGGCCTGCGCCGAAGTCCGCTTGGAGCAGGTCGCCTTCAACAAAGTTAAATTGATCGGCGAGTCCAAATCGCGCCACTGTGGCACGCGTTACGGGAATTACTCCCGGCCAGTCAACGGCCGTCACACGCACCTGGGGACTGTTGCGGGCGAGCCCAATGCCCCACACGCCCGAGCCCGCGGCAAGATCCAGCACGCTGACCGGCGCAGTGGCGGAGCTAAGGCCGAGATGCGCGGCCAGTTCCTGAGTTACCTGGTAGCTCATAGGGAAGATGTCGTTGACAAACTCGGCGAAGAAGTGGCTGCCCGGCCCCTGCTGATTGACCGATGCAACAGGCAAGCCGGTGGCGACAACCTCATTGAGATGGAGCCACCTTGGCAGCAGATGTTCGCTGGTGTGGCGAATGAGCCCGCCTTGAAACGATGGCTTGGTGGAGACCAGAAATGCGGAACTCTCCGGCGTAAGGGTATAGGCGCCCTGCGCGTCTTTGGCCAGGAAATCGAAGCCGACAAGCACGTTCATGATGGCCGCCAGTCCGCGTTCCGAAGCGCCGGTCGCCTTGCTCACCTCCGCCAGGGTTTTCCCTCCACTATCCAGCACGTCGAAGACATGGTGGCGGATGGCCGCTTCAAGCACCAGCGGTGCAGCATAGGCAAAGGCGAATTGATTGATGCGTTCAGGCGTGACGGGGGCAGTTGCTGGAGTTGTCATATCGACCTCGATGAATTGGATTTGTTTGGGGAACCGCAGCGGAAGGATAGCAGAGCGGGTATCCGCGGCGGTATGAATTTTTTGGCGTGCGGGTTTTTTAAGGAAGCTCTGATTCACCTCCTGGACTCTTCAACCTTCCCTCAGGAGCTAAAGCTCACACTCATTTTGCTGCATCCGCGGCACGACTGAAGTCGTGCCCTTTCAAAGCGATGAGTTTTTTCGCAACGTGGAAAGTGGTGCCCTTTCAAAACATCGACTTAGTCGGAGATTCTTTAGGCAAGCAACTGCTTCGCCACTTTGATATATAACTCTACGGCTTCGAGTAATTCCTTTTTCGCCAGCTTCTCAAATGGCGTGTGGGCTACGTGAATGGAGCCTGGACCCAGCAGCAGCGGCTCGCCCCAGTTGGTCAGGTGCGGAATGTCCGTTGCGAACTTCGCGATCATGGTGGGCAAGCCTTCCACGGCTCTCATGCGGATGAATGGAGAGTCGAGTGTGAACTCGACCGTGGCCAGGTCGCCTGCCGCCTCGACCAGGGCTGCCCGCACAGGAGCCGAATTGGTTACCGTTCGCACCAGCACCTGCGCCTCTGCTTTGTCTGCGATGACGTTGGGCGCGTGGCCGCCGTGGATCTGGCCGATGTTGATGGTGCTTGGGCCCACATCCTCAAGGGACGGCAGCGGGAGCGCAAGTACTCTTGCCAATACCTCGATCAGCTTGTGAACGGCGCTGTCGCCAAGCTCTGGATATGCCGAGTGAGCCATTTTTCCGGAGCACTTGAACGCTGCGCGCAGAGCGCCTTTTGAGGCCAGCGCCAGGCAATTGCCGGTAGGTTCGCCGTTGATTAGGAAGCGGCTGCCTTTGGGCTTCAGGTTTGCCTCTTTGGCGCCGGCGGAGTCGCGTTCTTCGCCGGAAACGAACAACAGCCCAATCCGAAACCCCAGCGCGCGCAGCGCTTCTGCCGCAGCCACCTGGGCGGCGATGATCCCCTTGGCGTCGGAGACCCCGCGCCCGTACATAAAGTCGTCGTCCTCGGTAAATGCAACATAGGGCGGAACGGTATCCATATGCGTGGAGAACACCAGATCGGGCGTTTGGCCCTCGATTCCGGCGTAGACGTTCCAGCGCGGGCCCGCGGTTGCGCTTTCAACCGGCTGCGGCACAGGAGTCATTTCCACTTCCCATCCGCGCCCGGTAAGAAACTCCGCCAGAAATTCGCCCACCTCGCCCTCGTGGTAGGTGGTGGACTCAATTTCGCAAAGCTGGCGCGTAAACCGGACGGGGTCAATAGGATTGGCGGGCGGAAGATTGGACATGATGCTGCCAGAATATCGCAAAGGGCGCTCGGGCCGCTGCGATTGCAGCCTGCCTGAGCCCTGCTCAGGCCCCCATACACTTTGGAGACTATCCACAGTAACCGTTTTGGGGAATGAGGATTTGCTTATATTTGAGCGTAGAATGAGGAGTGGTATGACCTCCACAAGCGCCTCCGTCCAACCGCACATGCCCCTCAGGCCACCGAGACTGCGAAGTGTGAATGTGACCGGGCCGGCCGGCCGGTTGGAGGCAACGTTGAACGAAGGCTCGCAAGAGGCTCCTTTTTCGGCGCTGGTCTGCCATCCACATCCGCTGGGCGGCGGCACAATGCACAACAAGGTGGTTTACCACGCCATGAAGACTCTGAACGCGCCGGAGTGGGGTCTGTGCTGGCCGGTGCTGCGCTTCAACTTCCGCGGTACTGGCCTAAGCCAGGGCAACCACGACGGCGCGGCAGAGAGGGGCGATGTGCTGGCTGCGATCGACTGGCTTGTAAACGCATACAGCCGCCCGGTGGTGGTTGCCGGTTTCAGCTTTGGAGCAGCCATGGCTCTCAACGCTTGTTGCAGCCAAGGCAGAGGCGATTCAAACCGCCGCACATCGGTCCGCGCACTGGCGCTCATCGGCCTTCCAACCCGCGCGTCGGCCTACGATTATTCTTACCCGTCCCTTTCATCCTGCACCATTCCAAAGCTTTTCCTGAGCGGAGATCGCGACCAATACGCGCCCGCCGCGCAGTGGCGGCAGGCGGCCTCATCCGCCGCCGAACCAAAGAGCGCGGTGGCCATTCCAGGCGCCGACCATTTTTTTCAAGGCCAACTCGAGCAGATGCAGCAAGCGCTTGCCGGTTGGCTTAAGGAGCAATTGCCATGACACCGGTCATCGATGCATCGCTGGAAGCCCTGCACACAACAGCTACGGAGATTTTTACCGGCGCACTGAAAGCGTGCAGCATCGAGTCGGCGATCGACCGGCGCATTCGTTTCGAGGGCGATACGCTGCATCGCCTGCTGCCGGACGGCAGCGGCCCGGAGACGGTAGATCTGACCTGCTACAAGCGGATCTTCATTCTTGCGCTGGGCAAAGCGGCTGGTCCCATGCTCGATGCGCTGCTGGAGCGGATGAGCCGGCGCAAGGGGGTGCGGGGGATCTGTTGCTCGAACCAGTTGCCCAAGGCGAGGAACTGGCGCTTCCGCTACTTCGAGGGCGGTCACCCGCTGCCAAACGAGGACTCCTTTGCCGCCGCGCGCGCCACGCTGGCCATGCTGAAAAAGGCCAGGAAGGATACGCTGATTTTCTATCTCATCTCCGGCGGAGGCTCGGCCATGTTCGACCTGCCGCTGGACCCAAAGATTTCGCTCGAAGATACCATTGCCTTCCATAGCCTGCTGCTGGCGTCGGGCGCGCCCATCAGTGAGGTGAACACGCTGCGCAAGCACTTTTCCGCAGTAAAGGGCGGCAGGCTGGCGATGGCCGCGCCGGATGCGGCGAAGATCAGCCTGCTGGTGCCCGATGTGCCGCTGCGGAGCCTGGACGCGCTTTCTTCCGGTCCCACGTCGCCCGATCACTCCACCGTCGGCGAGGTGCGGGAATTGCTGGCCAAATATAACCTTGCGCCGCGGCTGCCGGCATCCGTCCGCATTTTTTTTGAGCGCGCCGACCTGCCCGAGTCGCCCGGCAACAAAGGCTGGCTCCCACCGCGCATGCCCCGTTTGCCGTGGACCGAACCAGCACCGGCTCCCACGCGCCGCGTCACATCGGCAGCCTCGATGTCCGGCGAAGACGTGGCCTTTCGCGATTCGGTCTACGAGGTTCTGCTCTCAAGCCACGACCTGGCGGAAAACGCGCGCACGCTGGCGCGCGAGGCCGGATTCCATGTGGTCGTAGACAACAGTTGCGACGACTGGGACTATGCCGACGCCGCCCGCTATCTGCTTGAGCGCTTTCACTCCCTGCGCGCCACCCACCCGCGGCTTTGCCTCATCTCAGTCGGCGAGGTCACCGTAAAGCTCGACAAGACTCCAGGCGCAGGCGGCCGCAACCAGCAATTTGTGATGGCCTGCGCGTTGGAACTTGAGTCCTACCAGGGCGAACGGTTGACCGTTTTCAGCGCCGGCTCCGACGGCATAGATGGCAACACAAGGTCGGCCGGAGCCGTGGCCGATCCGACCACCGTTACCCGCGCACATGCCTTTGGATTCCATCTCAAGTCGTCGCTGGCCAACTTCGACGCCTGTCCCATGTTCACCGCTCTTGGAGACTCCGTTGTAACCGGACCCACCGGCCACAATCTGCGCGATCTGCGCCTGCTGATTTCCGAGCCTTCCTAGGAGCGGAACCAGAGTAACCGTGCCATCAACCAGAGTCTCCAGGGTGGCTTTTTCTTGAGGAAAAAGCCACTTGGCAGTTGTGCTTTCGGGGTACATCTACTCTGGTTCCGCTGTAGCCGGGCGCGGGCGCCACAGAGGCTGCCCTGGGCGCAGGGGAAGGGTTCTCGACCTTGAGACCTGGGAAACCACGAGCCAGTTGAGCTGTGTATTTGTCGCCACGGCACGAAAACTTCCTTGAATGGCATGGGCACAGACCAGCCGAATGCGGTAACATTGCCTTCACATTCGATTCATTCGTAAAAGGATTGGTTCGTGCTTCGAAAAATTGCCCGCAAGACGGCCACAAAGCCGCCCGATATCCGTACCGTTGCTGCTCTGGCAAAGGTTTCCATCGCCACCGTATCGCGGACCATCAACGGCTCTCCGGCGGTAAGCGAGCGCCTTGCCAAGCGAGTCTGGCACGCGATTGAGCAGTTAAATTACTTTCCCAATACTCACGCGCGCAGCCTGGTTTCAGGCCACAGCCGCATTCTGGGCATTCTGGTTGAAAACATCACCAACCCGTTTTTTCCAGAGCTGATCCAGAGTTTTGAAGAGATCGCGGTAGCCCACGGGTACGAGATCCTGGTCAGTTCCACCAACAGCGACCCCGCGGTTCTGACCAACTGCGTCCGACGCATGCTGGAGCGCAAGGTTGAGGGCGTTGCGGTACTCACCTTCGGAGAGGAGGAACCGGTTCTGGACCAGTTGGTGAATCGCGGCATCCCCATGGTGCTTGCCGAGTTCCGTCCCGACGATCCCAAGGTCAGCACCATTCTGCTCGATTACTCAACCGGCATCCGAGCGGCTGTCCTCCATCTTGTGGAACTCGGCCACCGCCAAATCGCGTTTCTGGCCGGGCCGCGTAAACTGCATTCGGCCATTACGCGCGAAAACGACTTTCGCACGGCAATGGAAGCGGCCGGTTTGCCAGTGGAGAAGAAGTGGATCGTCGAGTGCGACCATACGCTGAAGGGCGGCGTGGCCGGATTCAAGCGGCTGCGGGAGGGGGCGACGCATCCCACAGCGGTTGTTTGCTCCAACGACATGACTGCCATCGGAGTGCTGCGCGCCGCTTACATGGAAGGCCTGCGCGTGCCCCAGGACCTGTCGGTTGTGGGACTGGACGACATTCTCTTCGCGGAGTTCACGCTGCCGCCGCTGACCACCATCCGGCTTTCGCGCACCGACCTTGCGCGCGCCGCATTCGAGGCCCTGCGGCAACAGGCCGAGGACCCCAACAATCCGAAGATGCAGCGCGAGTTCCTGGTTTCCACCAGCCTGGTGATTCGAGGATCGACAGCCGCACCGCCCGCCAGCGGGAAATAGACCCGCCGCGCCGTGCTTCCGCTGCAATGATAGGATGGCTTGGAACATTGCAGCGAAAGAGGCATCCCATGAGCGAAAATCCCCAGTTGGACGAACTTACCTCCGAACAGATTTCGACCATCACGCGCCAGAGAAACTATGGAACGTGGCGGTTCCAGAAGACCTGGAAGCCGCTGCACGTCGCGGACGCCGAGGGTTGCTGGTTCATCGACGGCGCGGGCAAGCGCTACCTCGATTTCTCGTCGCAACTGATGTGCGTGAACCTGGGCCACAAGAATCCGCGCGTCGTCGAGTCCATTGCGGAGCAGGCGCGGGAATTGGCCTATGTGGCGCCCGGACACGCCACGCGGGCGCGGGCCCGGCTCAGCGAAAAGCTGCTTGAGGTGCTGCCTGAAGGCCTGAACAAATTTTTCTTCGCCACCAGCGGAACCGAAGCCAATGAAGCGGCCTTCAAGATTGCGCGGATGTATACCGGGAGAAACAAGATTATCTCGCGCTATCGTTCTTATCACGGGTCGACGAACGGCTCTATTGCGGCCACGGGCGATCCGCGCCGCTGGGCCATGGAGCCCGGTGGCAAGGGATCGGGGTTCGTGTTCGCGCCGGAGACGAACTGTTACGACTGTCCCATCAAGCACACCTATCCAACCTGTAACATTGCCTGCGCCGATTACATCGAGCACATGATCCGCAACGAGAGCGATGTGGCTGCCATCATTCTTGAGCCTGTAGTGGGCACCAATGGCGTGCTGGTTCCGCCGCCCGAGTACTTCCCGCGCCTGCGCAAAATCTGCGACGACTACGGCGTGTTGCTGATTGCCGACGAGGTAATGGCCGGGTGGGGCCGCACAGGCAAGTGGTTTGCCATGGACCACTGGAATGTGAAGCCCGACATTCTTGTTACTGCCAAAGGCATAACTTCAGCCTATATGCCGCTGGGCCTTTGCGCCACGACCACCAAGATTGCCGATTACTTCGAAGATCACTATTTCTCGCACGGGCACACTTACGAGGCGCATCCCATGACACTGGGTCCGGCCGTGGCAACCATCGAAGAGATGCAGCGGCTGAAACTGGTGGAGCGCGCGGCTGAGCTTGAGCCTTATGTGCGCGAGAAGCTCGAGGCGCTGAAAGCCAAGCACAAGAGTGTTGGCGATGTGCGCGGGCTTGGCCTGTTCTTTGCCGTCGAGATCGTGAAGAACCGCGCGACCAAACAGCCGTTCAACACCATGCGCGACAAGGTGGAAGGCAAGCCGCTGGTGGTGGACCAGATTGCCGGGAAAATGATGGCGCAGGGAGTCTCAATTCAGGCGTGGGTGAGCCATTTTGTGATAGCTCCGCCGTTGATTGTAACCAAAGGAGAGCTGGACCTGGGCATTGCTGCGCTCGATGAGCATCTGGCTATTGCGGATGCGCTGGTTGAATAACTCGACGAGTTATAGGAGTTATTCCGATGATACGGATGTATTCGGAAATCTTTGAACAAATCTATTTGCGAGGTCAGCCTTCCCTCAGCGGCTGAAGCCACCCTTCATTTTGCTCGATTTACGGCACGACTAAAGTCGTGCCCTTTCAAATCATCGATTTAATTAGAGATTCCGTAGTTGAGTTCGGATAACTTACCGCTAACTCGTGTCAATACTCGGTTTTATTTGGCGATGCAATCCAGGCGGCAAAGCCGGCCCATGCTTCCTCGCTCAGTAACTGCTTGGCTGGAAGCGAGCGCGTATTTGGGTCCTTGCGAAACTCCTCATAGAGAAAGGCGTCGTCGAATCCGGCGCGGGCGGCATCGGCGGCGCTGGAACCGTAGTAGATTGCGTCGAGCCGGGCCCAGTAGCAGGCAGCCAGGCACATGGGGCACGGCTCGCAACTGGTATAAAGCTCGCAGCCGGCCAGGGTGAATGTGCCCAACACGTTGCATGCGGCGCGAATGGCGTTTACCTCGCCGTGGGCCGTAGGATCGTGCGACGCGGTCACGGTATTCGCGCCCTCGCCCACAATCTGGCCATTACGCACAATGACAGCCGCAAAAGGCCCGCCTCCGCCGGCGTCAACGTTCTGAATTGCCAGCTGAATGGCGCGGCGCAAAAACTCCGGGTTGGGTGGATTCGGACTCGCCAACTTGCTCTCTGCCTCCCTCAACAGCGAAAGTAGAAACAGTATGGCACAGGCTTTCCGGTCAACCCGCGTTTTGACGCCTCAAGGGCTTGCTCCGGCAACCCTTGTGGTAGAGGGCGAGTGCATCGTCGAAGTGCGCTCCTGGAACGACGCGCCGGCCGGAATTCCGCTACGCGACTTCGGCGATCTGGTGGTTCTCCCCGGACTCGTCGACTCGCATGTGCATATCAACGACCCTGGTCGCGACTGGGAGGGCTTTGCGACAGCTACACAGGCGGCCGCCTCAGGCGCCGTGACGACGCTGGTGGATATGCCCTTGAATTGCATTCCCGAAACCACCGACGTAGCCGCGTTGGAGGCCAAGCGCGCGGCGGCTGAGAGAAAGACATGGGTGGACTGGGCTGCATGGGGCGGCGTGGTTCGCGGCAACGCCGATTCCCTGCCTCCGCTGGCCGCCTCAGGAATTCCAGGTTTCAAGTGCTTTCTGATTCACTCCGGCATCGATGGCTTTCAGGCAGTAAATGAGGCCGACCTGCGGCTGGCCCTTGCCAAGTTGAAGGGCACCGGGCTTCCGCTGCTGGCTCACGCCGAGGTCGCAGGTCCGGTCGGTGCAGCGACAGAAGCGCTCAATGCATCTGGCGCGGACTGGCGCAAGTATTCCACCTATCTTGCGTCGCGACCCGACGCGGCGGAGGTGGGAGCGATTGCGATGCTTATCCGCCTGGCCGAGGACTACGATACGCCGATCCACATTGTGCATCTGGCCAGCGCGCAGGCATTACCTCTGCTTGCCGAGGCGCGCGGGCGTGGCGTACCAATCACCGTGGAAACCTGCGTTCACTATCTTTGGTTTGCCGCCGAAGAAATTCCGGATGGCGCAACGGAGTTCAAGTGCGCTCCGCCGATTCGGAGTGCAGCCAACCGCGAGGCGTTGTGGGCAGCGCTCGAAGCGGGCTTGATCGATTTGGTAGCAACCGACCACTCGCCATGCCCACCGGAGATGAAGCGGCGCGATGAGGGCCTCTTCGATGTTGCGTGGGGCGGTATTTCAAGCCTTGGGCTGGCGCTGCCGGCGATGTGGACGGCCCTCATACGCCGCGGGCTGACCCATTCGGAATCCATGGAACGCATCGCTCGATGGATGGCCGCCGGACCTGCCAAACTGGCCGGTTTGACTGGCCGAAAAGGCGCGCTCATGCCCGGCGGCGACGCCGACTTCGCCGTCTTCGATCCAGATTTCCTTTGGAACGTCGCGCCGGAGCGCCTCCATTTTCGCCACAAACTCTCGCCCTACCTCGGCGCAGAGCTCCGAGGTCGCGTCCTCGAAACCTGGCTGCGCGGCGAGCCAATCTACATTGCGGACGAAAACCTGACGGTCTTCACGGATGATTCGCCGCGCGGCCGGGAATTGGTACGCCTATGAAAGATCGCGCAGCCCGTGCCATTGCCGAATGCAAGCACATCGCCACCATGAGCGAGGAGCCGGGCCGCATCACGCGCCGCTTCCTCACGTCGCCCATGCATGCTGTTCACGCTTATCTGCGCGCCCGCATGGAGGCGCTGGGCATGACCGTCGAAGTGGATGCGGTGGGCAACCTGCGCGGCCTTTGGCAACCTTTGGACACGACCTCAAAACGGCTTGTTCTTGGTTCCCACATTGACACAGTGCCCGATGCCGGCGCGTTCGACGGCGTGCTTGGCGTCACGCTCGCGCTGGAATGGGTCGGCATTGCGCAGGAGCTGGCCCTGCCGCTGGCCATCGAGGTTATCGCATTCTCTGAAGAAGAGGGTGTGCGCTATGGCGTGCCGTTTCTGGGCAGCCGCGCGGTGGCCGGACGCTTTGACCCCGGGCTGTTGTCGCTCACAGATCCGCAGGGCGTCTCCGTCGAAGCTGCAATCCGCGAATTCGGCCTCGATCCCTGCCGCATTCCCGAAGCGGAATTGCATTCCAGCGCGATTGCCTTTGTCGAGATTCATATCGAGCAAGGCCCCGTCCTCGAAGCGGAATCCCTGAGTGTCGCGGCGGTAACCGCGCTGGTCGGCCAAACGCGGCTAAGCCTGGCATTCAGCGGCCACGCCAACCACGCCGGGACCACTCCGATGCACCTGCGCCACGATGCACTGGCCGCCGCCGCGGAGTGGATTGCGGCAGTGGAAGCGCTGGCCAAGCGCGTCGATGGACTGGTGGCCACCGTCGGCAAAATAACTGTCGAGCCAAATGCGGGCAATGTGGTGCCGGGAGTCGCTCGAGTAAGTCTGGACGTACGTCACGCTCACGACGCGATCCGCCGATCGGCCGTGGAAGAGTTGCTCGCAAAAGCCGATGCGATCGCAAATCGCCGCAGCATCGCCATCGCGCGTACCGACCAGTTAGACCAGCCGGCCGTGCCAATGGATGAGCGCATGACGGTCTTCCTGTCAGACGCCATTCAAGCGGCCGGCTTCCCCATCAAGACCATGCCCAGCGGCGCCGGCCACGACGCCATGGTGATGGCTACGCGCGTGCCTACCGCGATGCTTTTCCTGCGCAGCCCAGGCGGCATCAGCCACCACCCCGACGAAGCCGTACTTCAAGAGGATGTTGAAGCCTCGTTACGTGTGGGTTGGGAGTTTCTTCTGCGCATTGGAAGCGATGTTGGATAGAATTCTGAAACGAGGTTCAGCTTGCATCACCTGGGACTAACTCGAAGCAGCCTGAAGAAGGATCACCTGCTGCACACGCCGGATACATTCATCCGCACGCCTCTTCCCGGCGCGGATGGCGTGGACTTCGTCATCCACATTGCGCCACAACTGGGTGCGCAGTTTACGCAAATGACCGCCGAGTTTAAGCCTGGAGGTACGTTGGGACCCGCGCCGGCGCAGCGGTTTCTCTATTTGCTGGAAGGCGAACTGGAGCTGACTGCCGGCGGCGAAACCCACCTTATGGTGTCGGGCGGGTATGCCTATCTGCCGCATGGCGCAGAGCATGTGGCGCGCGCGCTTTCTTCTTCTCGCGCGGCTGTGATCGAGAAGCTTTATGAGCCACAAACAGGCGCGCCTGAGCCGGAGATCGCGATAGGCCACGAATCCTCCATAACCGCTTTGCCGCTGATGGGCGACGATGCTCTGCGCGTGCGCTCGTTGATGCCGGACGGCCCCGCCTACGACTTTGCAGTCAACACGATGACGTACGATCCCGGAGCAGCGCTGAGCATGGTTGAGATTCATGTGATGGAGCACGGACTGTTGATGCTGGAAGGCGGCGGCATTTACAGGCTCGGCGATGGATGGTATCCGGTCGAGGCGGGCGACTTCATCTGGATGGCGCCTTACTGTCCGCAGTGGTTCGGCGCACTGGGCAAGCGGCCGGCGAAATACCTCATTTACAAAGACTGGCGCAGGCATCCACTGGGAGGTTGACTTATAACATGGCGCTCACATCCAAATTGGAAATAGACTTGCTGTTCGCGGAGTTTGCCGAACTTGCGCGCATCTCTGAAGCCGAGCCTCCAGTGGTAACTCGGGTGGTATTCAGCGAGGCGGATTTGCGTGCCCGTGCCTATGTGAAAGGTCTTTGCGAATCGGCCGGGCTTGCGGTGAGTGTGGACGCCATCGGCAATACGTTTGCGCGTTGGCAAGGCAGCGATGCGGCGCTTGCACCCGTCGGCACCGGTTCGCACATCGACGCCATTCCAAACGC
>Ga0182030_10015493_pt1 | contig 14936 bp, 12 predicted proteins | sample 812S3MmetaG_FD_121299 | JGI IMG/M metagenome (GOLD analysis project Ga0182030, IMG submission 121299) | Permafrost microbial communities from Stordalen Mire, Sweden - 812S3M metaG (Illumina Assembly) | ecosystem: Environmental > Terrestrial > Soil > Wetlands > Permafrost | place: Sweden... | reverse complement strand
GCTGACGAAGTGCGCAACCTGACGGCTCTGGCTCAGGCGGCCGTAGGATTCGATGCCTCGCGCGGCGACATGCTGACCGTCGAAGATCTGCCCTTTGACCGGAACCGCTCCGAGCAGCCCCCTCCCGCCGTCGAGCGTTGGGCCAACACTGCGGAGAACTCCCCTGTCCTGGTCAAATACGTAGCTTTGTTTGCCGGCTTGCTGGTTATTATGGCCTTCGGTGTGCGTCCGGCTCTCAGCCGTTCCGGGTCGCCGTCTGCAGCTAAGGCTGCGGCGAAATCTGGACCCAGGGAACTGGGCGCAGGGACTGCGCCTGTTCCGCAAACCGTCTTGAAGCCTCCCGAACCCGTTGAGCTTGACCCGGAGCGCCTTCGGAATCAGGAGATCTTTGAACAGGTGACAGAACACTTGAAACGTGAACCGACCCAGAGCTCGCGGCTGCTGCAAAGTTGGATTCACTCGGATTAGATCAGGAAAGGCCCAGGCATCTTGGACGAGCAGGGAAATGCGAACGCAATTCGGCACCGTCAGCCGGTGAACATGTCTGGAGTGCGCAAGGCGGCTGTGTTGCTCGTGGCGGTAGGCGAGGAACTCGCCAAGGAGATCCTGCGCGCCCTGCCGGAAGTCGACGTTCAAAGGCTCACCGAGGAGCTGGCCGATCTGCGCGGCGTCACTCCAGAGGTCACCTCAGAGATCATGGAGGAGTTCTGGGGGCTGCTTGAGACGCAGAACTTTATGGTTCATGGCGGCCTTGATTATGCCAGCCGCCTGCTCGTCGATACCTTTGGCAAGCAGCGCGCCGACGATCTGCTGATGTTGGTGCGCCGCTCGCAGGAGGCGGCCCAGGGCAATCTGGCCAAACTGCAGCGCACCGATCCCCAACAGCTGGGAAAACTGCTCGACACCGAGCATCCCCAGACCATCGCTTTGGTGCTCGCCCACCTCGACCCGCGGCGCGCCTCCCTGGTGCTCGACAACCTGAGCGAAGAACACAAGGTTGTCTCCGTCCAGCGTCTTGCCGAGATGCGCCAGTTCTCGCCGGAGATGGCGCAGAAAGTCGCCCACATCCTCCACCGCCGTCTGGAGAGCGTCGGCGATACCGCACGCAAGAGTTACTCCGGCTTCAAGGCAGTGGCCGACCTTCTGAATCGCCTGAATGCCGAAGAGGCGAAGAAGATCCTGGAGACCATCGAGGATGGACAGCCGGAACTCGCGCTCAGCATTCGCAACCTGATGTTTACCTTCGAAGATCTGGTCACGGTGCCACCTGCGACCATTCGCGAAATTGTCTCCGGCGTAGACAAGCGGCAGTTGGCGCTGGCCCTTCGCGGAGCAAACGACGAGTTGCGCGCGCAGATATTCAAAGCCATGAGTTCCCGCGCCGTCGAGATGTTGAAGGAAGACATGGAAGTTCTCGGCCCGGTCCGCTCACGTGAGGTCGCGCAGGCACAGCAGGAGATTCTCAATCTGGCTAGGCGGTTGGAGGCTGAAGGGAAAGTGATCCTGAAACTGGAGACCGGCGACGAGATGCTCGCCTGATCTTGAGCCCCCGAGCCCTGGCTTTGAAGGCGCCGAGCTCCGGCCCTGAACCAGCTACGCGGGCCGATAACGAATCGTTAACGGACCGTTATGAGTCTGGTCAAGCTAGAGAATTCTAGGGGTAAGAGGAGTAAGCGCATAGCTGCAATTGAGGGGATCGTAGGAAGGGAACTCCTGGATGAATCCGGGATTAAGTGGGGGAACGAATGGGAGCGGCGCAACAAACCAGCAAAGCCAGGCAGATTCGGCCGTTCGATTATCCGGATAGCCCCGATGCGCCCTCGGCTCCTGATTGGCAGAGTTGGACTGAGACGGAGGATCAGGGCCTCGCTTTAGACCACGGACAGGAGCACGCAAGGACATCGAAAGAAATAGCCGCCAACGCCGCCTTCGAAAAGCGTCTGGCCGAGGAGACGCGCAAGTCCTTTGAAGCCGGGCGGGAACGGGGCCATCAGGATGGCAGGCAGGCCGAGCGCGCGGCGCAGACTGCGGCCCAGAAGGTTGCCGAAGAACGGCGCGTCCGCCAAGGTGCAGAACTCGTAGAGAGCTTTGTCAGGGAACGCGACCGCTATCTGCACGAGGTCGAGCACGAGGTTGTAAAACTGGCATTGGCAGTGGCCGCCCGCATCCTCCGCCGCGAGGCGCAGATGGATCCATTGCTGCTTACCGGCGCCGTTCGGGTCGCGCTTGGGCAGCTTTCCGACTCCACCGAGGTGCGTCTCCGGGTGCCACCTGACGAGCTCGGTTTGTGGACCGATGCTATCGCTCTTATTCCCAATCTGGCTCTCAAACCCTCCATCGCAGCCGGGGAAGGCATGCGGTTGGGCGATTGTGTCCTAGAGACGTCGCTTGGCTCTGTCGATCTGGGAATCCGGTCGCAGTTGGGGGAGATCGAACGCGGCTTCTTCGACCGTGCCGGCGCCGGGCGATCCAGCCCCGTCGCCGAACCGCCGGCCAGAATCGCCGGCTCCGGCGGCACAAGCGGAGAATACCTTTGACCTCCAACCTCGCTCGCTACTTTGCTCTTCTCGAGCGCACCCGCCCCTGGCGCTGGCGCGGTCAGGTTCTCCAGTCCCTGGGCCAGACCATCGAATCGGCAGGGCCTCTTGCCTCGGTAGGCGAGTGCTGTGAGGTGCAGGATCAGTTCGGCAATCTTCACTTGTCGGAAGTCATCGGTTTCAAGGGCTCCAATGTCCTTTCAATGCCGGTCGAAACTACGGAAGGCATTCGTTTCGGCGATGCGGTCGCCGCTCTCGGAATCCATCCGGAGATTGAAGTCGGCCCGGCGCTGATGGGCCGGGTACTGAATGCCCTGGGTGATCCGATCGATGAAGGCAGACCGCTCGCCCTCTCGTTGCCCATGCCGCTCGATGGCCGTGTTCGCTCGCCGCTCGACCGCGCACCCATTCGCGTGCCACTCGGCACCGGCATCCGGGTGCTGGACGCGCTTCTGACCGTCGGCCGAGGCCAGCGCGTTGGCATCTTCGGCGGATCGGGTGTGGGCAAGAGTACTTTGATTGGCATGATGACCCGCAACACGGAAGCCGACGTGACAGTGGTCGGCCTGGTCGGCGAACGCGGCCGCGAGGTTGGCGAATTCCTTGAAGATGCGCTTGGCGTCGAAGGCCGGAAGCGCTCGGTCGTGATCGTCTCCACATCCGACCAGTCGCCTCTGCTCCGCATGAGGGCCGCCCTGGCTGCCACCACCGTAGCCGAGTTCTTCGCCGCTCAGGGAAAGCATGTTTTGCTGGTGCTCGACTCACTCACCCGCTTCGCCATGGCTGCCCGCGAAATTGGCCTCGCCGCCGGCGAGCCGCCAACCGCCAAGGGATACACACCCTCGGTCTTTACCCGCCTGGCCCGGCTGGTCGAGCGTAGCGGCCAGTTTCGCACCGGCTCGATTACCGCCTTCTATACCGTTTTAATGGAGGGCGACGATCAGCAGGATCCGCTCGTTGACGCGGTTCGCTCCCTGCTCGACGGCCACCTTGTCCTTTCCCGTGCCCTGGCTGCCGAAGGCTGGTATCCGCCTGTTGAAGTCCTCGATTCAATTAGCCGGCTCATGCCAGCCGTGGCCGGGCCCGCGCACCGGGAACAGGCAGCGCTGCTCCGGCGGCTCATGGCCGTCTACGCCCGCTCCGAAGACCTTGTTCGCATTGGCGCCTACAAGCCCGGCGCCGACCCCGATCTCGATCGCGCCCTTCAGGCACGCGGCGCCATGCGCGCCTTCATGACCCAGGGTGCGCACGAGCAAGTGAATTTTGCCGACTGCCTGGGCCGGCTTGCGGCGCTGGCCGCGGAGATATGAGCCATGGCCGTCTCCCGCGCCCTCCGCCGCTTGCTTCGCGTTCTGACCCTTCAAGAAGATCAATGCCGGCTGGCCCTGGAGTCTGCTGTGAGCGGCCTCCGGCAACTCGAACGCGCCTATCGAGCGACATCGGACCAGGCCCGAAACGGCAGACTCCTGGTTGTTTCCAGCGCACGAACCGGAGAGCTGCCCGACCGGCTCGCCGGCCTTGAGGAGACGCACTCGGCCCATAGGCGCTCCTCTGCATTGGCTCCCAGAATCGCTGATGCCGAGTCTGAGGTCGCCGCGCGTCGCCAGGAGTTTCTGGCCAAGCGCGTCGAATGCCGTCAGGCCGAGACTCTCATCCGCGAGGCCGAGGCTAGAGATTCCGTCATTTCCGCCCGCCGCACCCAGCAAGGAATGGATGACTGGTTTCTCAATCGCCTGCACGGCGCAAAGAACGGCGCAAGGTTCTCAATTCCCCTCCATCCTGAACAAAAAGACGATCTTCTCGACGCACCCCCTGACGAAAACTTGAGCGAGAATCCGCCCAAAACCAATCCCCAATCCTGAAACGGGAAGCGAGATCCCGTTTCTGACAATGCTTTAACCAGCGCCCAGAACGTTTGGCAGGCTATCTGCACTAGCACTCCTCATGAGCGTTCTCGCAGGAATCGAGGCCGAAGCAGCAGGTGGCGCTGGACTTGGCACAGGCCTCGGCAATGGCCTGCTGCCCGGAAGCCCGCAAGGGAAGACCCAAGGTTGGCCAGCCACCGCGCTTGGCAATGCCTTCGATCCATCTCGGCCAGTCTCTCAGAGTTTCCGTTCTAACTGGCAGGCACTTTTTAACACTCTTGCCTCCGGCGCGGGCGTCCCGGACGAGAACGAAATCGCAACAAACGCTTCTCCAGAGGCGAGCCAGGCAAACCAGACCATCCGTACGGGAGAATCAGCAGATATCTCGCTGGCCTCTTCTTCTTCTGCTTGGCAGCCTGCCGGCAGGCCGCCATTTCATTGGGGCGCCGCGCTCGAAAAGCCGAGTGATTCGACAATCGGTTCAATCGCGCAGCCACAGGCAGCCGGCCGCATCCCAACACCCAACAGGCATCACTCGATCGGAATTCAAGAAGCTCCATTTGACCGTCAAACGGCAAAAGACCAGGACGTAAAAAGTTTGTCAGGCGCTTCATCGTCTGACTCTACCGGGACTCGTCCGGCTCATGTCACAAAACGGGAAAAGCTGGAATCCGACGCTGCCAATCAGGCTCCATTGACAGTTCTCACTTCAACATTCAATGGTTCCATCACCACCCCGGCTCCCACCTCCAGCCACGCTGCAACCAGATCAGCAACCAAGGTTCAGGCACACCAGACTGATCTCTCCTCTCAATCAGCCGCTGATGGCACCGAGAACCCTCTCATGCGCCTCTCGCCAACGGCAAGCGAGGCAAGCGTGAATTCTCCCGTCACCGATGCAGCTGACAGCATCCTTGCGAACGCTGGAGGGAGATCGGACCATCAGTCGAGTTCCGCGGCAACAACCATCCTTGCCTCGCCGGACCTCGTTCAAAGGGTCACCCATGGCGACAGTGCGATCCCGGCAGGCGCGACCGCTTCAATCGGTGCGGATTCCCACTTGCAATCCCTCACCGCCTCCACTACTCGGCCCAGTCCAGACCAAGAAATGGTCCAAGGGTCGAATGTAGCCGGCCTATCAGTTCAGACCGGCTTGGAGAAACCGATTCGAGCCCAGTCAAGAGGGATAGACGCCGTTTCCCCGCTTGCTGATCAGCTTGATCGTGGCTTCGAGGCAAACTCGGTCAGTCTCTCGCCCACCTCACCAGTCGCCTCAGAATCGGAACCTCAATCGCCGCTTCCTGCACCTCTAGGCGGTTGGTCCTCTTCAGATTTATTGGCCGGGCCGCCGGCGGTCCAGGTCGAAGCAGGCCCTCCCGTCCCAGCCCCGGCCACTTCAGGTTCTCGAGCGGCTCGGATCTCTGCCGTCTCAAGCGCGGGCAAGGAGCGGCAGGCGCCCGCGCTCTCTTCCGCTGGAAGCCAGCCCGCCCTCGCAATTTCTGCCACGACAAACCCAGCCCAGGCGCCCGACGGACCGGTACCCGTTTCGAACGCGGCACAGCCTCGCTCATTGGAACCGAACGCCGGGCCCGCAGATGTAAACGCCGAGCAACCTGGCCAGATTCAGCCGCAGCTCGGGGTTCTGCCGGAGGAAAGCCAGACCGCAGCGCTCCCCGCGCGCAGCCAGTTTCAAGCCGAGGCAAGCAAGTCAACCGCCTCAACGTCAAAAGCCGATATTCCCAGGGCAGAAAAGCCCGGCTCAGCTCTGGCCGGATCACCTGGGCAAGTTGCTTCCCGGACCGCGCATTCCACTGAAGCGCACCCCACGCTCGAGTCCAAGCCTCTTGCACTCCAACCTCAGATCGCCGGCCAATCTGGCGATCCATCCTCGCTGGCGCGCGACGCTGGGCCTCTGCGCTTTGTAGAGAACTCGTCGGATTCAAGGACTGGAAACTTTTCCGGTTCCGCCCCTTCAGAGGCCCGCGAGACCTTTGCTGCAATCGACAACGGTATGAGCCCTGATGCGACTGGTTGGACTCACATCGGCGCGCACCGGGCCGAGGCGGGGATTCAAGACCCGGCGCTTGGATGGATTGGCGTAAGGGCCGAGGGATCAGCAAGTCAAGTCCACGCAACACTGATACCCGGGTCTGCCGATGCGGCGCAGGCGCTCAGCGGCCACATGGCCGGATTGACTGCCTTTCTCGCAGATGCGCACACGCCCGTCCAGTCGCTGCAGGTTGCCCTCCCCGAGAACAGGGAAGCGGCGTTGATCACGGGTTCTGACCAGGGGCAGGGAATGAGCCAGAGTTCCGATCAGGGCATGAGCCAAAATTCCGGCCAGGGCAACTCCTCGAATTCGTCGCACAACTTCAATTCAATCGCGCCTGCAAGCCCGGTTGCGGTTCGCTCTGGTTCACAGGTCTCTCCGGGCAGTTTCAGTCAGGCTCCCGGACCAACAGAATTCTCCGGCGCCCACATCTCCGTTATGGCATGAGTCAACAAAGAACACGAGAGAGGAAACATCACTCTATTCTCGCTGAGAACGCAGATTAGGAAGACAGAAACCACAGGAGGAAAAATGGCGGCACTTGCTTCAGGAATCTTCAATCATGCAATGACAGCAGGGCAGGCGCTCTCTGGGTCGAGCGTGACTCCCCTGGCCGGCTCAGTAACAGGGTCGGGGGATACCAGCAGTACCAGCAGCTCAGACAGTTCCACCATCTCGGCGAACGACTTTCTAACCCTGCTTGTCACCGAAATGAAGAATCAGGATCCCACCGCCGACACGGATCCGAACGAATACATCAACCAGTTAGTGAACGTGAACAGTCTGGAGCAGTTGATCAGTATCAACCAGAACCTCTCGACGGCTCTTGGGGACTCAGGTACAACATCCGGAGGTGCCAGTTCAGCCCAGGCTGCCGGTGCAGCATCGACCCAGACCGGCTCGAAGACCACCGGCACATCCGCGCAAGCCAGCGCGACCGCGCCCATCGGAGGTGTGTTGGCCACGGCCCAGACCGCTTCAACCGGCGTTGGCGCGGCAGGCGATCTTTCAGCGCTCTCCTCTGCGGCCAAGCGCGCTCCGGGCAACCTCAGCGTCCCCAATGCCCAGCCCGCTGCCCAGAGCGTTGCACACGCGCTGGATGGACAGTCCCACACGGGGTCGATCGCCGCCGGGCAGCACAGAGCATACTGAACAGCTTTCAAGCCGGCCGGATTGGCCAACCAACCTGATCGAGCACCAAGAGGAGATTCACGATGGCAAGTTTTTACACTCCGCTTTCCGGCCTGAACGCCGACTCAACAGCCTTGAATACCATTGCCGACAACTTGTCCAACATGAGCACCACGGCTTTCAAGGCGCAGACGACCAACTTCTCCGACCTCTTTTATCAGCAGGTCGCGACCCAGGGTTCCGGCGATGCAATTCAAGTGGGTGGGGGCGTCAAGGTCGCTTCCAATTCGGTTGATTTCACGCAAGGGTCGTACGACACCAGCGGCACCACGTCTTCCGACGTAGCCTTGGACGGCAACGGCTTCTTTGTCGTCAACAACGGCGGCACCAACCTTCTCACGCGCGACGGAACCTTCACCCAGGCCGCCAACGGTAATCTCGTCACTGCGGGGGGACTCGATGTCATGGGATATCCGGCCTTGAAAGGCGTCGTGAACACCAGTGGAACCCTGACGCCCATCAGTATCCCTGTGACCGGAGATGTTCAGCAGCCGCAGGCGACCACAACCTTTGGAATGACTGCCAACCTCGATTCCACAGCCGCAATTGGTGCCACGGTTACAGGCCAGGTTGGTGTCTACGATTCGCTGGGCAACAGCTACCAGGCCACCGTCAACTACACAAAGATAGGAACCAACCAGTGGTCCTACAGCATCTCACTGCCCGATACCCTCAGCGCCGCTCCGGCGACTCCTGCTGCGGCGGCGACTATCCCGCTTACGGCAGATGCGCCGGTAGCAACCTCGGTCACTGCCATAACCGCGGCGGCTGTGCCCACGACGACTGTTCCGAATCCCGTGTCGGCGGCTGCGCCGGTCACAACGCAGATGACTCCGGTGCTAACCCCGGCCGCGGCGGTTCCGGCAACTGTCACAAATGATTCCGTGGTGGCTCAACCCGGCTCACCCGCCGGTACATTCATCTATAACTTCCCAACCAGTAACGGCGCGGTGGCGACGGTCAACCCGAGCTCAACTGCATTCACGTTAAGCGGGCTTGATGCAGGCGGCAATCCCGTATCCACCCCTCCGGTGGTGTTCACTTACGGTGGAGGATCCGCGCCGGAAACGGTGGCGGATTATGTAACCGACCTTCAAACGGCACTCACTGGGTCCGGGATCGTGGGTGTGACACTTACGTCTCCGGCTCCAGGTCAGATATCGATCGTTGGGCCCGCTTCTCTGACCACATCCAACAGCCTGGCGCAGGACTTCACCGGTAACAGCATCAGCTACAACTTTGCCACCAGCAACGGCGCAATGGCCACGGTCGATCCCGCGACCACCATCACGATCAACGCTCAGAACACCACCGGCGCCGTGGTTCCGGTTACCGTGACGGCGAACCCTGCCGGGGAGACGGTTCAGCAATTCGCTTCCGATATTCGAGGCGCGCTCGCCACTGCAAATATCACCGGTGTCGCCGTCTCTCCAGGAACGAATGGCAAGATTACGCTCACTGGACCGACGACCATGACCATAGGCAACGCCACCAACGTGGTCCAGGACTTCACCGGACAAACGACAGACTATACCTTTGGCACCTACACCGATCCCGCAACAGGAAAATCAACGCTTGCCCAGGTTGATCCCTCGACGAGCCTGACCATCACCGCAAAAAACACAACCGGCATCTCGACCCCTGTCGTCATCGCAGCCAAGCCCGCGGGTGAAACCGTGCTGCAATATGCAGCGGACATAAGCGCACAACTGAACTCCAACGGCATCACCGGTGTGTCGGTCTCGGGAGCCGGCGGAGTCTTGTCGTTCTCCGGCCCTTCCGGCATGACCATCGCCGGCAATGTCAATCAGGACATCCTGGGAACGACGATCGCAAGTTCTGTTACGGCAACAACCCCAGTCGCAGCTGCAGCGACACCACCCCTGATCGCGGCAGCGCCGGTTCAGGCTACATCAACCAACCCCGCCGTCACCATGGTCTCGGATTCAACCACGACGCCTGGAACAACTGTCGATACCTACAGCTTTGCCCCAACAGGCTTGCTCGACGCCGGAACAAACCTCGGGATTACGATTGCGGCTAGCACATACTCCATCACTCCCACAGCCGGTGAAGCCGTCTCGGCCTATGCCAGCGCGCTCAATGCACTGACAAGCGGCCATGGCGTTACAGTCGTAGGCAATGACGTTACAAAATCGCTTACCATCACCGGGGCGACCGGCAATTTCGCTGTCAGCAACAGCATTAAGCAGGATGTTGCGATGGCGACTACCAATTACAACTTCGTCACCAGCAATGGAGCCGTGGCCTCGGTCGACCCCAATACGACGTTGAATATCACCGAAGGAGCCCTGGGCCCTGTTTCCGCGCCCGCATTCACCAGTAGTCAATCCGTCTCGAGCTATGCAACAGCTCTCTCATCCGCCCTGACCTCGGCTGGCATTAACGACGTGACGGTTCAAGCCAACAACGGCCAGTTGTCCATCACCGGTCCGGCGAACATGGCAATCAACGGCAAGGTCACTCAGGATTTCACTGGGACACAGAGCAACTACGACTTTGGGTCATACACCGATCCCAACACAGGACTGACCACGCAAGCCACCGTCGGTCCCACGACCAGTCTCACCATCTCCGGGCCGACCACATCAGGCGGTTCCACAACCATTACCGTCACGCCAACGAACCCCGCCGGCGAATCGGTGTCGCAGTATGCTTCCGAGATCCAGAGTCAGTTGACTGCGCACAAAATCACTGGCATCACTGTCACGGCCTCAAAAGGAGTCTTGTCCATCGTAGGTCCCGACACCGCGACGATCGCGGGCACCGTGAGTCAGAACATGCTCGGGACAACCAGCAATTACAGCTTTGAAACCAACGCTACTGTCGATCCCACGACCAACCTGACCATTGCCGGGCAAACAGCCAGCGGTACGACAGCCACGATCACCGCGCCTGCCGTCTCCACCGGTGAAACAGTCGCGCAGTATGCCACGGCGCTGAACAGCGCGCTCTCGGCGGCTGGCATCGCGAACGTGCAAGTCTCCTCCACAAACGGTCAACTGACCATCGCAGGCGCCAACGTCACACTCAGTGGCGCTGTCAAACAAGGGCTGGCAGACACAACCATCAACTACGACTTCGGCCCCAGCGCCACAGTAAATCAGCTCACCAGTCTAACCATCGTCGGGCCCACCGTGAGCGGAACTCCGCCTACGGCCATCACTGCTCCGCCAACCGTTACTCCCGGCGAAACGGTCGCCCAATATGCTGCGGCTCTGAACAACGAGCTCACGAAGGCCGGCATCAACACCGGCCCAGACGGAGTCTCGGTGACAGCTCTCGGCGGCAAACTCTCCATCGTCGGACCTGCGGCGACTCTCAAAACCGCCGGCACCGCCAGCCAGGACCTGACTGCGACCACCATAAGTTATAGCTTCGGCTCCAGCGCCGGCCAGCTCGCCACGGTCGATCCCGGATCCAACTTGACCATTAGCGGATTGACGACCACTGGCGCCACCGCAACCACCATTGCGCCCACAGTCACCGCCGGAATGACTCTGACCAGCTACGCGACGGCGCTCACAAATGCGCTGACGGCTGCGGGCATCACCGGGACAACTGTCTCGGCCACGGCCGCAGGACAATTGAGCATCGTTGGCGCCAACATCTCGACATCGGGAAGCCTGATCCAGGATCCGGTGGCCTCGGCCAACGCTGCCGGGGACCTCACTTTCAATTCGAGCGGTACTCTGGTCAGTCCAGCAGCCAACGTAAGTGGCATCTCCTTCACTGGACTCAGCGACGGAGCATCGCCACTCAGTATGACCTGGGATCTTCTGGGCTCAAGTGGCACGTCGACCATCGGTCAGGTCGCCGGAACATCCTCGGTTACAGCGCCTACGCAGAACGGCTATCCGAGCGGCGCCTACCAGGGATTCGCAATCGGCTCGGACGGTACCGTGACGGCCTCTTACTCAAACGGCCAAACGCAAGCCGTTGGTCAGCTGGCGCTGGCCAATGTCACTAATTTGCAGGGGTTGGCTCTTCAGGGGAGTGGCGACTACGCAACCACAACAGCCAGCGGTGCGGCGTCCATTGGTGTGTCGGGAACCGATGGCCTGGGTACAATCAAGGACTCAGCCCTCGAGATGTCCAACGTCAACATCTCTGCCGAGTTCTCCAACCTGATCATCGCCCAACGGGCCTTCGAGGCCAACTCTAAAGCCATTACCACCTTCGACACCATCACGCAGGAAACCATCAACATGATCCACTAAAACCAGGCCAGTTACTCCTCGGCAGGGCGGTCCTCGGGCTGCCCTGCCGCCAATCTGCTGGCGCGCACTTCCACGAACAGTCCCTTCGCCGTTGCCAAAATCTTCCCGCCGGCATTCAGAATCCTGGCCTCGGTCCAGTGCTTGCGCCCGTCCTCGCGCACCACCTGCCCCTCGATCCGGATCGCCGTTCCAGACGGAACCGGGCGCAGGAACTCCACCTCCATCTGCCGTGTCATTGCTGTCAGCCCCCGCGCCCGGACGGCCTTGCTCATCGCCTCGTCCAGCAGAGTTGCGATCACCCCGCCGTGCAAAAGCCCCGGATGCCCCTCAAACACAGCCGCAACGGTCGGAAGGCACACCACCGACCCGTCCTCTGCCAGCAGGAACTCTAGACGCAGCCCGGTCGCATTGGCCTCTCCGCAACCAAAGCACCGGTTCTGCGCGGCATGGGGCAGGGGAGTCAGGTTTTCAATATCTTCAGTCATTCTCTCCTCAAGGTTTCAAGCGGCTGTGCCTCGCATATCCAGGCGGCAGGGAAGCAGCGTAGGACAAGAATACCGGTCAAACGGCGGATAAAATAGCCCAAGGCATCTGCTTGCTTCAGCCGGAACTTTAACCAGTGCTTCTGGAGGATCTCTAATCCTAGCCAATCTTCGCAAAACTCGAGTCTCAAAACCCGCCCGAGCCGTTCCTCTCGTCTCCTTTGCGCTTGGTCTAGGCATCAGTCTGCCCGGCTGCCATGCCAAACCCGAGTTCACCCCCCGGGAGTCGGAAGGGAAGCACCTCTACCAGGCCAGGTGCGCTCACTGCCACCAGGATAACGACTTGGGCCTGAAGAAGGTCCCGCCAGATCTCCACGGAATCTTCTCCCAATCCACCCTTCCCAGCGGCGCACCGGCAACCGATCCGCAGGTTCAATCCGTGGTGCTCGCCGGCAAAGGCATGATGCCGTCCTTTAACGGTCGCTTTACCGGCCAGCAAATGTCCGCCCTGCTTGCTTACCTGCACACCGGCCTGCGTTGATTCGGCACCGATCGGTTTTGACCCGCCCCCACGCTGCGCTTTCGCCGTAATCCGAACCGGCTTCACGGTATACTCGAGATTGCTATGGCATCCGAAAAAACCTTCTACCTTGAAACCTTCGGCTGCCAGATGAATGCCCATGACTCTGAAAAGGTCATTGGCACATTGCAGCAGCAGGGATACCGCCGGGTCGAGTCCGAGGAAGATGCCGGCCTGATCCTTTACAACACCTGTTCCATCCGCGACAAAGCCGAACAAAAGGTCTTCAACCGCCTCAACGACTACAAAAAGCTGCATAAAGCCGGCAAGCGCTTCGCCGTGCTCGGCTGCGTTGCCCAGCAGGAAGGCGAAAAGATCTTTGAGCGGGCGCCCTATGTGTCCCTCGTCTCCGGATCGGCCTCCTACCGGAAACTCCCCGAGATGCTTACCCGCCTCGAAGCAGGCGAAAACCGGATCACAGGCCTCGACGACCGGCAGACCGACGAAACCTTCGAAACCGAGTTCACAGCCCGCCAGAACCCCTATCGCGGCTACATCACCATCATCGAGGGTTGCGACAAGTTCTGCGCCTATTGTGTGGTCCCGTATACCCGGGGCAAAGAGCGCAGCCGCACCTACTCCTCGGTCCTGGAGGAGGCCCGCCGCATCGCCGACCTCGGCTACACCGAAATCCAGCTCCTCGGCCAGAACGTCAACAGCTATCGCGACCCGGAAGGGAAGCAAAGCTTCGCTGAACTCCTGGTCGCCGTTGGCGAGGTCAAGGGCATCCGCCGGGTCCGCTTCACCACCAGCCACCCCCGTGACTTTACCCGCGACATCGTCGAAGCCATAGACGCCACCCCCACCCTCTGCGACCACGTCCACCTGCCCATTCAGTCGGGCTCGGCCAGGGTTCTCCGGTTCATGGCCAGGGAATACACCCCCGACTGGTACCTCGAACGCATCGCGTGGATCAAGGCCGCCCGCCGTCCCATCTCCATTTCAACCGACATCATCGTCGGCTTTCCGGGCGAAACCCCCGAGGAGTTTATCGAGACCATGGACCTTCTCGCCAAAGTCGAGTACGATTGCGTCTTCGGTTTCAAGTACTCCGCGCGGCCCAACACGCCCGCGCTTACCATGATCGACTCCATCCCGGAAGAGGAAAAGTCCAAGCGGCTTCAAGTTTTGCTTGACCGTCAGCGCGAGATACAGAGAGTCAATTATGCTAAGCATTTAGGGGAAATAATTGAAGTCATGGTTGAGGGTACGAATCCGGCGCGTCAGCAGATTTCGGCGCGCAGCAGCCAGAACAAACCGGTAAACTTCACCTGGCCCCATGCCATTGCGCCGGCGCCCGGAAGCTATGTGCAGGTCAGGATTACAGCCACGCATCCAAACAGTCTGGTAGGCGAAGCCGTCTAACAGCATGTCGAGTAAACGAAAAGGAGCAGAGATGGATGTCGAGGTGCGGATAAGAGGATTGATGATGGACCCATCCACCAATATGCCCATCATCATGCTCAAGGACGTGGGTTCAGATTCCGTGATTCCAATCTGGGTAGGGATCTTTGAGGCCAATTCAATTGCCATGGAAATAGAGAAAGTGGCCCTCCCGCGCCCCACAACCCATGACCTGACAAGAAACCTGATCCATCACTTGAATGGTCACCTGGAAAAGGTTGTTATTACAGAAATTAAAGATGAGACATTTCACGCCGTGCTTTGGCTCCGGCAGGGAGATGAACCGGTCATGGTCGACGCCAGACCCTCCGATGCTATCGCTCTTGCAATGCGCGCAGATTGTCCGATCTTTGTAGCCGAGGAAGTCATGCAAAGCGCCAGGCTGAATACTTCCGGCCCCTCCGACGGACCATCTGCCGATCAGCTTCGCGGCTGGCTCGAAGGCCTCAACGATGAGGACCTGGGCCGCTACAAGATGTAGTCCTATCGTTAGGGAAGAGTAGAACTCGCACTTTAACCATAAGGAGCGATGTAGTTTAGGGCGAACCGGAGCTCGCGGCTTTCACTATACAGAATATCTGTTATC
>Ga0182030_10015492_pt1 | contig 14936 bp, 15 predicted proteins | sample 812S3MmetaG_FD_121299 | JGI IMG/M metagenome (GOLD analysis project Ga0182030, IMG submission 121299) | Permafrost microbial communities from Stordalen Mire, Sweden - 812S3M metaG (Illumina Assembly) | ecosystem: Environmental > Terrestrial > Soil > Wetlands > Permafrost | place: Sweden... | reverse complement strand
TCGCGCCAACACCATCATTCGCGCGTCCGCGACCGCGCGCAGAACCGAGGACCACAAGGCAAAGACGTGACCGTTGGTCTTGCTGAAGGCGTTGAAGCAGCCGAACGTGATTCGTCCGTTGCGTTCCGACGAGCTTCGTTCAGACCAACGTCCTCGGCACGCTATCGCTCCTCGAGGTCGTGCGAGCGCGGCCGCCCATTCATCTACATCACGTATCGACGGACGAGGTATTCGGATCTCGCGACGGGTTGGACGCCTGCGCGGAGGATAGCCCTTACCGCCCGAATTCCCCGTATGCCGCATCCAAGGCGTCGTCGGATCACCTGGTCCGCGCGTACGCCAAGACGTACGGCATTTCGAGCACGCTCTCGAATTCGAGCAACAACTACGGACCGCGCCAGTTTCCGGAAAAGCTCATACCGCTGATGATTCTCAACATGCTCGACCGCCAGCCGCTCCCCGTCTACGGCGACGGCGCGCACGTGCGGGACTGGGTCTACGTGGACGACCACGTCGAAGCGGTGTGGCAAATCCTCAGGGGAGGACTTCCGGGGACGACCTACAACGTCGGTGGCCGTACCGAGCGAGCGAATCTCGTGCTCCTCACCGAGCTAATTCGTATTGTCTCCGAAGAATCCGCGATCCCCGTGAGAGAGCTCGAGTCTCTCGTCACGTTCGTCACCGATCGACCGGGTCATGACCGGCGCTACGCCGTAGACTGCAGCAAGATCGAGCGGGACCTAGGTTGGTCACCGCGCCATAAGCTCAGCGACGGACTGCGCGAGACCGTGCGCTGGTACGTCAGTCACGAGCCGTGGGTCACCCATGTTCGAACCGGCGCCTACCGCACCTCAGACAAAGGCCGCTGATCCGGCAGGGCTGACATTTCCCACGCGTGGGGGCCGCGCTTCAACTTCGTGACAGAATTGTCACGTCGCCTACCTCCTGTCGATTCGAGCGAGCCATACCATTGCGCGAAATGGCACGTGTCGTCGTCATCGAGGACGAACCAGATCTTCGAGAGATTATTCAATATAATCTCACCCAAGCGGGCCATCGTGTCCAGGTCGCGGGAACAGCGGAGTCGGGGCTTCAGCTGGTGATGGAAACGCTTCCTCACGTCGTTCTCCTCGATCTCATGTTGCCCGATCGGCCGGGGACGACCGTATGCACTGCGCTCAAGCGCGAACAGAGGACGCGAGACATTCCGATCATCATGGTCACCGCCAAGGGTGAAGAGGTCGACCGCATCGTCGGGTTCGAGCTTGGCGCAGATGACTATGTCGTAAAGCCATTCTGCGTTCGCGAGCTCATACTTCGTACGAACGCCGTGTTGCGGCGGGGTGAGGTGGACGAACCTTCGGTGATCGAAGCGTCGGAGCTGCGCATAGACAGGGACGCGCATCGGATCACGGTCGCGGGCGCCGAGGTGCTCATGACGCCGCTCGAGTTCAGGTTGCTCCTGACGCTCGTTGTTCGCAGGGATCGCGTGCAGGAGCGCTCCACACTGCTCAGCGACGTGTGGGAAGTCGCTCCTGGCGTGTCCTCCCGAACCGTCGATACCCACGTCAAACGCCTGCGCGACAAGCTGGGGACCGCAGGCCGATTCATTCAGACCGTTCGCGGGGTCGGCTACCGGTTCTCGGAGAATCCCGACGACAACGGGTCGCCCTAACGTTATGGCGTCGTCAACCCGGCGGCTCCTGCCGGCGGGTTCAGTACCGCGACCGTTAGGGAGCGGTCAGGACTCGATCAGCGCCCGACACTAGGCGCGGGTGCCTCCAAAGTTTCTCGTAGCGCGATCGCGGGCGATCGTTGCACTCGTTGCGAGCGACGTTTGCGAGGTTCGCAGTTGGTTACCTCGTCACACGACGCTCGGGTCGTGGCTCGCTAGCTCCGTGTACCTCTGAACCATTGATCGCGCTGCCCGTTCGTGATGCGCATGCAGGACTTCAAGCCCAAGTCAATACGACGAATCACACCTGACCGCTCCCTAACGGTCGCGGTACTGAGCCCGACGGCAGGAGCCGCCGGGCTGATGACGACGCTACGCAATAGGTGTCCAATCGTTAGCGCTCCGCGGGGGAGGGTCCTCCTGCATCGCGCGTGACGCGTGGGTGCGGGCCTTAGGGGACACCGCCCTAACTCAACCCCTCCGGCCCTTGCGGCGTCGAACTCGCCACATGGCTACCCCGACGAGGCACCCGCAGAATTCGCATAATGAACGCCTTGGGGCCATCGACGAGGCGACAGAGCATCCACTTCCACCATCGCTCGTTATCACAGTGGAGCTCGCACCGCTGACAGAGCTACTTGCATCGCTCTCGCTGGGTAGGGCCAACTCGGTATCTTGAACCCCACATTGGGACTGGCTGCTGTGAAAGGGTGTCGGGTCGCACGTCGTGTTGGCGTCGACGAGGCCCGAGTTGCTCGTGAGCCGCAAACCGCCGGGCAACGCCATCGAGCAGATGCCTTCTCGATCGTCCTCCGTGAGCCCCGCGGCGCTCGAAGGATGGTAGAGGGCATACATCAGCGCGGACGTATCGGCGGAATGCGCGAGCCCTAAGAAATGACCTGCTTCGTGCATGAGAACGGGCAGCAGTGGAAAGCTCTCGATTCCGGTGCCGCTTGCGTCCGCAGCGTCGGGATTGGCCACGAGGCGATAATCGGACTCGTTGATCTCCATGTCCGCGCCCAATATCTGCCCATTCTTGGGATCGTTCGGGTCGTTCGTATTGATGTAGAAGGTGAGCGAAGTCAGCGCGAGCCAGCTTGAATCGTATTCCGCAGGCCAGCCATCGTCGCGAAAGATGATCGCATTCTGATGGGTTGGCAGGATGTTGCAGGCGACCGGGGCATTATTGATCGCCTGTACCGAGGGGGGCGCCTGTCCGCTGCAGGTCGCCGAGGTCCAGGCTAGGAAGGCCTCTCCTGCCAGCGCCGTCGCGTCGGATAGCGTGACGTAGCGACTGGCATCCTGCTGAATGCTGTAGCCGACGCAGATCTGATTCCAGAAGAGAATATAGGCGGGTTCTATTCCGTCCCCTTCGAAGCACCCACCTTGCGATACCGGATTCCAAGCGGCAGGTGTCGTCGTCAGGTATCGGCAGTACGCGTGGGCAGTCGAGCTCCCGAGAACCCCCAGGATTCCCGCGACGGTGGCGACGGCGCCTGCGTGGAGTCGGGAAGAAGCCATGATACGCGCCCGCAAGTGTGCTTCATCGGAGGCCCTTGGGCTACCGCTATCAATCCACGGCACACTGAAGACACATGATTGGCACCTTGAAAGGTGCGTTGCACTTCAGCTGACGCAGCGATGGCTGAAGCCGCTATCAGGGCGCGTTTCCGGCTCTCGCGAGCTCGCAGGCCTCGATAAAACAGTCGTGCAGGAAACACGCTAGAAGCGCCTTGCCCGACGGACCGCTCCGTTGGATTGCTTGGACGTCGGGTTCACAGTCCGCGAGAGACTTGTGGGCGAAGCACGCGGTGAACGAAGTGAACGCGGCGGCACATGATGGATCTCTAGAGCAGGATCCATACGGCTCGACGCCCGCATCGAGCGCACCACACGTTGTGCCGAGACACGTTTCGCACTCTCCAGGCAATGTCCACGATGTCCCTCCGGAGTCTCCGACTTCGATGGGTATTCTGGCTTTGATGCGCGAGTGCGAACAGCCACAGGCGATCGCCAACCCGACGAGGAGAATACCCGGCACAACCCATCGGACCACTTTCGAATTCACGCGCTTGCGCTCCGGTGGCCTAGGGAAGTGGATAAAGCCGCGTATTATATTGAGTTCGGTATTTCGTATGCGCAAGATCGTCTGGATATGCAGCAGGGGAGTCATAGGGGTAGTCGGGCATCCCAAGATAGGGCAGCGGATCGGTGCGCCGGTCGAACGTCGGGTGCTTAGGGTCAGGCATCGCGCCCGGAATGAGATTCTTGTAGTAGGCATGCCCCTTAAGCATGACGTCGCGTGTCCATCCAGCTGGTGGTGGCGTCGCCCCCGGATAGGTAACAGTGATCTGGTCGCCGTGGCGCATGACGACGAATCGGTCGTCCGCGCGGGTGAGCAGGTCGCGCACGTCGCCGTAGCGCGTGAATGCGCCGTAGCCTAGAGCGTTCGGATCTTCAGGGTTCACGTCGTCGAGGGCTTCGAGCGGATTGCGAAAGGTCGACGGGTGAGTCGTGGCGCGACCGCGGTATTCGAGTGTCGCAGATATCGGCTCGAGAGTCGTCAGCTTGACGGGGGCCGGCTTCGACTCGTCGAGACGGATTCTGTCGACGACCCAGCGCATGCTCGGCCCCCGCATTCCGAGAGCTACACGCAGCCGACGAGTGCCCTTCGGCAGTCGCTTCGAGAGGTCGACGACGACGGTCTTGCGATCGCCCCTAGGCGGACCGAACTTCCGAACCGTGACCCAGTGGCCATCTCGGTCCTCGGCGTCGATGTGAGGATCCACGACCATAGGGTTGCCTGCTGTCGCGTAGACCGCCCACGAATCGATAAGCAGCTTCGCGAACTCGGGGTGATGGATAGGGCCGAAGTCGAGGGTGTACTCGGCGAGCTCATTGAGCTCAGCGGGAACGGGTCGAGCGTCGAGTTCGGACAAGGCGGGGAGAATGTCGCGGCCTGTTTTATCGAACGCGCGGATGGGAAGCCGCGCGCCCTGGCTCGTATACACCTTGAAGGGAACGTCGTAAGCCCCGTCCCACGTCGATTCGGCGTCCGAGGACCACACGTCGTACTCCGCTGGGTGGTCAACGAGAACGAGCTCGGCCAAGTCGAAGTACGTGTTCTCCGGCAGCGTTTCGCGGAGCCTGAGGGTAAGCCCCTTCGTGGAGTCATATCGCGCGGTCGGAAGCTTGACGTGGGTCGGCCGGAAGTAGGGGATTCCTTGGTTGAAGATGGAATAGGAGGGAAGGCCAAGGACCTCGCCTTCGAGGTCGGTCTGGTAGGCGAAAAACGATCCGTTCCACGCGTAGATGTATGGACAGCTGCTGGTCCCAGCCTGAGTGTTACGGATATGGGTATTGCTCGATGATCCCGCGTCTACCAAGTGCGTCCCGCTATCTTTCGCTGAAGCGGCGACGCACGTGAGGACTTCATTCGAAGGGCACTTCCATGCTCCGTTCGTACAGAAGCAGCTCGTGGGGATCGTCGACGAAATCCCTCCGTCGCACTCGATGACAGATATGTCGTAGCCACACTGCAATCCCTCGCTGCCACACACGATGCCGGTCGCGACATTGGACGGGCAGGGGTCAATGGCACCCCCGCACGCCACCAGCGCACCCGACAACGCCAACAGTCCGCACACGACTCGAGCTGGCTGCCTCATAATCGCTCCCCTTTCATTCGCTCCCGGCATCGCCGGATCCAGTCGGTCCACCGTCGTCGCTCGACCCATCATCGGATGACGCGTCATCACCGGAATCGTCCTCGCCAGAAGAAACCGCGGCGGACTGGCAGGCATATGCGTTGGGGCACTGCCAGACACCTTGTTCGCAAATACAGCTCGTCTGAATCGTGATGATGGTTCCGTCACACGCTGGGCTCGCAGAGACCAGATCCCATGCGCACTCCATGTGCCCGGAGCACGCGCCCCACGGCTGGAGGTTGTGCTTGGACGGGCAGTTCACGATGCCGTTGACATCGTCCATTCCACTACATCCGGCACCCATGACCAGAGAGAGCGCGAAGGCGCTCACGATGCTCAATAACCACGCTCGTTTCATGGGCGGCTCTCGACGGTCACGGCGTGACCGTCAGGACTCCCTTCATCATCATGTAGTGCCCTGGCACGGTGCAGATGTATGGATAGGCTCCAGGCTCGGGCGCCGTGAACGTCATCTCCGAGGTCTCACCGGGCTTCGCCATCGGCGAATGCGCGAGCACCGATGAATCGCGCGCGTCGAGATAGCCCGCGTGGTCTCCGACCTTGAGCCCGGCGGCAGCGACCGCCGCCTCGGTGCCGGGCTTCACGAGGACCCAGTTGTGGGGCAGAGTCGACATCGTCGCGTTGTTCTTGAGGACGAGGTGAACCTCGGCGCCGGCGGGTACCGTGAGCGCCGTCTTGTCGAAGGTCATCGTGTTCGCGACCGTCGCGAGCGCGAGCTCGACATGAACAGCCGGCTTCGCGGCTACCGTCGGCTGCGGGGCGACGATGGGCATAGGTGCCGGGCGCGGCTGCGGCGATTCCGTCGGCTGAAGCATCGTCGGAGATTTATCGCTGTCAGCGTTTGCCTTCTCACAGCCAACGAGCCCGGACACCATCAGAAGGGCGATCGCGTACGTGAATCTGCGCATGGAACTCTACCTTCCTCTTAGCGATGCAGGTCGAAGTCCGCGTGGACCTCGGCCTCGTGAACTATGACCTCGACCGTCGCCGCCGCGTGGCGCGGAGCCCACGCCCCGATTCGATACGACCCCATGGGAACGTCCTTGAGCGTGTAGTGGCCCTTGGCATCGGTCCGGACGAAGTAAGGAGTCGGGGCGACGAAGACATAGCCGAGCATCCCCGGATGCAGATTGCATAGCAGCGAGTAGCCTCCCGTATGCTCGAACACGCGGGACGCCGCTCCGTTCTGCGAGATATTTCCCATGTTGAACTTCTCGCCATCGGGTGAGAAGACGTTGTGAGGGAACGGGTCGCTGTTGGTGAACGTCACCTTGCCGCCCACAGGGATCGCTGCGACGAACGGGATGAAGTTCATCTGGCGGTTGTCGACGCGAACAGTGCTGGGCATAGCCTTCATGGGCTGCTCCGGCGCGTTTTCGAGGTACACCACCGCGTGGCCAGCGACAGCTGCCGGCTTGGTGGTCACGACTCCGGATATCGAACATCGAGCGGAGGCATCGCTCTCACCCCCCACAGCCGCGTCAACCTCGACAGCTGCATCGACGGGCGAGTCCGCCGCAGCATCGACCTCTGTCATCACCATCGCCCCCATCGCCATCATCCCCATTGCCCCGGCATCCGGAGCGCTAGGTGGGGCTACAGAGGCTACGGGAGCCGAGCCCGTGCTGACGGGGGAAACGGATGCCGGCGACATCGCGGGCGGTTCACCCTCGCACGCCCCGAGGAGTCCAGCGGACCCGGCGATCACGATGACCAACTCTATGGTAGCTCGCTTCATACTCAGAAACTCCGCTCAGTACGCAAAGGACATCGTGGCGTTGATCTGTTCGGCTTCGACCTTGGAGAAGTGGCCGCGCCCAGGAGCGACGACAAAGCCGCCAGCTGCCGACCATGACCCCGACGGCGGCATGCCATACGCCATATCGAGCTCGCCCGCCACCACGACCTTGATGTTCGGCCGTGGGAGCAGTGCGACACCGGGCAGGATCCGGAGCAGACTCGCGGGGCTGCTGTTGCTGATGGTGACTCGGGTGTACTCCGATCGGACGGCAGGCACGAGCCACGGCCAGATCACATAGGCCAGTTCGTCATATTCCACGAACCCAGTACCCCGGTTATAGCTTGGCACTCCTGGGAATGTGGCTCCGCCCACGCCTGCCGTTCCTTCCGTTCCGGCATAGGGCGCGAGATGGTGCTCGTACTGAGCGCCAGCCGTGAGGATGAAGGAATCGTATTGCGCGCGGATCGATCCTCCGAAGGCGTTGATGCGATCGCCCTGCGCAATGGCCGCTGTCGCACCGGGGATAACACCCGTGCCATTGTCGGCGATGGTGAGCCCGTGGTAGCCGTATGCGTCCGCGGTCACGGCCTTTTCAGCCCAGGGCTTTCGAGGGTCCGGCACGTTGGGGCCATACTTCCCCTCACCGTCAAGAGCGACCCCACCGAACTTTACGCCGAGGTGCGCGTACACGTCCTCTGAATTGGGGACTGTCAGCCCTGTCGCGGCGCCCGACGCGATCCAGCCGAGCGAATACCCCAATCGATGGTGCGCGACCCCGGAGAGCTCCGCACCTTCGGTGTCACCCTGGCTGATGGCAAAGCTTGTACTTGAATTGTAGAGCCCCGAGATCGAACCGAGCGGCAAGAAGCTTGTTGTCAAATAGGAGCTTCGTGATCCAAAGCTTGTGAGCTGTGGACCCTGAAGCCTGCCCACCCACAGATTCACGAGATGCCGCGGACCGATGATATCGTTCCACAGGACGTATGCGCTCCGAACGTCGATCGTGCCGCTGGTCGTCACGAACGCATGCATGAAGTAGGTCAGCGAATCGTTGAACGCGCCGGCGCCCATCAAGTGAAACTCGTTGACGATATTCTTCCACGTGAAAGTCTGACCTTGGTCCGCGTGGGCATCGGAGTTGGGAAGGTCGACGCCCACCGTGCCGCGGATCATGACCGAGAGAGGTGCAGCCTCAGGGATCTTTGCGGGCCATACGGAGTTCGGAAAGGTCTTCGTGTACTCCTCTTGACCAAGCGCTATGGTCGGCGACTTCTCTGCGTCGCTGTCCACGCTTCCGTTCTCGCTGGGGAAGCGATAGCCGTTGCGCCTGAAGGCCTCACCAAACGGATTGAGGACCGGATACACGGTGTGGCAGGTAAGGCAGCTCGTCTGGTACTTGCGCGCAAAGCTCGGCAGCGCTGAAGCATCACGCACCACAGCGAAGAAGGCGACGACCCCTATCCAGGCCGCGACGACTGCCGGCAGCCACCGCTTGAGACACATCTGGCACTCCTTCGACAGATACACGCTTGACCACCATAGGCCTCGCGCTGCGGTGTATTCGCACATGCAGAGGCCGGCGTCTGCTTAGCAGGTGGAGGTCGCCCGAAGGGCAACAATCGTTAGCCCAGCCAGGCTTGTTCACGGGCATTTGTCAGGGCTTTGCACGTCTGTTGCTCAAACGTTTCAGAGGCGTTGGTGCGTGTTCTATGAAGACATCATGCTAGTCCTTCGAGAGCCGCTGTCCGACGTGGTCGATCTGGTCCGGACCAGGCTCCCAGACGTCGTCGCCGTGTATCTCTTCGGCTCCCAGGCGTCGGGGCAATCGACAGCCGATAGCGACGTCGATCTCGCTGTCCTCGGGGCCGATCGCCTCGATCCCGTGGCTCGTTGGGAGCTGCAGGAGGACCTCGCCGCCCGGCTTCATCGCAAAGTGGATCTCGTCGACCTTCGCGGTGCCTCGACGGTCATGCGCGTGCAGGTCCTCGATCGAGCGAACGTTCTTTTCGATGGCAATCCCGGGGCCCGGGCCCTTTTCGAGGCGACCGCGCTCTCGTCCTACGCTCGCCTCAACGAAGAGCGACGCGGGATTCTCATCGACATTCGCGCCCGGGGAACCATCCATGGATGACGTCGTCTTGAACAAGGCCGCCATCGTGGAACGCTGCATTCAGCGTATTCGCGAAGAACACGCGGGAGACGACGCCGTTCTCGAGAACAATCTCACCAAGCAGGATTCGATCATCCTGAACATTCAGCGCGCGTGCGAAGCCGCGATCGACTTGGGCATGCACCTCGTTCGAAGACTGCGGCTCGGCATTCCACAAGACAGTCGCGACGCGTTCGATCTCCTGACTCAGGCGACGGATCTCGACAAGGACCTCGCGGTTCGCCTTTGCCGCGTGGTCGGTTTCCGCAACGTAGTGGTTCACGACTATCCGCGAGTGAATCTGGCGATCGTTCGGGCGATCGTCGCGAATCATCTCGAGGAGATCGCAGCGCTCGCAGAGTGGGCGGTGCGTCGGTACGGCTGACGAGATTTGCCATCCTCCATAGGAGCTCCGCGGTGCGCTCCGGACTGCACTACGGAGAGGAACTCACGCACCGGACGTGGAGATAGTTCATCCCAAAGTGGAAGATGGAACCGCCGTTCTGAAAATTGACCCCATAGGCGTACGTCGAGCCGAAGCCGGACACCGTGGAGGACGTCCAGTAGTCCGAGTCTGTGGCGGTGTTGGCGAACGCCTTCGGATCTATCGCGGGAACGGTCCGACTATCGTCCACGAGCGTTTCGAGTTCACCTATCGTAGGCACGCGCCAGCTCGAGGAGCCGCCGAGATTGAGACCCTGGCAGTAGGTCACGGCGTCGGTCCATACGTAGGTCGTCGCTGCCGGGACAGCCTGCCAACTGAGGCTGGTCGTGTTGTCGACGACGGTGTCTGAGCTGATTGTGTATCGGCCGGTGGGGGAATCGGCGCGACCCGTCCGCGTCGTAGCTAGCCCCGCAGCACCCAGCGCGCACACGAGCCCGAGGCCCACGGCAATGCGTCTCACGCTACGACCGCCCGAGCGATAGGAATTGCGATGAAGCCGGGGTTTCACGTCTGACAAACCTTAAGGGCCTTGTACGCAGCGTACGCGCCGTTTCGCGAGAGTGCTGAGCGAAATCGCAGCTAGTGCACGCATCGGATGTAGTGGGTATTGGTTTTAGAGTCAGGCCAAATGAGATTCGTGGAAAATCCAAAATTGACCTGCCACGCGAGAGACGGATTGGAGGCCAACGTGGTCGACGTCCAGAATTCGTTGGCCTCGTTGGCCTGTGCGTTGGGGAAACTCTGCGGATCGATCGCCGGGTCTTGGCTGGTGTTGAGCAGAGAGACGAGCTCTATCCGAGCGGGAAGGCGCCATCCCGCGTCATCCAGGGTGAGGTCCGAGCAGTACTGCACGGCTTGGGCCCACGTTCCGCCTTCGGGATACGTCGACGTGTCGAGCGACTTCTGCCACGTAAGGCCCGTCACGTTGTCGTAGACGTAGTCAGGGCTTCCCGCGTCATAGGATTCAGGGTTGGGCAAGCCAGGTAGCGGGGGATTCGGCATGGGCCAGGTAGCCCAGACCGCGACGGCGTCGGGTTGGGAGCTCACCTGCGCGTCAGCGACATTGCTGCCACCAGACGAACCGGACGACCCAGATGACCCCGAGGAACCGGACGACCCAGATGACCCCGAGGAACCGGACGACCCAGATGACCCAGATGACGGCGAATAATAGCTGATGCTGCCTGACGAAGTGCCCGGGTTATCCTCCGAGCTTCCCGACTCGTCTGAGGCATCTCCTCCATCCCAATCGACACGGTCCGCAGGATGGATCCCAAATAGGATATTGCAGCCGACGAGAGCGACGGACACCACGGACAGGACGGTGAGTACAGCTTTCGTGCCCATCGATCCCCCCTAGAACCTGCCCACTAGCATGCCACCCGCACCATGAGTTCCAACCGCCGGAATAGCCTGAAGCGATGCGATTCCTGTTGGCGCGGGGCGACCCTCACTCGCTCCTCCCCAGAGAACCAGGGCAAGCCCCGCCACCGCAAGACTACCGCCGATTGCGATCGTAGTCGTCGAGATGTTGCCTGAATTGACAGCATCTTGGCGTTCGCTCTTGCCGGCCGGTGTGCAGAGATCGCCTCCGTTGAGGCAGTAGTTCTTCGAGTCGTTGTCCTTCGAGATCGCGAGAGCCCCAAAGACTCCGCCGACGCCGAGCGCTACGACTCCTACGGCACCTGTCACCAGCCCCGCCACCTGCCAACCGGTGAGCGGATGGTGAGGAGCGGGTGGGGCGTTTATGGGTACGTGGGCTTCGGGGTCGACGGTCTCGGTATCCGGCGAGGCATGCGGCGCGTCGGTTGACGCCCCAGCAGCCGTGGCAATCGCGGCAGGAGCACCCGCAGGGGCACGGCCCGCTTTCGCCCAGGACGCTGGAATCGTGACTACGCGTCGATCGCCCGTCGATTCAATCCAAACGGACGCTTTCCATGTCTGATGGCGAGGCCCCGAGACCTCGATAGCAATCGTTCCGCCGTCGACTGGAACCGCCGTCCCGAGCCACGCGGTGGGAATCACTGCCCCGTTGCGACGCACGACCACGCCCCTCGCGGGAGGTCCCCCCTCGAATTCGATGGTGAGACTCGAGAGCTTGTCTTCGAGCGCGACGACCTTTGCATGGGCGGCGCTCGCGCGGTCTTGTCGCTCTTCCTTCTTGGAACGAGAGGCGGCATCGGCATATTCCGCCCACGCACTGGCTAACTTCCCAGAACGCTCGTGGCAGAGCGCAAGCGCGAGCAGAGTTCCAGTTGCGGGATCGAGGCGGAAGCTTTCAGCGAGCTTGGGGCACGCGTGCTCCAAGTCATCTTGAGCCAGCAGCTCGCGCCCGTCTCGAAACAATACCTCCGCGATCACGACATCGCCGGTGTCGGCAGCGGCATCTATGCTCGCGCTCACCGCGATCGCCAAGAGCGGTGCCGTCACCACGAGCCACCGCATGGCCATCCCCATCGATTGGCGCATTACCGTCATCTCCTGTTATCGATCAGGCCTTCGATCGATGCCGATGAACGGGTTGATCGGACCGGGTTCTGGCGTGGGGGAGCAAGGAACGGCGATGCAAGACCTTCGGCTGCCTCGGCGGACGCGAAGGCGGCAGCCGTCGGAGTGACGTCGTGGGCGGTTGGGGCAGAAGCGGCAGGCGCGGTGGCCGCGGAAGGCCTAATCCGAGGGGGGACATGCTTGACGGTCGCTACTGCGGCAGGCGCTTCGGGCTCCGGGTCCGGGCGGGTCGCAGCGGGCGCAACCAGAGGCGCCGGCCGGGCGAGGCGCTCACCGACAAACTGGGTGGTCGGTTGGGGCTCGGCCGCGGCCACCGGGGCCGATGGCGACACGTACGGGACCATGGAGACTGCCGGTGCAGGGCCCGCTGCTGGCATGCTGTTGGGCGCTCCCGCGGCTACGGGCACCGTTCCCTCCGATGTCCGAAGCGGCCACGCATTCCGAAGATTGGCAAAACCCACTCCCGCGAGACAAGCTGCGACGGCCAGGCTGCTCACGAGCAGCGTTCGTATGTTTTGAGATTGTGGAGTGGGCCCAGCGGAGCTCCTGGGCGGGGCAATCGATGCCGTCGCCGGAGAGACGGACACCGGCGCTGGGGCGGTTGCCGGGGAGGGAATCGAGAACGTGGACGGAGGGATAGAAGTCGCGGGGCGATCGTCGCTCGGCGAAAGAAATACCGGAATCGGCGGTGGAGTCGTGCGCCCCGCACGGCGATGCGTGCTCGTGGGGGCTGAATGGCTGTCAGAATGACGGGGCCTGTCGGAGTCTGGCAGGTCTCGAAGCTCGGATTGCGCCCGGTCGAGCGACCTGTGCGCTTCCTTCTCGAGCTCGACGTCATGCGAATGACCATCCACCAATACCGACGAGTCATCGCTCGGTATGTCGAGCTCGGTCGTGTCGTTGGGCTCGGCATCGTGAGCGACTTCTCGAACGGGATCGACCTGCGAGCGGCTCGCAGAGAAGAGCTGTCCCACCATCGGGTGGGCGCGCGAAGATCGCGCGGCATGGAGGGCCTGGTGAACCTCGTCGTCGAACTCCAGAGATACGCCATCCGCCGTATGCCCGAGCGATGCGCGCAACCAGTAGGCTCGCGACTGGGACGCGCGAAGCGAATTCTGGCGCCTCGAACCAACGCGTGCCTCGAACTGCTCCAACGTCATCTTCGTCGACAGCAAATGGAGCGCTCGCCGGTCCACGAACTCGCGGACAGTGCCTCGCTCCGGCTCCGCCACTCCGAGTTCGTCGTCGACCAGTTGCGTGCCGTCATGGCGTCGAATCCACCACCCGTTTGTTGCGGGGTCGTACCAGCACAGGTGACCGCCGGGAAGTACCTCGAAAGCATCCTTGATCGCAGAAGTAAAAGACCGCCGGTCTTTGCTCGCAGGATCGAAATAGGCAGGAGTGCAGAAATCCGAAACCAGCACGTCATTCACGAGATAGGCGTGGTCGGGATGTTCGCAGGGGTCACAGATACCCCCTGAGAATTCCACCTCTCCTTGATCGTGGCGCGGTGAGGCTCCAGGAAACGTGCGGCTGCCGAAGGGGTCGGTGACCATTTCCAGGCAGACGTGGCTTGCGGTGACCGACCAGCTTGGGCACATCTCGACGAGAGCGTACGGGTGGCCATTCCGGTCGACATGAACTCCCGCCTCGGTTGCGAGGGACCGGAAGGTCACGACGATAGGCCAATAGCCCGCCGGGATGTCCTCCAAACTCGGAAACGGGTCGACCGTAGCGTCAACGTCCCAGACGGGGCCCAAGTCGCGCGTCACCTGCTTCTGCAATGCGGCGCTCACCCGTGCGAGCTCCGACGGATTCAGTCCGAATTCCGGTACTATCGCTATGTGCCGTGTCGGCATGGTGTTCCGTGGGTTGGGCCCCCCCGAGATGCTCTGTCGGTGCGCTTTTAGAAGCTTGGCGCGAAGATACACTTCGGATGCCATAACTCCAGTTCGCTAACGAAGCAGAGGAGGGTCGTGAAGGTTGCACGCCCCGCGGGAACCAGACAAGCCCGCAGATCGCCCAGCTTAATGCCAGCTCATTCGTCCGAGTTTGCGACATGATTGTGACGAACGCGTTACCTCGACCAGCCGAGAGAAAACCTCCCAAGCCCAAAAACCCCGATCGCAGATCCTTATCTCTGCCGTGAAAAGTGCGCCTCCCTCCGGTGGGGACCATACGGCGATGATGGACACACATAAGTCACACAGTCTTCGCGGTAGCGAGGTGGAGGCTGAGGTAGACGCAGCACGCGAATTCGGCTGTCGGGAGCAAGAGCGCTCGTGCATGTGCACCACTGCGCAGGAGAGGTTCGAGATGAGGAAGAGTCAGTGTATCGCATGGGCGGGTGCGGGAGTCGTGGTCGCTGCAATGACCGCCTCGGAGCCAGCGATGGCGCAGGTGGTTGCCGGTCAATGCCCGACCTTTCCCAATCCGGTCTACGTCGCCGGTTCCACGGCCATTCAGCCGGTGCTCCAGCAGATCGCCAAGCTCCTAGGAACCCAGGCGACCATCATTTACTTCGCCAATGGCTCGTGCACTGGTCTCAATGACCTGACGACTCCACTTTCGGTGACGTCCGTTGCGTGGCCGCTGAGTCAGACGGATGGAACCGTCGAGACGATCGGATCCACCTTGGGCTGCACGCCGACCGGCATCGGGCAGGCGATCGACGTGGCCTTCTCTGATGT
>Ga0182030_10015491_pt1 | contig 14937 bp, 18 predicted proteins | sample 812S3MmetaG_FD_121299 | JGI IMG/M metagenome (GOLD analysis project Ga0182030, IMG submission 121299) | Permafrost microbial communities from Stordalen Mire, Sweden - 812S3M metaG (Illumina Assembly) | ecosystem: Environmental > Terrestrial > Soil > Wetlands > Permafrost | place: Sweden... | reverse complement strand
TAACTGTTAAGCGAAAATAACCAACTAAACATGGTTATAGCGAAAGTGCCTTATTAATTTAAGGTACTTTTTCTTTTATAGACTAAACTAACTCTGTTATAGTAGGTAATAATTAATGTCAGAAGCCATTGTAAAAGTTAAAAAAATTAAGAAACTCTACGGCGAAAAATTAGCTGTAGATAATATCTCTTTTGAAGTGCATAAAGGCGAAATCTTTGGTATTTTGGGTCCAAATGGTGCCGGCAAAACTACAACTCTAGAAATGATAGAGACTATGAGAGAAATTGACGGCGGAGTGATTGAGGTCGATGGCATTGATGTTGCTAAGCATCCCAGAAGTATCAAATATATTATCGGCGTTCAACCTCAAACTGCCTCGTTCCAAGACAAACAAAAACTAAGTGAAATTATTGAAATGTTTGCTGCTGCCTACGGCGAAAAAGTAAACCCAATCGATTTTTTAAATGACGTTAACTTAGGTGACAGCGCTAATAAGTTCGTCGAACAGTTATCAGGTGGTCAGCGTCAACGACTAAGCATTGCGGCAGCATTAGTACACAACCCCAAGATCTTTTTCTTAGATGAGCCAACAACCGGCCTAGACCCTCAAGCTCGTAGAAGCCTATGGGAGCTCGTTCAAAAGGTTAGAGACAAAGGTGTTACCGTTATCATGACTACGCACTACATGGAGGAAGCTGAGACTCTGTGTGATCGAGTTGCCATTATGGATAGAGGCAAAATAATTGCTATCGATAAACCTCACAATTTAATTAAGCAGCTACTTTCTCGTGGCTTTAAAAAAGAGGCAGTTGTTGAGCAAGCCAATCTTGAAGATGTTTTTATCGATCTAACAGGGAAGGGCCTAAGAGACTAAGACCTATGCAGCACAAATCTTTAAAAAACCAATTAGCAACAGTCCTTGTTCTTACTAAGCTAAGCACAAAAAGGTTTTTTAGAGACCGTCTAGCTCAGTTTTTTACAATTTTATTCCCGCTCATATTTTTATTTGTCTTCGGTAGTCTTACGAAAAATAGCGGCAGTATTTCACTCCATGTAGCAGTAGTTAACCAGTCCAGTAGTAGTTATTCTAAGACTCTAGTTAAGCAGATCAAATCTTCCAAAATTTTTAAACTCGATACAACTAAGGGCGACCTTAGCAGCTATGAAAGCCAGATGAATAAGAATCAACTTGACGGTATAATCGTCCTACCTAAAAACTTTGGTATTGTACAGCCAGGTCAGAGCATTCCAAGTGGTGACGCTAAGGTACTCTATAACGAAAGCTCAACCAGTACTGGTCAAACCTTGACAACTGTTCTAGACGGTGTTTTTAAACAAATCAATCTTCATTTCGTAAAAGCGCCCGAACCATTTACTGTTAGCGGACAGGCGCTGAGCCAAAAAAGCCTAACCCCATTTGACTATACTTTCTCAGGCCTACTCGGATTCTCCATTATCGGTATTGGCATTTTTGGCCCAGTCAACGTGTTCCCAGAACTTAAAAAACAAGGTATTTTACGCCGGCTACACACAACGCCACTTAGTGTCTGGCAATATTTCACTGCCACTATGCTTAGCCAAGCACTGACAGGGCTAATAGCGATTGTTATTCAGTTTCTTGTCGCCATCAAAGTCTTTGGCCTAAAAGTCGACGGCAACTATTTTGAAATTTTAATCTTTGCCGTACTTAGTATCTTCATGATATTGGGTCTCGGGCTGGCGATAGGCGGTTGGGCTAAGAACGAAAGACAAGCGGCCCCACTCAGTAATATTGTGGTCTTCCCGATGCTATTCTTGTCTGGTACTTTCTTCCCGCGTTATTTAATGCCTGATTGGCTCCAAACCATAACAAATTATTTACCACTGACTCCTGTAATTGATGGGCTAAGGTATCTAACTACCGAAGGCAAGAGTTTGTTCCAAATTGGCCCGCAACTGGCACTGATTGCAATATGGTTTGTTATTATTTATGTCCTAGCTTTCCGTGTCTTTAAATGGGATTAACATCTTGTAAATTAAGCTTAAACGTGGTATAGTATTAGTATGACATTACATAGATCTCCTGAAGAAGAATTTGATCATCTTATGGATCATGGCTTCAACTATGCCCAAGCGAGAGAAAGGTCGGGATTTTCGGGCGAGGTAGAACCTGCCCAGCTAACGATTGAGGGTATTGCCGCTGCCGAAGAACAAATAAATATCGCTTCGCAGTCAGCTAACGGGTCTCTAGCTAGACGATCTCAATCCAGCAGAGCCTTGAATAGGCACGAGGCAGCAGTAAAAGATCTTGCATCAGGTGATCACGAGAGACCAGATAAATACCCTCAATTAAACTAGATAGTAAAATTTTTTAACATGACTAAAAACCCCTATGGACTAAAACTTCCTTTTTTTGTCTTAGCCCCAATGGATGATGTGACTGATACTGTTTTTCGACAAGTTATCCAACATTGCGCTAGTCCGGATCTATTTTTCACAGAATTTGTAAATGTCGATGGTTTGAACAGTCCCGGTAGAGGCAAGTTGCTTAAAAAACTGAAGTTAGCAGAAAACGAAACTAACTTAATAGCTCAACTTTGGGGGCTGAATCCTGACAATTTTTATAAAACAGCCAAGCAAATAGCAGACGGCACTCTGGCTAAAGAACTAGGTCTAAAAAATAATAATTTTATCGGAGTAGACTTAAACATGGGCTGCCCTCAAAAGAGTGAGATAAAAGCTGGAGCCTGCGCCGCTCTCATGAATAATAGGGAACTAGCTAAAGAGATTATTGATGCTACTAAAAAAGGTTTGAACGCTAAACTCCCAATTAGTGTCAAAACCAGACTTGGTTTTAATGACATAGATTTATCATGGCCAGAATTTTTATTAAAGCAGAACCTAAACATGTTAACTATTCATGGCAGAACTAAATCACAGAAAAGTAACGGCAACGCTAATTGGCAAGCCATTAATGAAGTTCGATTACTTAGAGACAAACTCTCTCCCGATACTTTAATTGTTGGTAACGGCGATGTTTTAAATAGACAAGATGGCCTAGAGCTAGCCAGTAGGTATAACTTAGATGGTATTATGATTGGCCGCGGCATCTTTCATGATCCTTATGTTTTTAGTGATGATAGCCCGTGGTCTAAAACTTCTAAAAACGAACGTATTAACCTGTTCTTAAAACATGTCGAATTATTTAGTAGCACTTGGACAAATAATGAACGACCAATCCATGTGCTTAACAGATTTGCAAAAGTCTACATTAATGACTTTAACAGTGCAAAAGAACTAAGAATGAAACTCATGAATGTTAATAATGCAGATTCGCTAATAAGCGAGCTCAAGGCTGCTTCGTCTAATTCCTCTTGATTTAATAATTGATCTGATAATTGCTTCAACTTCTTCGATATCATGTCCTTTTTCAGGTTGTCTTTCCAGACTACTTAGAATAATGTGGTTTATCAAATCAGGTATTTCATCATTAAATGCTTTAATTGGTAATGGCTTGGTATTTTCAATTTCATCAACATATTCCTTAAAATCATCACCATTAAAAGGCTTTGTGCCAGTAGCTAGTTCATAAATTGTGGCTCCGTAACTAAACACATCTGAAGCAGGTGTTATTTGCTTATTTCTTATTATTTCCGGTGCGGAGTAGCCTCTTGTTCCATAGAATAAGTGTGTAGCTTCGTTTGCGCTAACCGAATCATCGACAAAGTTCTTATTTTCTTGAGTTTTATATTTTACAATTGAGCCTAAATCGATAATCGACAGACGGTTATTAGCAAAATCAACAATTACATTTTCGGGTTTCACATCTTTATCTACCCAACCTGCTTGTTTTATAGAACTTAATCCTTGTGCTATATCCAACGCACCCATTAAAAGCGCATCTGTTGAGATCATTTGATAATTATTTACTAGAGTTTTACAATCAATGTCTCCTAGTCTTTGAGTCATAAATCTTTGAGGCTGATCAGTCTCCTCAATGATTCCGAAGTCGATCATTTCAGTAATACCAGGTTCACCAAATAGACTTATATTTGCTTCAATTTCATTATTAACACTATTTTGTAAGTATTCATTAGTTTCATAGAAAACTTTCAGAGCAACTTGCATATCACTTAACTCGTCTTGAGCTTTATACACCTTGTGTTGTCCGCCCGCTTTTAGTGCACCTAAAATCGCGTACCGTCCATCAACGTATTTTTTACCTATAGACAATTCGTCAGGTTCATCCTTATGTAATTCAACTTGATTCGGGACAACTAGCTCTAGATTAGACATTTATATTAACTTTTTATTATTTATCTACATTCTATATTATATAGAAGAGGTCAATACTGCTAAAGCCTAAATAACTAAACTTGTTAAGCTTCTTGTTTTTCTAACTCTTGTAACGCCTTGATAATTAGAAGCCCGGCTTGCGCGTGCAAACGTCTCTTTTCTAACTCTTTCATCTCGTACTTAATTTGTGACAGCGTAAGATCTACCTCACGATTTTTTAAATCCCTTAGTTCTAAGCCGAAAGCTTTGTCATTATCAGGCTCAGATGCATCCATGTAAGGCCAACTACGCACAACTCCGACTGGTAAAAAGTAATATCTGCCAAAAGGCGTGATAGATTTTTGAATCAAATCCTGCTCAAATATGGCTTGATTTATTCTATACTTTTCAAACAGTCTAGGTATATCTTCAGGCTTAGCATCCCCAAATACGGACAAATTTCTGACCATCTTACGATCAGCCAGATAAGCCATTTCTAACCTAACCTCACTATCTTTAGCGTCTAGAAAAATTTGAGCTGTCTGTTCTTGCATTTTGGGATCAGGGAATAAAAATTCTTCGTATTCACTACTAGATGTATCAGATGATTTATCTTTTATAGATTGAGCTGAATGTCCATTTAAATTGTAATAAAAATATGGATAAAGTTCTTCTCTGTCAGTTTGAATTAGATCTAAACGCACACTTTCCAGTAAACTAGTTTTACCAACAAACCATTTGCGCTCAACTTGGGCATCAAAACCATGAGTATCAAGGGCTAAAAATGCTATTGCTCTATCTCTTGAATGCCCCATTCTATCTTCTATTTTTGGTCCAAAAATATCTATCAGTTTTACGTTATCACTATCTCTCTCAAGTATTAGTTCTAAAACATTTGTGCCATGAAAACCTTGGGCACCATCACTTGCATACAAGGTTCTATCTTCCTCATTTTTATATCTAATTAGTTTAGCGGCTCCGCCGTCAGCAATTGCAGTTACAATTTTAAGTCTCGTAAACTTGCTTTCGTCTTCAGCACCAATTTGGTACCAGCCCAACCTTTCACCACTAGAAAGCTCTTGAAATTCTTTTTCTATCACTTCTTCATAATCTTCAAACTTAGACATTGCTAATAATAATGACTCAGGTAGTTAATTACAGCAAGCACTAGTCTATTTAATTCGTAATTTGATTTTTGCTTTTTTAGAAATATTATTTAAGTTTTCGTTCTGCTGCTAACTGAATTTCAATTGCTTCGAAAACCCGTGGCCATACACCTAAGGCGTCAGACAGACGTTCAAACGGAGTTTTATCATACATTTCGTACTGTGTTATCCCTGAAAAAGCGGCCACATGAATTTTATTTTTCACCACTCCGTGAAGCATATATTCACCGATTGACCTATATAGTTCAGACTCTTGGCTTAAATTTTCTAAGTAACCAAAGTAAAAATTATAAGCTGCAGCAACATCATCATTTAATGTAAGAGCGGTCATTGCTGGGTCAACTTCACTAGTTTCCATTACGTGTTCATAATATTCCCAAGGTGTTTTTGGAATTAAGACTGGTTTAGAATCTAACTCACTCATCTAGAAATATTATAATAACTTTACTGATATGTAAATAAATGCCCATACAAGTATTATGGTGGACTTGCCTAGCATTTTTTGGAATCAAGTTTACGAACAGTTTAGTAATTGGTATAAGCGATTCAACTCATCAGTCATTGGACAACAGTTAATGAGTACCAGTTATGTATAGAACCCTAAGCTTCAAGTTTTATGACAATATAAAACACTGCAGTGTATTTATGTTATTGTTATTGTTCTTGTGTTGTATAATTCGGTTCATGGTGACTTGTATAAAATCAAGCGCACAAGAAATGCTTTATAAAAATAAATATATGTGGTATAATATGCTAAAGCTTAAGGTGGAGTTGGTATAGCATTATGTATTACTTTGCCTCTATAAATTGGGATACGGTTGGAGTCATCTGCGCTGTTATCGTGGCAGTTGTAACTGCTGTTTCTTTCATAATCGTAAAAGTATTTAACCTTGGGAAAGTAGCTCAACGACTTACGGACGTAGAAGACGGGATAACTGATGTTAAGACAGATGTGGATAAAACCAAAAAGGACTTAACCAAGGAAATTAAAGAATCAAGAAAAGACTTAACGAACAGAATAGATGAGGTGCTAACCAACATGGCACTTAAGCAGGTTTCTCAATCTCAATCCCCAAGAGCACTAAATGACTTTGGCAATCAAGTGCTAGAACAGTCAGGCATTAGAGCTATTATTGAGCCAAAGGTAAGTGAGATTGTAGCTGAAGTTAAAGCCAATAAACCTGAAAATCCTTATCAGGTACAAGAAATGCTTCTAGATATTGTTAAGAAACTTAAAGATACAGATTTGAAAGATTCAATTGAGCAGGCAGCTTTTAAAAGCGGTGTAACAGTTGAAACAGTGCTATTGGTTGCAGGTATAGACATCAGGGATACTGTATTGCAAAAGTTGGATATGAACCCAAACGACATTGATAGTTACAAGCCATAACCTGCAACATCAGATATATAGCTAAAGTTATCTACTTACACTACAAACAGAGCTTTGAAGAGTATAGGGATTTTTAAAAAAGCATTCTTCAACAATTTTGGTTAAATTAATCTAACAAGACAATACGAATAAGGAGTCTCTGTATCCATAGTGCTTTAGCCTTGAATATATGTCACTGTGCACGCGCACTGTTTAATCACAAGTATCAGTAGCAATATCTATAATGCAGGTTGGGTCATACGTGCAATCAGGATAGGTTCCAGTGTAATATTCGGGGCATTGCTCTTCTTCACAGTCAGGCCATATTCCAGTTTCTCCAATTGGACACACCGGTGGAGGCGTATCTTCTTGCTCTGCTTGCGATGAATTATTAGTTTGTGATGATGAGGTAGCTTGATTTGCCAAATATACAAATATCAGTTGTGTTGAGCTTCCGTCTATCGTATCTGGTACTACCCCAACACCTATATCACTGTATGCAGTTGAATAACCAAAGTTAGAGTCACCTCCTGTGGTTAATGACGTGATAGCCCCTTGAGTGGTGCTTTCATTCCATGTATCACTCCATAAGGCATTACTATAGCTATAATTAGCATCTGTAATATCTGCACCTGGGTCACCCATTGTAGTACTAGTAGTATTGTTGGCAACCATATAGTTTGCTCTAGCTACTGCAGCTGTATCAAGCTGAGTAATCCATTTTAATGCCGGTAACCCCTTAGCAGTACGTTGTTGATTTAGAAGTGAAACAATAGAAGCAGCGGTAATTGGTTGAGGTGTTGGCTTTGTTGTAGTGGCTTGTGAAGGAGCGCTACTTACTAGTTGTTGTGTCGCTTTCTTTTGATTAGCAAGATTGACTTGGTGGATATGATATAAAGCACCGGAGCCACTAGCCAAAAGAAGGAGAAAGCCTAGAGAAAATGCTATATAGGTCGCTCTACCATGTTTGGGTAGCTGATGTATGAACTTCTTAAATAGTTTTTTACGTAGTGCCATTTCTCTACCGCTTAATAAGCACAGTATATCGCTAAATTACTAAATATTGTGTAATTTGATATAATACTAGTAGTTACTAGGCGCACAACTGCGTCCTCTCTTATCGAGAGCATAAATGCAATTCTAAATGAAAACGTAAATGAATTAGTGTTTATGCCTCGATTTTTATTTGAGGCTTCATAGGAGCACCTATGACAGCAAAACAACGCTGTGCTATCAATAATACGGTGGAAAACGGTGGAAATATTAGTAAAGCCATGCGTGACGCTGGCTATAGCACAAAGACCGCTAAGAACCCAAAAAAGCTAACAGCAAGCAAGGCTTGGAACGAGCTACTTGAAGAAATATTACCTGATAAGTTCCTGCTTACTGCATTGCATGAGGACATTGCTCTCAACCCCAGTAATAGGAAGTCTGAGCTAGAGCTAGCGTTCAAGATTACTAACAGACTAAGCCCTAGGCTATCTGATGTTTTAAGCGATACTCCAACTTCCTTTATCGTTACTCGTGGCATTTCCTATATCAAGCCCAAACAAGGGGCAGTCAGATGAACAGTCTGCAACTGACTCCAGAATTAACACTCTCTGTTCAAGAGGCTCGTAATATACTTGGAACCACCGCTAAAGGGTTATCTGACAAAGCAATAGAACGTCTTGTCGCACAAGTAGACGTATTAACAGATATTGTCGTAAATCATGTAAATGATTCTAAAATCAAGAGTTCTATTGATATTTCAAACAGTAAGTTACATACTGGTTAGTAATATGCAAAAAGCAGTTATATATACACGAGTATCAACAGATGAACAAGCCAAAAACGGACTTAGTCTTAAGGGTCAAGAAGATGCTGCGAGGGAGTTCTGCAAGCGTGAGGGCATAGAAGTAGCTGAGGTATTTTGTGACGCTGGCGAATCAGCAAAAACTACTAATAGGCCACAACTTATAGCTTCTATTGCTTACTGCACTAAATACTATAAAGATGTAGACTTTTACCTAGTTTGGAAGCTGGATAGACTTGCTCGTAAGGCTTATGACACAGCAGTTATAGATGCGAATTTACAGAAGTTAGGCATACAGTTACTTTCAGTCACTGAACCTATTACTGACTCTCCTGTAGGCAGTCTTACTAAAACCATGCTGGCAGGATTCGCTCAGTTTGATAACGACGTTAGAGCAGAGCGAAGCACCAGTGGAATTAAACGCCGTATTGAAGAGGGTGGCTGGCCTCACATGGCACCGCTGGGATATAAAAACTTCACTGATAGCCAAAAACGGCCTACCCTTATAACTACAGAGCAAGCTCCGCTAATAGCTAAGTGGCTTAGAGAGTATCTTAAAGGAGGCTATAAGTTAAGGGATATGAATCAACTGGCGTGGGATATGGGTATTCGTTCTAAACAAGGTAAGCGACTATCCTATCAACAGACTATAAACATGTTAAGAAACCCAGTTTATGCTGGCTTAGTGATGTCTAAGATGTTAGATTCACCAGTTCAAGGTCTACACGAAGGACTTATAACTATTTCAGAACACGAAGAGATACTAGATAAGCTAGATAACCGTAAGAAGGCAAGTAATGCTGTTGTAGCTACGTTCAAATGGCCTCTAAGGGGCGGTTTTATCAAGTGTAGTGATTGTGGTGAAAGCGTAACCGGCAGTTCACCAATGGGAAGAACCAAGAACTATCCCCTATATCACTGTCCTAAGTGTCGAGCAAAGGCCGTAGGACACAGAGTTAGTAGGTCAAAGAAAGAAATGCATGAACAGTTCGAGACTCTTCTAAAGGCTGTTACTCCCTCAGAGGCCACCCTAAAGCTCTTCAGAGTGCAAGTTGTTAAGAAGTGGCAAAACACCCATATAGAACAGCGTAGACTCCAGAAACAGCTAGAACAAGAGCTAGTTAAGCTCAGGGATAGGAAGCAACGAGTTATATCTCATTTTATTGATGGCAACCTTACGCCACAAGAGAAACTAGAACAGACGTCTTCTATTGATGCGAATATACTTGGAACCGAGCTGAAACTTAAAGAGGCTAGCGAGAATGTAATAAGCACTGATGTACTAATTGACTTCGGTATAAACATGATTGAGAACGCTGCAAAGCTGTGGCGGATTGCTGACGAAGTAGAGAGGCAGCGCCTACAATTAGCTATTTTCCCTGAAGGATTGAGGTACGACTTCGTGGACGGGTTTGGAACCGCTAAAACAGGAGATTTGTATCTGTTAATCGAGCAGTTTGAGGCAGCTAATGCCAATAATTCTAGCGTGGTGGGGGTGCCTGGATTTGAACCAGGGACCAATCGGTTATGCGTACCACTACAGTTTTCACTGCCTCTTTCAAGTTTGTAGTCTGGACTGTCTCTTTACCCATCTCTAGGGTACCTGCCGTTCAGTCTCTACACCTTCCTTAAGAATTAACTCAAGGCTTGGCTCGGGATTACCAGTTTTTAATCTAAGGCTTCCCCGAATTTGACAGGATATACTTACCAGTTCCCTGATAAGCAGCCCTTTAACGTTTTGGCATATCTAGTGAGACTACAGTTATGACAAATGTATCTAACTGTAAAGTTTGCGGGAAAGTTCTTATAGGTAAACAAACATTATTTTGCTCTATACCCTGCAAGAATTCAATTCATCAATCTTATGCTGCGCAAAAGAAGAGAGGACTTGAGCGCAAACTTTACTTTATCGACAAATTAGGTGGAAAATGCTCAAGTTGTGGATACTCATCCAATCTTGCAGCACTTGCTTTTCACCATGTTAGTGGCAAAGAATTCCAATTAGATGCACATTCTCTGTCCAATAGAAAGATTCATCCTATTCTAAAAGAAATTGCAAAATGCAAACTCCTTTGCAATAACTGTCACGCCGAGGTGCATAACCCCGGCCTAGACTTAGCCAAATTGTTAACTTGAGCCGACTGCTCTAACCACTGAGCTACACCCCCATGTGGTTACCAACAGGTTAGAGTATAGCAGATAATACAAAAAGTTATATAATGTAAGTAGCCCAAGTATGCTAAAAGAAAAACGATTTAAAAAAGCCCTAAACGAAATAATCAACCGACTAAATGACGTTAAGTTTATTGGTCAAATGTTATTCGTTGTGGTTGTTTTACTTATAAGCTGGAGCGGAGTCAAAGCTATAGAATCCAACTATACCTTACAAAAACAGATCACTAGCTTAAATCAACAAAATGAACTTCAAAAACTACAAAACAGCAATCTTCAGCTAGAAAACGAGTACTATAACTCCAACCAATATATTGAACTTTCGGCAAGAGCTAACTTTGGCTTAGCATCCCCTGGAGAAAAAGAAGTTATTGTACCAACGCAAGTGGCTCTGGCAAATACTGTTTCTTTACCCTCAGCCAATTATCAAAGCTTAACTCAATCAAAAAAATCTAAAATCCAAAATAATTTTGAGTCCTGGGTAGACTTTCTGCTAGATCGTAATAAACAATAATACTTGTAAAATCCACCTCTGTTATGGTATAATTACTATTCCATCTAACGCGGGGTGGAGCAGCGGCAGCTCGCGTGGCTCATAACCACGAGGTCGCAGGTTCGAGTCCTGCCCCCGCAACCATAAGCATTTTGACCTCTTTAACCGAGGTCATTTTTTTGTTTATGCTTGCTTCTTGTCGCAGGACTGCCATAATCTAACCAATAAAGAGCCTAGGAGAAAGCATGCCAGAGTTACAAGTATGTAGAGATTTTCCAGAACTTTATGAGAATGCAGGAGCTCTCTCCGATAATATCTATCCTGGCCGTATAGTCCTGATGGGTCTAAGTGAAAGAGGTGATGTGGCTATACAGGCCTATGCAATTATGGGTAGAAGCACTGGGTCGCACTCCCGAATTTTTGTTGACGAAGGTTTGGGGTCTGTTCGCACTACAGCGCCAGGCAAGACACCAGACGAGATGGCAGCTACCAAGAATGCCGAGTTGATTTATTATCAAGCAGCCAAGGCCGGTGAAGGCGTATATGTCATTTCTAACGGTGCACAAACCGTCCCCGTGTATGAGAGTATCTTGCAAGGTAATGATTTAGACGTAGCAGTTAAGAGCTCGCCCACCGTTGGTGGAGTAGACCTATCAAAGTACGAACCAGATGACCCTAATTTTACCCCTAGAATAACTGGTGTTATTGACTTACGCGAAGAAGCAGCCACACCTTTTGGGCTGGCCGTAGTAACTAAAGAGCCAGCAAGTGATGAGCCAGTTCATACGACGTACACAGCGAGCGATATAAGGGAGGTTGTTCCTGGGGTTGGTTTCGTGGTGCAAACATACTTTGGCGAGATGCTTATTAATTCAATTGAAAAACAATTAGATTATCTCGATACAGATTACTTTTCTGAAGGAGAAGTCTACGCCCATAATTGGCCAAAGTATCTAAAAGCTGGTTTACTAACCATAGATGAATACAAAAACCTTAAAAACATTCTATACACTAAACTAGCAGGTATTAAGAGTCGTTTTATTGAAAACAAAGATTACGAACCTTTATCTGCAATCAACGAGATGATCGACCAGCTAGACCAAGTTGAAGCTAATTATGCTATTCTAGAATAGAATGAAAAAGCTTAATCCCTTCGGTGGCGCTCTACTAATTCTTATCTTAATTTTTGCAACTATTTATACAGTAACTCAACAAACGCAGCGCGATGATGCCAACTATCCCCAGATACAAATAGCCGAGGATGACGCCCAAAGTTTAAACCAAGGGATTAAACCGACCACATTAACTGAGGGGCACGTTAATCTAAGTAGTTCTTTGGCTCCTTTCACGATCATATATGACAAGCTTTGTCTAGTAGTTTCTTCCAGCGGCTTTCTATACGGCGAACCACCAGAAGCTCCAATCGGTATACTAAAGGCCGCTAACAACTCGGCTTACCATAGCGTTACTTGGCAATTAAATAAGAACTTAAGAGTTGCTGCCGTCACAACCTCAGCTAATAACTACTACGTTCTTAGCGGTCGATCACTCAAAGTTATCGAACAAAACGAAAACCATTCTTTTTATATCTCGCTTTTGGGCGGGTTCTTGTCCGTACTAGTATTATTAGGGATGTACTATTCTACAAAAAAATAAACTCTCTTATATATTTAGTACATTTGCATTACAATTAGTTACTAATGAGTCTTAACGCAAACGGAATAGGCGGGGGAACACAAACAACCACTCAAAGTCCTCAGAGCAGTGTTACTAGTAGTGGTCTAGCTGGCACTTCAACCGGCACCATCCAATCTGGTAATTCATCTTCTTACTTAAATTCCTCTAACTCTAGTGGTTTATCTTTAACGCCGACTAGTCTTTCGACGGTTGCCCTCAATAAAACCACTGCTACGACTTTGCCAGCTTCAATCTCAACACCTGTCTCTAAAGCAACACATCACTTCAATACCGGCCTGCTTATTTTTGCCCTAGTTCTACTTGTCTTTGCAGTAGGCATGACCATGCAAATAACTAAATCCGCTAAAATTACAACGGAATAGAGTCTTTTCCCTTGATTTGCCCCTTATAACTAGTTAAGATACAAACTGAGGTCAAGCGAAACACACATAACCCCTGAGATAGTATTGACAAAATAGCAGTACTCACGTATAATAATGTATGTTTCGTGATCACAAAACAAAAACATCAAAACACTAAAATCAAGGAGTAACCACCTATGAAAATGGGCAATGGTTTATCTTTTGAGCTAAGTGCTTCAACCCAGGATTTTGTCAAAATAGACAAGATGCTTAAGAAGCTCTAAGGCTCTAACCAAAAATGTAGGACCTGGTGAATTAACCCCTCTCCAGGTCTTATTTTATAGATCCTTTACTCCACCAAACGCCACGCGCTTAAGAATAACATCTTGCATATTAGCCATCCTAGCAGGTACCAAGCTAAATTCACCGTATTTATCATTAACAAGGTCGGAAGCTCTAGCTAAAGCCCGACTATCTAGGCGGCTATCATCAAACAACCCTAGCTGAAGTGGTGATGCTGGCCTTAAATCAAAAACACTAACTCCCATATTAGTAACTTTTGCTCTTATCTCTATCTGGTTAAGTAGTTTCTGAGCCTGCAGATATATATCTTGAGTTGAGTAAATCAATGCTTTGGTTTTTTTACTCTTAGCGAAGTAGGTCTGGTTATCAAAGTTGAGCCACAGACCAATGCCACCCGCCACAAAGTCATTAGCCCTTAAGCGCCGACCAGTTTTTTCGCTTAGCTTCATCAGTAAACGACTTAACTCCTCATGGTCCATAGTCTTATTACCAAGTGCATATTGCTGGCCAAAACTTTTACGCCCAAAATTAACACTATCGATCTCATGACCGCGCAGTCTCAAGTACCAGTAATAACCAACAATACTCTTAAAAACACTCTTTTTGAGGGTATTGAGCGGAGCATCAAGGAATTGCAGAGGACTGTAAATTCCGGCATAGTTAAGTCTAGCTTCGTAGCGTCTATTTATGCCAGGCAAGTCAACTAACTCTAGGCCATCATAAACTTGCCTTAAATTTTCAGCCGTTATAACATCCAATCCATCCGGCTTATTAAGCCCAGCTGCTAGTTTGGCCAAAAACCGATTAGGCGCCAAACCAATATTGATAGTCACGTACTCACCAATTTCTTTTCTAACATCTTCCTTAATCCTAAGGCCAATATCTACTAAATCGGCTCCCCGCTGTACTGCTCTGGAGCCACTGAAGTCAATAATAAACTCATCAACACTTTTTGGAGTCACATCATTGGTGTAGTTCATAAGAACTTTCTTAAAACGTCTATGGGCATCAAAGTACTTTTCTGGGTCGGGCATCATCACAATAACATCTGGTGCTAGTAACCGTGCTTCTCTAACATTGACTCCCAACTTAATCCCTAGAGCTTTGGCTTCATATGATGAGGCTATGACTGCTCCTCGTGGTGTGTCATAGGCTGCAATCGCCACTGGTTTATGCCTAATTAAAGGATTAGCTTGCTGTTCAATGATGGCAAAACAAGAATTAAGATCAACATGCATAATTAACGGCTGGTTATAGTTAAGTTGCAAGTCCATCACTAACTGCCTCCAAAACCCAATGTAAATTGGACGTGTTAAATTTTAACCGAAACCAAAGATTTTGCTCTT
>Ga0182030_10015490_pt1 | contig 14937 bp, 14 predicted proteins | sample 812S3MmetaG_FD_121299 | JGI IMG/M metagenome (GOLD analysis project Ga0182030, IMG submission 121299) | Permafrost microbial communities from Stordalen Mire, Sweden - 812S3M metaG (Illumina Assembly) | ecosystem: Environmental > Terrestrial > Soil > Wetlands > Permafrost | place: Sweden... | reverse complement strand
TGCGGCGGCCTTCCCGGTCGGCGGTCGCAATGTGGTCGCGGAAATCGGACCAGTTCACGGCTTGGGCCGGAGATTTAACTTCCGCCGCCGCTGCCTTATCGGATGATTTTGGTCCGGGGTTCAATCGCGCCTCAAATTTTTTGGATTAATGACTCGAACGCCGGTTCCCGCCATTGCGAACGGTGGGCCAGACAGAAATGTAGTTCTTTATTCAAACTGGCTGGGACCGGTTTTGACCGGCGTTTGGTTTTCCGGCGGCTTGCCCGGCGTCGCGAGTTTTGCACCGCGCAGGGTGTAAATATAACTGGCGACGGAATAGATTTCATCCGGTTTCAACACTGATTTCCAGGTGATCATGCCCTTGGCCGGCACACCATTCCAGATGATGCTCACGTTGTCGGTGAAATTGCTGCCGTGGATCCAGTAATCGTCCGTCAGGTTCGGGCCGACGAGCCCGCCGCCGTCGGCGCGGTGGCAGGGCGCGCAGAATTTCGTGTAAATCTGCCGTCCGCTTTCCAATACGACCGGGTCCGCCGATGGCGTCAGCGCGGGGATCCCGGCCTCGAACTTGGTCATGGTGGCGCCTTTCACGGCGGTGCCGGCCTTCATTTCCTTGTCGTATTCGGCGGCCTGCAAATCGCCGATGCGCAGGACGTGGAAATAAAGCAGATACACCGCGGCAAAAACGATGGTGAAATAAAACAGCCAGACCCACCAGCGCGGCAACTGGTTGTCGAGCTCATGGATGCCGTCGTATTCGTGGTCGAGCAGCAGGGGTTCTTTGGGATCGTTGCTCATAATCTTCAGGATTGAGTGTTATCGGTTGATTTTTTTTCGCCGCCATCGAGCGGCAACTTTTCCATGTGGTTCAGATGATTTTTCTTCAGGCCAAACACCCATAGCAGGGTGATGGTGAAGAAGACAAAGAAGATGAGAATGGAAATGATTCCATAGATGCTCACGCCGTCCAGGCCGGATAAAATTTTTTGTTCCATATTTTTCCCCAGGTTGATTATTTGGCGGCGGTGGTGATCGGAGCTGCCGCCGGCGCAGACTTGATGTCCGTGCCGAGCCGTTGCAGAAACGCGATGAGCGCAACGATTTCCTTGTCCGGATCGGCATTGACCCCGCCCTGTTTCAGGTTGGCGACCACTTTTTCCGCCTGTGCCTGCAGGTCTTTTTGTGCCGGGCCGTTTTCATAACCGGCGGGATAGGGCACGCCCACCCGGCGCAACGCATTCAGCCGCGACGGCAGCGAATCCGTCTCCAGCTTTTGCGTCAGCAGCCACGAGTAACGCGGCATGATCGAGCCGGGCGAAGTGGCGCGCGGATCATCCATGTGGTTGTAATGCCACGCGTCGGGATATTTGCCGCCCTCACGCGCGAGGTCCGGGCCTTTGCGTTCCGAACCCCACAGGAACGGATGGTCATAGACAAATTCACCGGCCTTGGAATATTCGCCGTAGCGCTCGGTTTCAGAGCGGAACGGGCGGATCATTTGTGAATGGCAGCCAAGGCAGCCTTCGCGGATGTACAGATCGCGGCCCAGGACTTCCAGCGGCGTGTACGGATGCACGCTGGAAATGGTCGGGACGTTTTCCTTGATGAGATACATCGGAATAACTTCGACGATGCCGCCAATAAGAATGGCCACGAACGCAAGGACGGTGAACAACATCGGCTTGCCTTCGAGCGCGCGGTGCCAGCTTGATTTGCCGTGTGCCAGCGCCGTCGTTTTTTCCAGCGGGGCGGCCTGCGCCTCGGTGTCCGGCTCAAATTGTCCGGCCCTGGCCGTGCGATACAAATTATAGGCCATCATGAACACGCCGACGAGATACAGCGTGCCGCCAATCGCGCGGAGCCGGAACATCGGCACGACCTGCACGATGGTTTCCAGAAAATTCGGGTATTGCAGGAAACCGTCCTTGTTGAACTGTTTCCACATCAGACCTTCCGTGATGCCCGCGACGTAAATCGGGATGATATAAAACATCATGCCCAGCAGCCCGATCCAGAAATGATAGTTTGCCAGTTTGGTGGACCACAAATTCGTCTTGTAAAGTCGCGGGTAAAGATAATAGAGCATCGAGAATGTCAGGAAGCCGTTCCAGCCCAGCGCGCCGGTGTGGACGTGTGCAATCGTCCAGTCGGTGTAGTGCGACAGCGAGTTCACCGTTTTGATCGCCAGCAGCGGACCTTCCAGCGTCGCCATGCCGTAAGCGGTCACCGCGACGACCATGAATTTCAGCACCGGATCCTGCCGTACCTTGTCCCATGCGCCGCGCAGTGTCAGCAACCCATTCAACATGCCGCCCCACGACGGCGCGATGAGCATGAGTGAAAACACCATGCCCAGCGACTGCGCCCAGTCCGGCAGCGCCGTGTAAAGCAGGTGATGCGGCCCGGCCCAGATGTAGATGAAAATCAACGCCCAAAAATGGATGATCGAAAGCCGGTAGGAAAAAATCGGCCGGTTCGCCGCCTTCGGCAGAAAATAATACATCAGGCCGAGATACGGCGTCGTCAGGAAAAAAGCGACCGCGTTGTGGCCATACCACCACTGTACCAGCGCGTCCTGCACACCGGCATACATTGAATAGCTCTTGAACCAGCCCGCCGGCATCGTCATCGAATTCGTGATGTGCAACACCGCGACCGTCAACGCCGTTGCCAGGTAAAACCAGATCGCCACATACATGTGTTTTTCGCGGCGCTTCAAAATCGTTCCGATCAGATTGACCGTGAACGCGACCCACACCACGGCGATGGCGATCTTGATCGGCCATTCCAGTTCGGCGTATTCCTTGCTCGTCGTGAAACCCATCGGCAGTGTGACCGCCGCCGCCACGATGATGGCCTGCCAGCCCCAGAAGTGAAACCAACTGATGAAATCGCTGAACATGCGCGCCTTGCACAGCCGTTGCAGCGAATAGTAAATGCCCATGAACATGCCATTGCCAACGAAGGCGAAAATCACCGCATTCGTGTGCAGCGGCCGGATGCGCCCAAAGGTGATGAATTGAAAGTTCAGGTTGGCGTCCGGGAAAAACAGTTGCACGGCGGCCAGCATGCCAACGAGCATCCCGACGATGCCCCAGATGACGGTCACAATCGCGAACGCACGCACGATCCGGTTGTCGTATTTGAAGGTTTCTATGTTCGTGTTCATTTCTGTTTTGATTTGGTTTCGGAGATTTTGGTTTTCGGCTCATCCGCCAAAATGCGCAATGACGGCGTCAGCGTGTCCTCGTATTGCCCGCTGCGGACCGACCAAATGAATGCGCCGAGAAAAATCAGCCCGACCAAAAGACTGGCGAGGATGAGAATGATGATCACGCTCATGCCGCCTCCTTGGTGATGGGTTGAAGATTGAAGGTTGAAGATTGAAGGTTGTGCCGGTCCGAATTTTCAACCAGCACCTTTTCAGCGTGCAACCTTCTGCCGAGCCACGCCGTCGTTCCGCAGGCAAACGCCACGACGGTCGCTGAACTCAGCGGCATCAAAATCGCGCAGACAATCGGCGATAAAAATCCCGCCGCCGCGATGCTCACGCCTACCAGATTGTAAAGCGCCGAAATGATAAAGCCGGCGCGCACCACGCGCGCCGCGTTGCGGGCAAAGCGCAAAACGTTTGCCAGCCGTGGTAGTTCCGCTGCGTCGAGAATCACATCGCTGGCCGGCGAGAAAATGCCGATCTCCTCCACGACCGCCACGCCGACTTCCGCCTGCTTCAACGCGCCGGCATCGTTCAAACCGTCGCCAACCATCATCACTTTGCGCCCGCGCGACTGAAGCTCGCGGACAAAATTTAATTTGTCCGCCGGGCTTTGGTTGAACTTCAAAATGGCGTGCTCGCCGAAAAGTTTTTGGAACCGCGCCGCCTCGCGTTCGTTGTCGCCGCTCAAGAGCGCCAGCTCAAACCGGCCGCCAAGCTGTGAAATTAATTCCGCGACCTCCGGCCGCAGGGAATTTTCCAGTTTGAACTCGCCGCGCAAAACACCATCAATCGCCACGCTGACAAAGGAACCATCGTGAGTTTCTGTCGCATTTCCGCTTTCCACTTTCCGCATTCCGCTTTTGATTTGTTTTTCCAGCCACGCACGAGCACCCAGCAAAATGTTATGTCCGGCCACTTCCCCTTCAATGCCGCAGCCCGGCGTTTCCCTGAAACCGGCAACCGGGAGGGCCGAGTACGCCAGTGATTTGGTAATGCGAATGGAATTCGGGTGCGTCGAGTGGCGGGCGAGCGAGGCAACCCATTGAGCTTCGTCCGCTGACAACTCCGCATTCCGCGTTTCACAATCCGCACTTTGAAACGAAACGCCCCGTGCATCGGCGCAGGTAAGGGTTCCGGTTTTGTCCAAAACAATCGTGTCCACGCCGGCCATGCGTTCGATGACCAGCGCATTCTTCAAGAAGATTTTCAACCGGGCCAGAATCCGTTGTGCGGTGCCGTGTGTCAGCGGCGCCGCCAGCGCAATCGCGCACGGACACGCGACGATCAAGACCGAGGTGAAGGCTTTCAGCGCCCTGGCCGGGTCCCTGAAAAGCCAAAATGCCGCCGCTGCCAGGGCGATGCCGACGACGAGTTTGGTGAAACGCCGGCTATAACGATTCGTCAGCGAGTCGAGGTCGTGGTCGCGGTTTTTGCGGAACGCCTCGTGGTTCCAGAGCGTCGCGAGATAACTTTGTGCCACCGGCTTGACGGTTTCGACTTCAATGGCGCCGCCGACCTGACGTCCGCCGGCAAAAAGATGCGCCCCGGCGGCACACGAAACCGGCTCGGATTCGCCGGTCACAAAGCTATAATCAATGCAGGCCTCGCCGCTGACCAGTCTGGCATCAGCCGGCAGCAGTTCGCCGTTCCGCAGCATCAAATGGTCGCCGGTTTCCAGCCGGGAAATGGCAACCGTCGTTTCGCCGCCCGAATTTTTGCGCACGACGGACAGCGGGAAAAATCCTTTGTAATCGCGGTCGAACGTGAGCCGGTCGTAGGTTTTTTTCTGGAACAACCGGCCGCAGAGCAGAAAGAAAATCAGGCCGCACAGCGAGTCGCAGTAGCCCGGCCCGCGCTGCGAAAACACTTCAAACGCGCTCAAAAAATAAATCGCCGTGAGGCCGATCACGATGGGAACTTCCAGCGTCAACGCGTGCTGGCGGAAGCTCAACCAGGCCGCCCGCCAGAAATCGGCGGCGCTGAACGTCACCACCGGCAGCGCAAATGCGAGGCTCAGCCAGCCGGCCATGGCTTTGAACCATGGACCGTTGGAGCTGTCGAGGCCGAAATAAAACGGCAGCGACATTAGCATGATGTTGCCGAACGCAAACCCGGCCACGCCGATTTGCAGCCACGCTTTTTTCCGCCACGGCGACGGCGTGGCCTTCTCGGTTTCGCCCAAGGTCAGTTCCGGTTCGTAGCCGATGGAGGCGAGCAGCGCGGCGAGTTCGCTGAATTTGATCTTGTCCCGCGTAAACACGATGGCGGCTTCGCGGCGGGAAAAATTTACCTGTGAATGGCCGATGCCCGGATGCAGCTTGAACAGATTTTCCAGCAGCCAGACGCACGCCACGCAGTGGATGGCCGGCAGATGCAACGTGACCCTGGCCTGCCGTTCATCCGCGAAATCCAGCAACTGTTCCTGGATTGCCGGGTCATCGAGAAACGCCCAGCGCGCCCGCCGGGCCGGCTCGCGGATGCGCGCGCCCGGCGCGGCATTCAGTTCGTAAAACTGTTCCAGCCCGCTTTCAGTGAGCAGGCTGAAAACCGTCTGGCAGCCGAAGCAGCAAAAGGCTTTGCCTTCCGTCATGCAAGAATCGTCCGGGCAGGGTTCGCCGCAATGGAAACAAGCGCCGGCCACCCGGCTGGAAAATGGGCGGTCGAAGGGCGACGTGGCTTGCGCTCTGGACAAAAATTCAGTCACAAGTTTTGACGGCGAAGCCCCCAAGCAGCCGGATTTTGTGCTCCGCCGCCATTATTGCTTCACTTAACAGGAACGATAAGTTTCGACGTTGGGAGGAGCTAAACTTCTATTACCAAATCATCACCGTTTCTTGTTACGCGACGGGTTGGAAAATGAAGTAACCGCGTTCAGGACGCGGTTTTGCGAACCAAGGCAGTTGAATGTTGAGTGTTTACTTCTTTAACAGTGCGAACTCCATTGAGTCCACCAGCGCCTGTAGGCTGGCTTCGATGATATTGCCGCTGACGCCAACGGTGCCCCATTCGCGTTTGCCGTCGGTGGACTGGATGAGCACCCGTGTCTTGGCGGCGGTGCCGGTGTCGCTGTCGAGGATGCGCACCTTGTAATCGGTGAGCGTCACCTGCCTGAGCTGCGGATAAAATTTTACCAGTGCGGCGCGCAACGCGCCGTCCAGTGCGTTCACTGGGCCATCGCCTTCGGCCACCGTCTGCGCCTGTTTCTTGCCGACGCGGACTTTGACGGTTGCCTCGCAGACAGATTCCTTCGCGTCGCGTCGCATGGAAACGTGATAAGCATCCACGTGGAACAGCGGGTCGCGATGTTTGAGCGCTTTGCCGATGAGCAGCGCGAGCGAACCTTCGGCGGCCTCGAATTCGTAGCCTTGGTTTTCCAGTTCCTTGATGCGATTCAAGATCGGTTTCAGCTCCGGCGTGTCGTTCGTGAGCTTGAAGCCGAGTTCCTGCGCCTTCATCACGATGTTACTGCGCCCCGCGAGGTCACTGATGAGCACGTTACGCGCGTTGCCGACGAGCGTCGGGTTGATGTGCTCGTAGCTGGCGGAGAGCTTTTGCACGGCGTTGACGTGCGTGCCGCCTTTGTGGGCGAACGCCGCCGAACCGACCCAGGGCAGCCGCGGATTGTGGCGCATGTTCGCCATCTCATCCACGAATTGCGAAAGTTCCTTCAACTTGCGCAGCGACGCGGGAGGCACGCAGGTTTTCTTCATCTTCAACGCCACGCAGGGGATGACGCTCGTCAGGCTGCAATTGCCGGTGCGTTCGCCATAGCCGTTGATGGTGCCTTGCACATGCACCGCGCCAACCTCGAGCGCGGCGAGCGCGTTGGCCACGCCGAGGCCGATGTCATCGTGCGTGTGAATGCCGACCTTGCAGTTCAATTTGCCGATGGCGACCTTCGTGATGGCGGCGATTTCGGCCGGCAGGCAGCCGCCGTTCGTGTCGCAGAGCACCACGAAATCCGCGCCCGCTTTTTCCGCCGCCTGCCAGGTAGCGACGGCGTATTCGGGATCGAGCTTGTAACCGTCGAAGCAATGTTCGGCGTCGTAGATGACGAACTTGCCGTGGTCCTTGAGGAAGCGCACGGTGTCGCCGATCATCGCCAGATTTTCATCCGGCGTGCAGCGCAGGACTTCCTTCACATGCAGCATGGAGGTCTTGCCGTAGATCGTGACGACGGGAGTGCCGGCCTCGATGAGCAGGCGCACCTGGTCGTCCTGCTCCACGGGCACGCCCTTCTTACGCGTGGAACCGAAGGCCGCGAGCCGCGCGTTCTTGAATTTCCGGCGCTTGGCCCGGGCGAAGAACTCGATGTCCTTGGGATTGCTGCCGGGCCAGCCGCCTTCAATATAGTGGACCCCGAACGCATCGAGCTTCTCGGCGATGCGGAGCTTGTCCGCCACCGAGAAATTGATGCCCTCGCCCTGCGAACCGTCGCGCAGGGTCGTGTCATAGATTTCGACCTGGGGTTTCATAAAATTCCCGTGAAAATACGGCGGACAATATCCCTGAATTTGGAAGCACTGGCAAATCCCAAAAAGAAATCAATGGATGACTCTACGGAGCGGAACTCACTGTCGGAATGAAACCGATGCTGTTATCGCCGACGTTCAAGCGTACAGCGAGTCCAGGACTGACGGTAACCTCGCCCATTCCCAGTCGCTCGGTTTGTCCGTCGGCCCTTTGAACCTCAAATAACGCTTTAATGTCGTAATGGCCGTCCGCATCAATGGTCGGGATAAGCGTGCAGGTCTTGCCATTGCCTAGGTCAAACTGGCTGGGCGTTTGGTTAACGAGTTGGATTGCTCCCAAATCCGGTCCGTTATTAGCAATGTCCGCCCCCGCCGCGTTGTCGGGAGCGTTGATTTTTGGAACTGGCTCAGTTGGTAGTGTTCTGGTTGGCGGCGCATTGCGGCTGGAGGCCAGGGCGGTGTTCAATTGCTGGTTTTTCTTTTGCAGGTCGGCAATCTCACCGGTCTGTTGGTGTAATGTCCCCACTTCGCTGCGCAACTTCAACAACTCCTGGGTCTGGCCATCGGCGGAGGCGTTGGCTTCCGTGAGCAGTTTTGAAAGATGTTCATTGTCCGACTGCAACCGGGCGAGTTGATCCAACTGCAGCCGCAACGATTCGTTTTCCTGGCGCAGTTTGACTTGGGCTTGTTGCTGGATCACCAGCGCCGTCGCGGCGGCAATCAGAAGGGCGATCAATACACCGGAAACGATTTTCATCACGCAACTAAATCACTTCGCGGTAAACATCCGGATGCGGGCGGGAGATGACGATGGCGCTGACCAGCACGCCGGCTTCGGCGATGACCTGCCGGCCCGCCGCGACGGCGGCCTGCACGGAACCGACATCGCCGGTCAGCGTAACAAATGCCTTGCCGCCCAGAGCCATCGCGAGGCGGACTTCCAGCAACGTCACGTTGGCGGCCTTGGCGCAGGCGTCGGCGGCCTGGAGCAGGGTGGTGACGTTGAATGATTCCAGGATGCCGAGCGCGCCGGTCGGTTCCACGGGCGACGTGCGGCCGAGCGCGGCGATGACGTCGGGATGCACGTTGGCGATGACAAACTGGTCAATGAGGCAGCCGTTGGCGGCTTCGGCGCCGGCGGCCACGGCGGCTTCCACGCCAGCGGTTTCGCCGCCGATGAGCACCATGTATTTGCCGGAGCAGATCGAGCGGGACAAAATCAGGCGTACGTTGCCGGCCTTGAGCATCGTGTCGGCCACCAGGAATCCAGCCGCGATGCTGGACAGTTCAATCAAGCCTATGGATTTCTCTGCCATGTTATTTCTCCAGAATAATTTGTTGTTCGGTGACGCCCGTGATCCGGCCGGCCAGCGGCGCGTGCAGGATGGCCCCCATCTGGTTCGGCGCGGGCTCGCCGATGACCTGGCCGGCGGACACGCGGTCGCCGGACTTTACCTTGGCCACGCATGCGGTGCCGGCGCTCTGCTTGAGCGGCAAGACGAGGCGGGCGGGTTCGAGCTTGCCGGTCCACAACGGCGCGGGCAGGTCGTATTGCTGGACATGCAGCTTGCGCGTAAGGGTTTTGATGGGCACGTGGCGGCCGTCGCGCATGCCATGCGGTTTCACTTCCATCGGGCCGGTCCACTTCAGGCTTTTCCGGCGCATCTGGGTGCGCGAATCGTCGCAGGCCTCTTTCGGAAACAAATCTTCGGGGCAGGCGTAAAGCGTGCAAAGGCCGCAGGAACAGCACAACGCGGCAAACTGGTTCCAATGGTCCGCGCCCGTCGAGGTGAACGCGAGGCTGCGCATGACTTGGTGCGGCTCGACCTTGTAGCCGAGCAAAAAGCGCGGGCAATACTCGGTGCAATAGCGGCACTGGTCGCAGGCGGACTTGCCGATCTTCGCCTGGGCCTTCGCCGGCTTGAGCTTGCGTTCCATCACGTGATGGTTGCGCGGCAAAATGACCACGCCCGTGGCCGTCTTGGTGATGGGCAGATCGAAATTGTCGGTCGTCTGGCCCATCATCAGTCCGCCGATGCACATGACCGGGTCGTCGGTGGTGAGGCCGCCCGCGATTTCGAGCACGTCGCGGTAAGTGGTGCCGATGGGGACGCGCAGCGTGACGGGTGATTTCACCGCGCCGGCAATGGTGAGCATCTTGTGCGTGACTGGCCGGCCTTCGGCGGCATGCGCGATGTTGATGAAGGTTTCGATGTTGTTGACCACCGTGCCGACCTGGATGGGAATGCCCGTCGGCGGAATCAGCCGGCCGGTGACCTCGTAAACCAGATCGTATTCGTCGCCGGCCGGATAATAATCGCCAAGCAGGTGCACCCGGACATTGGTGCCCCGGCAGGCCTCGGTGGCGGCCTCGACGGCGTGTTTCTTTTTGCCCTTGATGCCGATGACGATGTCCTCCGCGCCGATGGCTTCGGCGGCGAGCTGCATGCCCTTCACCAGTGCGGCGGCCTCCTCCTCCATGAGGACGGCATCCTTGTGGAGCAGGGGTTCGCACTCCGCGCCGTTGGCGATGAGGGTGTCGGCCTTGGCGGCGAGCTTGACGTGTGCGGGGAATCCGCCGCCGCCGGCGCCGACCACGCCAGCCTGTCTGACTTTGTCTGCGAGGTTCATTAAAAATGTAAAATCGCCGAACGACTCGGTGATGCGAGATCATTGTGGCGGTTTGGAGTATGAAATCAATGCGGAAGGTGGCCCCGGATACAACCAAGGTGAGGCGTGGATGCTGATGAGCCGGCTTGCGGGGACGCCCGTCCGTCTGGAAAGCAAGCCACACCAAAGCTCCCAGGAGCTTAAAATAATCCTAAATTGTTTTAACGATTACAATAATTGTTATTTACTAATATCTACGTGACAAGCAGTTCGGTCGAGGTTAAATGTTGGAAACAATCATTTCTGCCACCATGAGCCCGAAAATTAACTTCGCCCTGCGCGAGCAGGACATCCCTCACCAATGGTACAATTTGCTGGCGGATTTTCCCGAGCCGCTACCACCGCCACTGCATCCGGGCACCAAACAGCCGATTCCGCCGGAGGCATTGCTCGCGATCTTTCCCGAGAACCTGGTGAAGCAGGAAATGTGTCCCGACCGCTGGGTGCCAATTCCCGAGGAGGTTCGCGATATCTACACGCTTTGGCGGCCCACGCCGCTGCTGCGCGCTGTGCGATTGGAGAAGGCGCTCCAAACGCCGGCGCACATTTATTACAAGTACGAAGGCGTCAGCCCGGCGGGCAGTCACAAGGTCAACACCTCCGTTGCCCAGGCGTATTTTAACAAGGTAGCCGGCACCAAACGTCTCGCCACCGAAACCGGCGCGGGCCAGTGGGGTGCGTCGCTCGCATTCGCGTCCAGGCTGTTCGGGCTCGAGTGCAACATTTATATGGTCAAGGTGAGCTATGATCACAAGCCCTATCGCCGGATGCTCATGCATACCTGGGGTGCCACCGTGCATTCCAGCCCCAGCAACCTGACTGAATTCGGGCGCAAAATGCTGGCTGAAGATCCGCACTGCGCCGGCAGCCTCGGTATCGCCATCAGTGAGGCCATCGAAGATACCGTTACGCACCCGAACACGAAATACTCGCTCGGCAGCGTGTTGAATCACGTCTGCCTGCACCAGACGGTCATCGGCCAGGAATGCATCAAGCAGATGGAGCTGGCCGGCGAGGAACCGGACGTCATTTTTGGCTGCTGCGGTGGCGGGAGCAATTTTGCCGGCATCGCCTTCCCGTTCATTCACAAAAAAATCACGGAGAAAAAGAAATACCGCATCGTCGGCGTCGAACCGTCCGCGTGTCCGTCGCTGACGAAGGGCGAGCTGCGCTACGATTTCGGCGACACGGCGGAAACGACGCCGCTGCTGATGATGTACACGCTCGGCCACAAGTTCATGCCGCCGTCCATTCACTCGGGCGGACTGCGTTATCACGGAATGTCGCCGATGGTCAGCCACGCGCTCAAGCTGGGCCTGATGGAAGCCCAGGCTTATCACCAGACGAAAGTTTTCGAGGCCGGGACGCTGTTCGCGCGGACGGAGGGCATTGTGCCGGCGCCGGAATCCGCGCACGCGATCGCCGCGGTCGTGGATGAAGCCGTGAAGGCCCGCGAAGCCGGGAAGAAGAGCGTGCTGATGTTCAATCTGTCCGGCCACGGCCTGCTGGACTTGAGCGCGTACGAGACCTACCTCGGCGGCAAGATGCAGGACATTTAACCGGCTCCAATTCTCAGAATTATCAACCATGAAAATCCAAATCCAGTTGCTCATGCTGGCAGCGTCGCTCGCCGCGCTGCCCAACCTCGTTCAAGCCCAGCCGTCGGCCCACTATGTGCCGGGCTCGGAAGGGCTCAAAGGCGCGTCGCTGCCGCCGCCGGGATTTTATGTCCGTGACTATAATTTCTTTTACTGGGCCGGCCAGGTGAACAACTCGGCGGGTGACAATGCCGGGGTCCCCAATTTCAATGCTCTTACGTATGCAAACATACCCCGTGTGATTTGGATCACTGACACGAAGCTTCTCGGCGGATACGTGGGTGTGGACGCCCTGCTGCCGCTGGTGGATCAACACGTGCGGGCCGGCGGATTTGATGGCACAACTTTTGGCATTGGAGATTTTTTTGGTGAAGGCACACTTTCGTGGCATCCCAAGCAGTTCGATTTTTCCATTGGCAGCGGGGTTTGGGCCCCCACGGGCGATTCAGCTGCGCCACTCACGACCCGCGTCGGGGCAGGCTTTTGGACTTTCATGCAGACGGCCGGGGTCACCTGGTATATTGACGGGGACAAGACCTGGGCGATATCAGCGTTGAACCGGTATGAACTCAACACGGAACAACGCGATACGGATGTCATTCCCGGACAGACTTACACGCTGGAATGGGGTGTGAGCAAAACCCTGGCGAAGGTGGTGGATCTCGGCGCCGTCGGTTATTACCAGACCCAGGTGAACCCCAACGGTGGCGCCTCCTACAGCAGCCGCAGCCGCGTGGCCGCCGTCGGTCCGGAAACCAGCGTGGCTTTTCCCAAGCAGATGTTTTTTGTCTCCCTCCGCTACAATTACGAATTCATGGCGGACAGCCGGGCGCAGGGCAACGCAATCACGCTGACCCTCACGAAACGGTTTTAAGCCGGGCAGAAAAAAAGATTTTTTGCGGTTTGTCGCCCCGGGATTAGATTGCAGGGTGGAAGTTTCCGAGAAAATCCAGTGCCCGTTTTGCGGGCAGGCCTTCGACCTTGTGGTGGACACCAGCGTGGCGAGCCAGCGGTTCACGACGGACTGTGAAGTGTGCTGCCGGCCGTTCGAGGTCACCGCCGAATGCGAGCCGGGAGAAATTCTGAGCTTGGACGTGGCGGGAAATTGAGGCAGCCTGCCGCCGATGCATCATTTTGCCAACGTGGTTCTCTGGGTTTACATCGTCCTGCTGCTGGTCGGCGGGATGATTGGTTTTTTCAAGGCAGGGAGCAAGGTGTCGCTCATTTCATCGTCGGTGTTTGCCGCCGTGTTGGTGTTGACCCAGACCGGAATTTTTGAACCGGTCGTGGCGCGCAACCTGGTGAACATCCTGCTGGCTGCCCTGCTGGTGGTATTTGCGATCCGGCTGGCCAAGACGAAGAAATTCATGCCGAGCGGAATGCTGCTGGGGCTGACGATTCTGACGCTGGCGTTGCGCAACCTGTTCCCGGGTTGAACCGCCGCCGCGGGGGAAATTCCTTGCGCGGCCGGCTTCGGCTACGTACCTTACGACTCCTTTTTGGTCGCACGCATAGCTCAATTGGATAGAGCATCTGACTACGGATCAGAAGGTTCCAGGTTCAACTCCTGGTGCGTGCACCAGCCTTTGCCATCCGCTTTGTTTGAACCTGCGGCTTGGCGCCCCTTTTAAATCGTTGATTCCGGCTTCGGACTCGTGAATTCTCAATCCTGCTTCACAAATTTCCCGGCCGGAGGGCGCCGCTTGAGCACCTCGCAGTTCTGCCGGGCAAGATCATGCATCTCCAGGATCAGGCGACGCAACTGTCCGCCAAAAGGGGTGAGCGAGTACTCGACTCGCGGGGGCCGGGTTTTGAAATCCTCCCGCTTTACCGCGCCGTCCAGCTCCAGTTCCCGAAGCTGCCCCGTGAGCACCTTCTGGCTGATACCCGGCAACGCCCGGCACAGTTGTGCGTGGCGGCGCGCGCCCTTGAACAGTTCGCGCAGGATGAGCACCTTCCATTTGCCGCCAATCACGGCCAGCAACCGTTCCACCTCACATTCAACCGATTTGAGCTTCATGTGCGCAGGCACTCAAAGGTGCCTGATTGCGGAGCATACAAAGAGTGGCATCTTGGAGCAATTATGATGACTATTCGAAAAGCCAATGAACGGGGCCATGCCGACCACGGCTGGCTGAACAGTTACCACACTTTCTCGTTTGCCGATTACCACGACCCAAAATGGATGGGTTTCCGCAACTTGCGCGTGATCAACGACGACACGGTCGCCGCCGGTGCCGGGTTCGGCGAGCATCCGCACCGGGACATGGAGATCATCAGCTATGTGCTGGCAGGGGCGCTGAGACACCAGGATTCAATGGGCAATGGCCGCATCATAAAACCGGGCGAGTTTCAATACATCGCCGCCGGCACCGGCATCTTGCACAGTGAATATAATCCTTCGCCAAAGGACCCGGTGCATTTTCTGCAAATCTGGATCCAGCCGGACAAAACCGGGGCCAAGCCAGCCTATAAGGAAAAGGCGTTTTCAAATGCGGCGCCCGGGCAATGGAACCTGGTTGCCAGCAAGACGGGACGCGAGGGCAGCCTGCGCATCAACCAGGACAACGACCTGTGGCTCGCCCGGTTCAGCAACGGCGAGGCGCTGACGCATGAATTGCGGCCGGGCCGACATGCCTGGATCCACGTTGCCGAGGGCAGCGTGGAATTGAACGGCCAACAGCTGGCGGCTGGCGATGGCGTGGCCGTGAGTCAGGAATCGAAGCTGGAACTGGCCGGCCAAGGCAAAGCGCAGGTGTTGCTGTTTGATCTCAACTGAGGCGATGGTTGTGTATCGGGTGGGGCGAGCGTCCTCGCGAGCCGGCTCGTTGGCGGCCCCGCCCCACCAATTCCGGTTGACAAGTGTAATCATTTGAGTTACTTAACTTACAGACTATGAGAACAAGCTGTCGTTTTGCCATGGCGGTCCACGTGCTGGCGGTCCTCGCTTACAAGGAGGGCGACCGGGTCACGTCGGCGT